>Ga0326514_10003186_pt1 | contig 10422 bp, 10 predicted proteins | sample 3_2548_0518_D_FD_203653 | JGI IMG/M metagenome (GOLD analysis project Ga0326514, IMG submission 203653) | Bovine rumen microbial communities from UC Davis, California, United States - 3_2548_0518 | ecosystem: Host-associated > Mammals > Digestive system > Stomach > Rumen | place: USA... | reverse complement strand
TCTGGAGGAAATCATTGAATGAAAATGATATAATAATCAAAAGAAAAATCGGAATTTGAAAACCACGATTTCATAAGTGGTTACTGCCCCTCATAGGGCTTTAATAAAATCCTCCAAAACGCTTGAAAACAAAGGATTTATCGCAATGTGTCCGCCTTATCCCTTTATACGATTTCACTTGCGTTTATGCTTCCCTCGCCACCTCATAAGGGCAAAAATAAGGGAAGAAAAATCTGATAACAAGCTATAAAAACAAGTGGCAATCGGGAAACTGTGACATATGTGCGAATATATTATACTGGAGGATTTCAAGATGGACAAGTACATTTATGATGAAAACAACGGTCTTTGGTATGAACTGCAAGGCGAATACTATTTGCCGTGCCTTAGCTTGCCACCCGAAGAAGAAAAGCCTATCGGGATATGGGGACAGCGGCACAAACGCTACCTGAAAGAACATAGAAAAGCAACCTACACAACACTTCTGACCAGCGGTAAGCTCAACACTTATCTTTCCGGCATCAACGAACAGGCGCAGGAACGCTTTGAACGGCTCATAGATGGCATGAAGCAGGCACAGGGTATCACGGAACAATTAAAGGCGGAAAACGCCTTAGAATGGGTCAGGAGAATGAATAATATACGGGCTTGTGCGATGGAGATTGTGAATAAAGAAATCATCTTCGCATAGCAGACTGGCGGTAACGCAAAGCGAGGGGTAAAGGTGTAAATGCCTTACCCCTCGTATTTTATGACGAGAATATGGCTTAACACAAGGCATTTGTGGGTTAAAAGCGCTACAGTAGAGAGATTATGCTGAAAACATAGGGTTTGGCAATCCAAAAGCAAACTTTTTATGAATGTTGTCTGTTGCCTCTTGACTTATATCGGCAATCTATATATAATCGATATGTAGACTGTCGATACAAGGAGGGACATATATGGCAATTGATAAATCTCTGATTTCAGGGAATACAGATATGCTGATTTTGAAGCTGCTTGAAAAACAAGATATGTATGGGTATCAGATGATAGAAGAACTTGCGAAGCAATCCGACCATACTTTTGAATTGAAAGCAGGAACATTATATCCTCTGCTCCATCTCTTAGAGCAAAAGCAGTATCTTGTGTCCTATGACGGAGAAACTGTTGCGGGGAAAACAAGAAAATATTACAGGATTACAGATGAAGGGAAAAGATTTCTTGTGGTGCGGCTGTCTGAGTGGGAAAGCTACTCTGCCGCAGTCAATAAGGTTTTGTCGGGGGGTGTTTTGCTTGCAGGAATATAATTCTCCCGAAGAATATATCAAGGATGTTCAAAGATACATTCGTTGGAGCAGAGCAAAGGTTGTGGCAACAAGAGAGCTTTCTGACCACATAAACGACCAATACGATGCTTTGCGGGAAAACGGTCTGAATCAGAAAGAAGCAATGAGAAAAGCCATTGAAGAAATGGGCGATGCAGATGTAGTTGGGACAGAGCTTGATATTGTCCACCGCCCGAAAGTGAATTGGCTGTTGCTGCTCATAGCAGGCGTGTTGCTGCTGAGTGGTATTCTAATCTCTGCTATGCTAACCTCAATATCCCTGACCGTACCAAAGATAATCGGTATTGTGCTTGGAGTTTGTGTTGCTGCTTTTTTGTATTTTATTGATTACACTGTCTTAATTCGCTTTCCAAGAGCGTTATACGGACTGCTCTCACTGGCGGCAATCTTCGGGCTACTCTATGAATTATGGAACGGATTTGCACCGCTTGGATACGGTTTTCTGTTCTACCTGCTGCTATGCTATCCGATTGTTTTGGTCGGAATCCTGTTTTATGAAAAGAACAGTGAAAGCGAGACAAAAATCATACATTACTGGCTATATGCTATTTTTCCGCTGACTTTAGCGTTAATAAATCAAGCGTTTCCAGTTTTTGTGTTGCTGTTGGCTTGCGAGCTATTCATCTTTTGCTGCGGGTTAAAATTAAAATGGCTGAAATGGAATCGTGTTAATATCTTCGGTGTGGCTTGTATGCTGATTTTTCTTATTATCGGAGTGTACCTGTTAAGCCGCTTTTATCATCTTTTTCGCTTGCAGGAAAATACAGGATATTTACAACAGCTCGATTTCTTTTCGGTGTTTCGTGAAGCGGAGTTAATTGGAAAAAGCGGAATGCCTGTTGATGTGAAGGTAATGAGCTACTTCTATGACCACCCAATCACCCTGCTCCTGTACGAATACGGAAAATTTTCACTTATATTTTTGCTGTTTGTATTCGGGATATTGTTTGCTATCCTTTACAGGACTTCAAAAAAGCAGGATACAGAGGTTGGCAAACTTCTAACCAATACCGTGCTGTTGATTTATATTTTACGAATTGTTTTCACTGCCTTATCCGACATTGGGGTTCTTCCGAACTTCTTTATGTGCGTCCCCTTCGTTGTAACAGGAGGAATGTTCATTATTTACGATATGGCACTTGTTGGAATTATCCTATCAGTAAACCGCAATGAGAGCATTGCAAAGGATTGGATTAAATTAAAAAGCAAGCGTAACGCTGCTAAAAACGGAGGTCAACTATGAAAAAATTCTTATGTGCTATTCTATTCTTGACGATGGTAATCAGTCTCTCCGCCTGCGGCGGTAAAGGCGTTTCGACACTTGTGAAGCATTATGGTCAGGAAAAGGTCGATGAAATGGAAATCGAGTGTACCGATGAAACACAGCTAAAGGTCGCAAATGACCTCATAGCAGAAGCAAAGGATATTATGTCTTACTGCGGGTCAGGAGACGGTACGAATAAAGAGGACTGCGGTGCGTTAGAAAGATACTATTTCTTTGATGATAAGGCGGTTCGGGCAGATGTTTCGATAGAACTTGTAACCACCAAACAGGAAAATGGGAAGGGATATATCTGGGTGAAATATTCAGCCGATTATTACGATAAGGATGATACTCTCATTTCTGGTAACGGAGAAGCATATTCACGTTGGGATATTGAACAGTTAGATGGAAAATGGACGGTAACGTTAATTGACGAAATACCGTAAGGATTGGTGAGTGTATGCAGAAACAAGCCGAATGGATATTATGTCCTGTTTGTGGCAACAAAACCCGTGACAGAACAAGATATGATACGGTCTTGAAAAACTATCCTCTCTACTGCCCGAAGTGCAAGCAGGAAACGCTGATAGAAGCAGAGAACTTGAAAGTAACCGTTATAAAGAAACAGGAAAACTAATCTCTATATGTATGCCGCCGTGTATGGGTAAAACCATAGCGGCGGTTTTTCTTCGCCTATCGGCTGCCTCTGTCAAAGGATTTCTTTCGTGGCTTTTGCTGTCTGCCCTGCTCCTGCAACTGTCTGAGCCTGTTTCGGACGCTCTCCTTTTCGGGCGGTCTTGGCGGTCTGCTCTTTTGTTTCACCTGACGCTCCCATTCGGCAAGGTCACGGTTGTATTGTTCCACAACGGCTTCCGCCTCCCGATAGGTCGCCATGAATGCCTGCACATCGGGATAACCGTCCTCCCTGAGAATATCGGGGAGCTTATCCAGCCTGCGGTCAATTTCTTGCTCCGTCTGCTGTATCTGCTCGGTAAGGGCTTTGCGCTCCTTGCCCTTGAAAATCCCTGTTGTTTCTGCAAGCTGTGTTTTCAGCTTGGGCAGAATGTTGTCCTGCAAATTCCTAATCCCTCTTGCCTCATCCTGCACCCGTATCATTAGATTCCGCATGGTGCAGAACTCTGTCATATCAATATCCAGCGTGGGCTTCGGCGGTATCCCGTATTCACGGATAAGGTTTTGTAAAATGTCCTTCGCCTTGTTCACGATACGGCGGAACAGATTCGGCAGCCAGCCCTCGCTTTTAATGGATTGGCTAACCTTGTCGTGTATCTCGGTTTGTTTGATTTCCAGTATTTTAGCCTCCTCAATCCCCGATACAAGTGCCATGTCCGCTGTCCTGTTCCATTCCTGCCTTGTAGCGTTGTCGGCTGCAATCTCTTCGGCTTTGGGATTGTTCTTGCCTATTTTCTTTGTCGGCAGGTACACGCTGTTTTTGTCAAATACCTTCAGGTGCTGTTCAGGGTTTTCAATATGGAGATTGATAAGGTTTGTATAATCCTCTTTTACCTCCCGAAGAAAAGGCTCTCTCTTGAAGCGGTCATCCTTTACGGTGAACAGATGGCTTTCGTAAACCTCTCCCTTTTTGATAATGGTACAGCCTTTTCTTATCTGCCCGTCCTCACCTGTGATTTCCTTCTTGGTGCGTACCCGCTTGCCTGTTTCGTCAAAGAATACGCTTCTTGTGGCAATCTTCACATCAGGCTCAGGAAGCAGCTTCCTTTCGCTGAAAATCAGATGAATGTGGTAATTGGTCTTGCGCTTATTGTGGTGCAATGCCGACACACATTCCACGCCGTACCGCCTGCGGAACTCATCTGTAAAATCCTCAAGCACCTGCTGCGGCTCGTACTGCGTGTAAACTTCGGGCAGGGCGATAATCAGCTCCCTTGCCTCAATACATTTCCCCTCTGCGCCGCTGCGCTGGAACTCCTGCCGGCTCTCCCTTGCGAGATTATTCCAAAAGGCATTGTCGGCGGTGCGGTAAGTGGCGTACAGATTTTCCTGTCTTGCGTGGCTGGTGATATACGATATTCGTCCTTTGACATTAGGCAGCTTCGACATCTGTATGAAGCTGTGTCTTGCCATAATCCAACCTTTCTTTAAAATATACCGTTCTCATTTTGCAACCGTCTTGACGGTTGCTGCTGTTTCGGCGGCTTTGCTGACGGAACAGCGCCGTATCAAAAGCGGCAGGGATTTCCTGCAAGCGTTGATACGGTAGCTCCCCGCAGGGGCGAAATACCCTGAGTACAAATCGGCAGATTTGTGCGAGGGGTGTATTTCGCTCTCAAACGCCGAGGGCTTTAAGAACGGTCAATCTACTCGGCGGACATCATTCTGATTGAGAAGATTTCTGCCTTGATTGACCGTCATAAAACGCTCCAGCGTGTCCCTTCGGATAATGGTCTTGCGCCCTACCTTTAAGACAGGCAGCTTGCCCCAGTCCACCAATTTCCGCATGGTGTTCCTGCCGATACCCGTACATTCGGCGGCTTCCTCGATGGTCATACCTATTTTAACTGCGTTCATTATCTCATCCTCCTTTTGAAATACTTGTTTTGCAACTGTACAATCCTAATTATACTTATTTTGCAATCTCGTGTCAACCTGTTTTGCAACTGTTTAGGAATTTTTTTAATATTTATCCCGTTTCAGGGTTGCAATCTGCATTTTGATGTGCTATAATGATACTCGTCAGGAGGTGAAAACCTTGAAAAAAGAAATTGAATTCACCGCAAAACAAGTCGGTGAACGGGTAAAAGAGCGCCGAACAGAACTAAACCTTACCATGCCTGAGCTTGGAAAGCGTATCGGCGTAAACAAATCCACCATTCAGCGGTATGAAGCAGACGGCGTTGACCCGAAGCGTACTATGATTATCAACGGTCTTGCCGATGCGCTGCTTACCACTCCCGAATGGCTGACAGGGCTTTCCGAGGAAAAGGAATATGATGCCCGCACGCTCTGCCAAAAGGACATTGAGGAGCATATCAAAAAGTACCTTGATACGGTTTCCTCCACGGTCAGCGGAGAGCCGCACCAGCAGCTTCTTACCACCTTCCTCGGCAAGATGATTGACCTGTACTCGGTGCTGTGCCACTACTTTGCCAACGCTATGGCGGAGGTTGACCGTGTGGCGGAGGACGAGGGCTTGAAGCAGTCGATTATGCGGTATGCGATTGAGGTGGGCGCAATCGAAGAACGGGTCTACCGCAAAGAAATGGAAATACCTATCGAAGATATGAAGCGTTTTTTAGACGGAATTTTACATATCTACGATGAGGGACGCACCAAAGTATCTATGGGCGACCTCTTCGGGATAGTGACGGAAGCCGAAAACAGGCTTGCCGAAAAAGAAAATTCCGTGGCACCTTGACAAAAAAATATGCCGATTGAAACCAACCGGCAAAAGTGACATTCTTTACTTTACGCACACCATATGTCACAGTCCCGATTGCCACGGATAGAAAGGAGTTTTTATCTATGGCAAAAGGTTCTGTAAGAAAGAAAGGCAAAAAGTGGTACTACCGCTTCTATATCGAAGATGAAAGCGGCAATCTGGTACAGCGTGAATTCGTGGGAACAGAAAGCAAATCCGAAACGGAAGCCCTGCTCCGCAAGGCGATGGAGGACTACGAGGAAAAGAAATTCGTTGCAAAGTCTGAAAACGCCACGGTGGGAATGCTGCTGGATATGTGGGTGGAGGAAGAACTAAAGCCCGGCAGTCTCAGCAACGGTACGGTAATGGCATATCAGGGTACGGTAAACCGTATCAAGCAGCACCCTATCGGCAGCCGAAAGCTGAAAACCGTCACCGCCGACCATTTGCAGGCGTATATGGATTTTCTCAGCTTCGGCGGGACAAATCCCGACGGTACAACGGCAAAGGCACTTAGCAAAGGGTATCTGCGTTTGTTCTCGGCAGTCCTGCAAGGAGCGTTCCACTTTGCGGTATTCCCCAAACGGCTGATTACCTTCAACCCGATGCAGTATGTGGTATGGCGGGGCAAAAAAGAGGACTATGACCTGTTTTCGGACGAGGACGGCAATACCGATTCCACACCCACGCTCAGCCATGAGCAATATCTGAAGCTGGAGGAATTTCTGAAAAAGAAAGATAACCCCGCTTTACTGCCCATTCAGATTGCCTACTACACGGGGCTTCGCATCGGCGAAGTCTGCGGCTTGACTTGGCAGGATGTCAACCTTGACAAGCAGTACCTTACGGTGCGCCGCAGTATGCGCTACAACGGGGCAAGGCATAAAACCGAGATAGGAGCGACCAAACGGAAGAAAGTCCGTACCGTGGACTTCTGCGACACGCTGGCGGCGATCCTCAAAGCGGCGAAAACCGAACAGCACAAAAACCGCCTCCAGTATGGCGGGCTTTACCACCTCAACTACTACACCGAGGTGAAGGAAAAAGACCGTACTTACTACGAGGTTTACAGCCTGCCGAGGACAGATGAAATCCCAGAGGGGTACAAGGAAATATCCTTTGTCTGCCTCAGACCTGACGGCGCATACGAATCACCGAGTACGGTAGGGATTATGTGCAGGACGGCAAGCAGAAAGGTCGAGGGCTTGGAGGGCTTTCATTTCCACCAACTTCGTCACACATTCACGAGCAATCTGCTCTCAAACGGGGCAGCGCCGAAGGATGTGCAGGAGCTTCTCGGACATGCCGATGTCAGTACCACAATGAATATTTACGCTCACGCTACAAGGGAAGCGAAGCGTACTTCCGCAAGACTGCTGGATAAGGTGGTCGGCGGAGAGTAAAAAACTTTCCCTTGTTTCGGCTCGTAAGGGCAAAAACAAGGGAAAATACATAAGGTTGGAACACAAGATAGGCGAAATGCCTTGAAAATACAGCGTTTTCAGAGGGTTTAACAGATAAATCGGGATTTATGGAGGAACTCTAAATGCAATATAGCATTATACCTGTCTGCTGTGGGACGCGGATATGCGCTATGACAACGGAAGGTGGCGTTTTTTCAAGTTCAACGGGCAAACAAAATGGGTTGAACAGCTTCCTACCAGCGAAACCAGGCAAGAACCGATCATATTTCTGCTGAATGAATAAAAGGAGGAAAAAAGGATGCTTTGCAAAAAATATCAGGAGCAGCTTCGCTGGGTGATTTATCAAATTTATCCCCGCAGCTTTATGGACAGCAATGGCGATGGTATTGGTGATCTGCAAGGGATCATTCAGAAATTGGATTATCTGAAAGATTTGGGCGTGAACGCTGTCTGGATATGCCCCTGCTATAAAAGCCCTAACGATGATAATGGCTATGACATTTCAGATTACCGGGATATCATGGATGAGTTTGGCACCATGGAAGATATGGATGCGCTGATCACAGCGCTCCATGCCCGGGGTATGAAGCTGATCATGGATTTGGTGCCGAATCATACCTCCACTTCCCACCGCTGGTTCCAGGAATCCCGGAAGGGAAAAGATAATCCTTACAGCGATTTTTATTATTGGTTCGATGAAATTCCCAATGATTGGGAATCTGAATTCCGAGGCAGCGCATGGGAATATGATCCTGTACGGGGCCAGTATTATTTGCATTCTTTTGCTGTCAGCCAGGCCGATTTGAACTGGAACAATCCAGCCGTTGTAAAGGCCATGCAGGACACAGTGGACTTCTGGATCGAAAAAGGTGTGGACGGCTTCCGTATCGACGTTATCGATATGATTTCCAAAGACTTCAGCAAAGAGTATAATGGGTTCGGACCCAGGCTTCATGAATTTATACACGATCTCTTTGGCCGGGAAAAGGCAGCGCACCTCTTTACCGTTGGAGAAAGCGACGTTCATGATATCAATGAAATGATTCGACATTGCGCTGCGGATCGCGGGGAACTGAGCACGCTGTTCCTGTTCGACCATATGGAGTGCGGACGGATCGATAAGTTTACCCCCAAGCAGGATAGCTTGAAAACATTGAGGAATCATCTGATTCATTGGCAGCAGGAAACAGAGAAATATGATTTGCTTCACAGTCTGTTTACAGATAATCATGATCAGCCGCCCATGATTTCCCGGATTGGCAACGACCGTGAGAAACGCTATGAAGCGGCTACTGTGATGGCTGCTATGCTTTATTTACTGAAAGGAGTTCCCTTCATTTATCAGGGCCAAGAGATCGGCATGCCTGCAGCCAACTACGATCGTATTGACTGTTTTGACGACATTGAAAGCGTCAATACATACAAAGAATTCTGTAAAACAATGACCCCCGAAGAAGCGCTGCGAAAGATCAATTTTGGCAGCCGTGACAACGCCCGTCATCCCATGGCGTGGAGCAATGGGGCAAACGGTGGTTTCTCCACAGGGAAGCCCTGGATCGCGCTGCATTCCCGGTATCAGGAAATCAATGTAGAAGGGGATTTGGCTGCCGATCGATCCGTATATCGATTCTACCAGGCTTTGCTGGCACTTCGCCGTTCAAACGATGCGTTTCTGAATGGAGATTTGGAAGTGATCTCTTCGGCCGATGATCCTTATTTCATTTTTGCCAGAAAATTGGGAAATGAAAGATGGGTGGTTGTTTGCAATTTTGAGAGTGAGCAGCAGATTAAGCTTCCGTTCCAATGTGAAAAGCCCTCTCTCGCCAACCTGAATCGAGAAGCGATTGATGGCAAATATGCGTCCTATGAATGTGCGGTGGCAAAATGCATTCTGCGGAGCCCGGCGGCCACAGTTGCGGTTTGCGAACGGCCGGTTTGCGGCATAAACGGCCGCATATTTATACGGAAATTTTCCTCTGGGGGTTGACGTCGGGACCCTGTCGGCGTGGATACCATGCGTTGAAGGTGACGATGAGCTTATCGCGGATAAGCTCAATGCGATCACAGATTTAAAGATAGATTTTGAAGATGCGATCTGATTGACGCGCTGTGGTATGGGGCGGTGATGCCTGGGCAGGTATTGGAGCAGGCCGGTGAAAAGCAGAAGGCCCTGGCGCGGCTGATGGAGCGGAACCGGGCGGAGCTGGCGGCGCTGCACCCGGAGGCCGGGGCCATTCTCGAAAAGCTGGAGGGCAACCAGGCGGAGCTTCGGGACTACGAGGCCCGGCTGGTCTTCCGTAGCGGCTTCCGCCTGGGCATGCAGCTTGCCGCAGAAGCCCTGACCAACCAACCGGAGCTCTATGAGGAGTAGCTGTCTCAGAATTGGGTAAAGCGGCGTTGGCCCATGATAAACTAGTACTCTGTAAATTCTAAATCTTTATGATGGGGTATAGATGCTTCAGCTTGGTCCTGGCGTCATCGGCGGTGAATTGCCAGTCCACACCTTTCTGCGCGGCGTTTCTTGCAGCAGCCCACGGTTCGAGCAATCTTTGAAGCGAAAGAAGATCCGGGATTCTGTTGTTTGAAATGCACTGGCGGCCAATGGCAGACAACTCTATTTCTGCAATATCAAGCCAACTCCCATCAACTCTGCTTTGTACATTGCCGTACAAATTGCTTTATGCCCCTTCCCTACGTCATGCCAACTGCACCCCTTTTTTACTCAATTACCATGAAAACGGAATATGAGCCTAAAAAGGTTTTATTAACAGTTGATGTGACAGCTCTGGTCACGAAAGAAGACAGCCCCGGAAGAAGTGCTCTTCTGGGACTGTCTTTGCCTTTGCAACACCTATAATTCTGTTTTGATTACTTCCCTATTAGGCCGTAGCAAAGGCCGACAGGGTCTTTTTCTTTCAAACAAAAGGAACTCGGCTTGTGTGTGCTTTGCGGAGACCATCAGCAACCGCTTTGTCTATCCTGAAACATATGCAGGCCCATTTCCCG
>Ga0326514_10003184_pt1 | contig 10425 bp, 13 predicted proteins | sample 3_2548_0518_D_FD_203653 | JGI IMG/M metagenome (GOLD analysis project Ga0326514, IMG submission 203653) | Bovine rumen microbial communities from UC Davis, California, United States - 3_2548_0518 | ecosystem: Host-associated > Mammals > Digestive system > Stomach > Rumen | place: USA... | reverse complement strand
CTCCGGGTGCGCCCTGGGTGTGGCTCCGCACGGCGTTTGTCCAATCGTCATCATTCACGGCCGTGATGTTCCCACGGTCATCGATATTGTCCGCAAAGTATTGGGCACGGATGGCACGCATCGTGATTTGGTCGGTTGTTTCCTCATTGGTGTAAAAATACACCCGCTTGCCCTGGTGCAATGCATCCATTGCAATCGACAACATCGCCGTGGTCTTGCCACGCCCGGTGCGTGCGCCAATGTATGACAATGTGCCTTGCTTGAATTTCACGGGCACCGGGGTCATGTCTTTTTGGCTCTTGCGTTGCATGAACACATTGCAAGAATAATGCGCCTTGTCATCCTTGCGCCGCATCCGTTCCAGGAACCCGGCCACATCGTTCACGAAAAAACGCCGCACGGCCAATGCCTTGAATGCATCCGCATCCGCCGGGGATGTGCAGGTGTCCGCCATCGCCAAATAGAATGCGTTGATGTTGCCGCCAAACTTTTGCGTGATGCCGTGCATGTTGCCGTCATCCTGCAAATATTCCTTGGTGTATTCAAAAAGGGTCTTGCCCGGATTCTTTGCCGCCAATGCCTTGATGTTGTCCAATGCGGCCTTTTGCTCATCGTTTATCTTTGCCATGATTAAATCATCCTTTGCTATAAATTCCGTTTATCGCCGTGATGGTGTCGTGTTTGTCCTTGCGCCCCTGGTGGATGCCCGTGTCCGTGATGTATTGGATGGCCGTGTCCTTGTCAAATCCTGCATTCTTGAATAGCACGGCCGCACGCCAAACAAAGTCATTTGGGTTGCTTGCCCCGTATTGCTCCAATGCTTTCGCAATCACGCCGTCCGGGGTCTTGTTCCATTTGGCGGACGGTTCCGCCATCGGTTTCCAGGTGCGCCCGGTGTATGTGCGCACGGGCTTGGGGATGGGCTTGGTGAACACATCCAGCAAATCAAGGGTGATGGCCGGGGCATCGTCAAGGCTCCCAACCATGCAATATGTGCCATCATCCCGGATTGAACCCGCCGCCGTCACCTGGTTGTTGTATTTAATCTCGATGTTTTGTTGTGCCGTGGTGGTGTCCTTTTTCCAGGTGTCCGGGATGTAGGTGGCTTTGAAATAAAGGTGGATGCCCCCGGATGGCGTGACCACATGGCACGGGAAATTGTGCGGGAAATCTTGGAACATGGTGCGCCACTTGGGTGCAAGATTGGAACGGGTCACCAAATCCACAAAGTTTGCAATGCCGTTTGCCTGGTTGGCATGAGCTGGTGAGTTGTCCAGGTCAAGGACAAAGAACCCGGCAAATTTGGGGTAAAATCCCATCATTGTGATTTGCGGGTGTGCCATCAAGTATTCGGCAAAATTGTCATAATTTGTCAATGCAACGCCGGGGGCATATCCGTTGCCATCGATGACGGCCGTGCCCTTTGGAACATTGGGCACCACATGCCGCTTGCCGTCCTTGTCACGGTAACATGCAAGCGGGATTAGGGCAATCCCGTTGTCCAGGTATTCACGGCAATAGTCACGCATCAAATCCGGCTCCATCCCTGCAATCCTTAATCGCCACCACCCAGCAACCCGGCCAAATTGAACGGGTCGGATTTTTGTGTGGCCGTTTCCGCTTGCGCCATCGCAATGAATGCCGCCGCTTGCTTTTGCATGTCGCTGGTGTTGATTTCCCCGGCCTGGACTTTCAACATGAATGCCATAAAGTTTGCCCGGATTGTGTCCTTTGCCCCGTTCGCATTCGTGGCCATGATGGGCGCATATTCCGCCGTCAAATCCTTTTGGTATTCACGGCGCAACATCAACAAATCTTTGATGGTTAGGTTATACCAATTATGATTTCCGATGCGTTCGTCAATTTCATTGTCGATGGCGTTCAATATGTCACCAATGCGCCGGATGCGGGATTCCTTGACCATCCCATATTCTTTATATAGTTCCTGCAATTGCTCGTTCTTGCGGGTCGCAATTTCCGTGCAATATTTCTTGTCCCAGGTGCTTGCCGTATCCTTGCTAATTTTCAAGGACTTGGCGATGGCACGCAATGATTTATCGCTTGCCCTCAATTCGATGAACTTTTGTTTGGTTGCCGTGTCTTTCATCGCCCCAATGCTCCCATCATCTTGTCAAACTTGCCGGATGCCATGAACCGTTCCATCTTTTTGTCCAATTGGCGTTCCCTGGTTTCCTCCCGGCGTTCCGCCTTGCGTTGTTCCAGCTCATTGCAATATTGCTTGTGTTCTTTCAAGTCCTTGACCAATTCCGCCGTCTTGTTCAATACGGTGTCGATTTTCCTTTGCAGGGGTCTTTGCGGGTGAGGGATGCACCCCGCCGCCCTGGTCATCATCAAACGGGCATATTCAAAGTAAAACCACACCGGGGCACTAATCCCGATGGCATGCACCTTGCCGTCCCTAATATCCAATGATGATATTTCCACACCCTCGAATGTCATCTTGCAATTACTGTCCATTTGTCCACCTTTTCAATGAGAACTAACAAAGGTTTTTTCCCATTGGCTCAATTAGTCCTAATCATCCTTGATTTGCGTTAATCCGTGTTTACCCTAGTAAATTATATTTAAATATCTTTAAATGTTGGTCAATTCAATCTTGGGGATTGGCTTTGATACAACGGCACGGCCACCCGCCTTTGCCACGGCATCAACCCACGCCGCCAAATGTTCCTTTTTGAACCACGCCGGGGAACCCTTGCCGCCCGGTTGGTAACATTCAAGGCGAACCGACAAACGCCCGTGCCGTTGCCGTGCAAGCAACTTGTCAAGGGTGGATGTTGCCATCCCCAAATATTCCGCCGCATCCTTGCGGCTCAAATATTCATGCCCTGCAATCGTCTTTGTTGCCATTGTCCGTTCCTGGTCTAGTCGATTTCCCCGGCATCCTTGCGTATATCGTAGGATAGTTTGGCCACCTTGTCATCGTCAAAGTGTTCGCCATTGTTTAGCCTGGTGTAAAATGTGTCATAAAATCTAAAACGGGTCTTGTCGCTCTCGATTATAAATTCCCCTTGCCTAATCAATTCCCAAAGGGTGTAATAATCGAATTTTGCGCCGTCCCTCATCTGGACTTCATTAAACATCTTTGACAAAAATTGTTGCTTGTCCATTGTCCGTTTGCTCCGTGAAATTAGTTTAAATGCGCCCCATCGCCACGCCTTGCAGGATGGCCGCATCCGCCGGGGAAATCCGCACCGTGTCATCCAGCTCGATGCCCGTGACAATCTTTTGCAGGGTGTGCAACAATGCGCATTTACGCATTGCAGGGATGCGCCACATGTCAATCTTGTTTTGTTCCTTGGTCATCGGATTCCCCCGTGAATTTGGTTTCCTGGTTGTCGAATATATCGTTGTAAGCATTCGCAAGTATCACGGCCGTGGTGAACCCGCCATCATCGCCCCGTGCCTTGCGTGCCGCAATGGACTTGTCCAGCATCCCGGCGTGCCACATCAATCGCTTTTGCAACAATCCGTGGATGGTGTCGGCAATGTCACGGGCACCGTCCCCCAATTCCACGGATGCATCCATGTCTATCAATCCGTGGTCACAAAGGAAATGCCGCACGGCGTTCAAGTCATCCAGGTGACGGCGCAACGGGTGCAACATCGTGGATGCGTGCCCGGCCTTGTCATCCGCCAATTGGCAACGCAAATTGTCATATCTCTCTTGCAGGATTCCGCAATAGTCCAGGTTCTCGCCCGGTGTTTCCTTGGGTGGCATCGCCAATGACCTTTGCGCCGTTCCCGGTTCGTCAATGATGGTGCCCGTTGCAATGAAATGATTGGCCGCATCCAATGCCGCCTTGCGGGTGGAATAAAAACGGATTCCCACATGGTTCGCCATATCGTTTGCCATATATTCCGCCATCGGCATGTGCCTGGATTTCACCCAAATGTCGGGTGATGTGGTGGCGTTGTTGGTGCCGTCAATGTCCACAAAGTAGATGTTGAATGTGCGTTGCATGGCTCCCCCGTGGTTCTATGCCGTTTCGCTCATAAAGTCCTTGACGGCTTGTTCCGTGGCTTTCCAGGTGCGGCCAAATTTCTTGCCCTTGATGCGCCCGTCCTTGAATAGTTTGGTAACGGTCACATAATGGATGCCCGTGATGGCCGCAATGTCATGTGCATCGAACATCTTGGGGAACGGCGTGGCGGGAACTGGTGCCGCATTTTCCTGGGTGACAAACGCACCCACGGCCGCATCGTGGATGCTCTCGTCTAGTTCCGTGTCGAATGTGTTTTCTTTTGCTTTCGTGGTCATTTGTGGTTGTCCTTTGTTAATTCGTCTATAAATGCGTTGTATGCCTGGGTGGCCTTGTCCTTGGGTGCGAATGCGAACAAATCCATTTTCTTGTTTTGTGCGTTTTGCACCTTGCAGGATTCCGGGATGACGGCCGCAAATACCTTGGTGTGCATCTTGTCCGCAATCACCGCCAATGCGTTTGCCGCATCCTTTGAAATCCGGGATTTCCCGGCGTGCCTGGTGAGCAATAACCCGGCAATGGTCAATTTCTTGTTCGTGTATTGCTGGATGGCCGTGACCGTCTTATACATGAATTTGACCGCATCGATGGAATAGTCCGTGGCCTGGGTCGGTATCACCACGGTGTCCGCCGCCGTCAATGCGTTCGATGTGAGAATTGAAACGGCCGGGGGTGTGTCAATCACCACATCGTCAAACCTGGTGCGTGCCAAAATTTCCTTTAATCGGTATTCACGCCCGGTGTCCACCAATGTGCGTTCGATTTCCTGCAATCTTTGGGAACCCGCAATCAAGAACAAACCATCCAATTTGGTGCGCTGGATGCATGATTGCAGGGGTGCGGACAATGTGAGCATGTCAAATGCCGTGGGTTTCGTCTTGTCCGCTTGCAATGTGCTGGATGTGTTGCCCTGGGCATCAAGGTCAATTATTAGAACCTTGCGGCCACGGCGCACCAATCCCGCCGCCAAACATTGTGCCGTGGTGGACTTGCCAACGCCGCCTTTTTGGTTGCTTATGCAATAAATCATTTGCGCCGTCCTTTGGTGGCCTTTGTGCCGTCCAGCATCGCCGCCATTTCCGCATCGTCACCCATGCCGCAAAACTCTTGCCGTGCCATGTCAAATGCGCTTTCAACGGCACCGGGTTTCATTTCCGGGTGGTCAAGGAACTTTGCGCACAATGCCCGTCCCTTGATTTCCAGCTTTGCCGCACTCGATTCCACGGCCTTGCCGGGTTCGCTCATCGCCAATGCAAACAAACCACTTGCAATGGTCATCAATTCGTCATCGTTCAATTCGATTTTCATTTGTTCCCCGTGTGGGTTGCGGCCATCGATGACAACGGATTAAAACACCATGTAATCATCGGCATCGTGTGCCGTGATGCGGGAACCGTCCGGGAATGTGAACCCGATGTTGTGCCCGTGCTTGGTGCAATAATCTTGATACTTTGCCATGTTGTCATGAATGAACCAAACTTTGTCTAATTCACCCATTGCCCCGTTGTTGGTTGTGTTTCCGTTTTGCATTCTTGATGCACCTTTGGCGCATTCGGTGCGCCCTGCCGTTACTTGTCCCGCCGTGGCTCATAGGTTGTCTCCATTGTTTTTGCACATCCTAAATATATATAATTTTCATTAAATGTCATTAAATAAAATCAAGTTTTTACAAATTTGGCTTATTTTCTTGTATTTTCTTTGAACTTTGGACGGGGTGCATATAGCAAAACGGTTGCCGGGTGGGTCTTACCCTAATCCCGGCAATCCGTGCCATCACTACATCGATGTATTCCGATATATGGCGCAACGCCATCCGCATCCCCCTGGGGGCTAAATCGCCGCATTCCTAATCATGCCCATAACATCCGCACTTGATGTGTCATTGGCCGTGTCCAGCTCTTGCAAGTAAATCATGGTGGTCTTGGGGTCGGCATGGCGCAAAAATTCCTGGGTGGCTTTCAAATTGCCGTTGCTGGTGCGCAATTTGAGCATTGCCGCCGTGTGGCGCAATGAATGCGCCGTGATGCGCTCCGATGCCATCCCGGCGTTGCGCAAATGGGTCTTGATGATGCGGGAAATGCTTTTTGCAGGGATGCGCCCGTCCGTGGCCTGGTGGTTCGATTCCGCCGCAAATAGGGGTGCGCCGCTTGCCAATGCGCCACGGCCTTGCAGGTATTCAAGCAACATTGCGGCCACGCCGTCATCCATCCGCATCGTCACAATCTTTTGCCCCTTGCCCTGCACATCAAGGAACCAATGGCCGTCCACCTGGTGCAAGTGTTCGATGTTCGCCCGTTCGATTTCCACCGTGCGCAATCCCAATGCTAAAACCAAATTGCACATGACAAAATCCCGGCGTGCCGCATTGCCGTGGGTGCGCTTGATGGATTCCAGCAATTGCGCCGCCTGGGTGGCCGTCAAAAAGTCGCTTGTGTGGCTTGCCTGGACTTTGGGGGACTTGATGCGCCTGGTGATGTTTTGGTGGATGCCCTCATCCTCTAACCATCCAAAAAACACCTTGACCACGGCCATGTAAGATTTGACGGTTGCGGGTTTCTTGCCGTCCGCCGTGAGCTGGTCACGGTATTCCCGGATGGTGTCACGGGTCGGTTCCGTGATGCCACGGTCTTGCAGGTAGGAAATAAAGGGTTTCAAATTTTGCTTGTATGTGGCCACCGTCTTGTCGGATGCATCCACATATTGCACAAACCTGGAATAAAGGTTCTTGAAATTGTCCCCGGCGTTCATGATTGCGCCGTGGTTCGCCTGGTGGTTGTCGATGATGATGGGTTCCATGATTGCACCGTCCTTTTATCGTTTAACAAGATTAAATATAATTAAATTTCTAACAAACGGAACAATTTATTTTAATTATTTTTGATTTTATTTAATTTTGTTTCCTGGATGCCTTGGGTGTCCGTTGATGCCCCCGTCCAGGGTTCCCACAATGCCCATATAGGTGCGCCCGGTCGCTCCCTGGTCATCCACGGTTGCATAAGTTACGCACCCGCCGTGCGCTGGTGCCTTGCCGTCCAGCTCCGATATTTAACCCGGCCACGGCCACGGATTCCGCCGCCATCGATGGCACCCGCCACCGTCATCGCCTTGTCAATTTTGCCACATTCCCGCCACCACGGATGCCGTCCAGCTCTCGCAAACATTGTGCCGGGTTCGGCTCTTTTTGGCTTGCTTTTGTCCCTGCAATCGCCACGGAACACCCGCCAATCGATTCGCCTGGTGGAACATCTTGCAGGATTGGCACGCAATCGGCGTGCATTTTCCGCCGTTTTTTATTGATTCTATGGAATGTTTAGCGATATTTAGCCAAATTTAACGGCGTTTATTGGCATTTAGTGTGAATTTTACGGGAATTTTGAACCGTGTTTTGGGGTCATTTTCCGCAATTCTTGACAATGCCATTGCCCAAATCTTGCGATTTTCGGCAAAAGGTCGGTTTTATCTGGTCAATCGCTCTTGATTTTTTCGTGCGATTTTTTCCGGGGAAAAATTCGTGGTGTCCGCATTCGCTCAAAATATCCGCAATTCTTGACCGTTCCGCCATCGGGTCATCGGGATGGATTCCGCCACCACGGAACCGGGTGCGGCCGCATTCGCCTGGATGATGGCCATTGCAGGTGAAATAAAACACCACGGCGTGCGCCTGGGTCATCTTGCTTGTGTTGATGCTTGCAGGTGGAACAATGCCCAATCCCGTGTTTTTTTCTTTTTCCTGCAATCCTGGGGGTGTGCCCCCATCGGGGGCATAAACACCCCCATTGGATAACACTAGGGTGTTATCCTAGGAATATACTAGGGGCACCGTTGAATTTTGCGCAAGTCACCGTTGAATATTGCGCAAGTCCCGTTGAATATTGCGCAAGTCACCGTTGAATTTTGCGCAAGTGTCCATTTTTGGCGCCTTTTGTAAATATCCGTAAACATTAAACGCCGTTTTAGGCTCTCTTTGGTGCGCCGGGGTTCTTACCCATCACGGGCGGTTTTTCGGCATCCTGGGCTTTTTTGCCGGGTTACTTGACAAACATGCTTGTGTTATCGATAGTATAAGACGGGTGCGCCCCTGGTGCGCTTGTATCGCTCCGTGGTCATCAAAGCGGCTTTAAAGCGGGATTATTGACCGCCTTTTAAGTGTGTGTGACAATATGGATGGATGCGCCCGTGGTGCGTTCCTGGGTGCGCTCCGTGCCCTTTTCCCTGCAATATGGGTGCCCAATCCATCCGGGGTTCATTCGTGGCCGCTTGTGCTATTATCCGGGAACCTGGTGCGCCTTGTCCGTGGGTTTCGCCACCGTGCGGCCGTGGATGCCCTGGGGCACCGTTCCGCCGTCCACATCCGCATCCCCTTGGGCTTATGCCGTCCGCATCGCCTGGTGCGATTTCCGTGGCCGTCCGTGCATCCCGATGGCAAAAGAAATGCCCCCGTTTCCGGGGGCTTGACCTACATTGGCGGGATTTGTTTTAGGTCATATTTTAGCATCTTGTTTGGATGCAATATCTTGATTTGGATTATATCCTGGTTGGGGTCGAACATCACCCGGTTCTCATCCAGCTCGTAAGGCAAAAGGATTGAACCGTCCATGTTGCCGTGCAACGCCATTTGTTTCATGGTCACAATGATTTTTTCAATCTTTGCACGCAATTCAAAGCCACGGGATGTGGGCACGGATTCACGCACGGAACCATCCGCCACCGTGTAACGGTTGATGTATCGCCCAAATCCCTCGCATCTATGGCAAAGTTCCAATGTGGTGAACCGTATGGCACCCGCCTTGTCATTGTTCCGTTCCAGCAAGAAAAAGTAAAGTTCACGGGCATCGTGTGGCATCAACGGCGCATTCACCACGGACAATTTGCCGTTCTTGTATGTGTTGAAATAATCGGATTCAAGCAATTGTTTGATGGTCGAAATCAAATTGGCCTGGAAATGTGGAGCCGTCCTAAAATATCGCCATCCTATTGTGCCGTTTCCGTTTTCGTGCAATAGGTCTTTGAACAATCCTTTGTGGTATTCGATGGTGACGAATGCAATGGGGTTGCTTGCATTCGCACGGGATTCCGTGCCGTTGTTCGCAAAGTTCTTTTGGTATAAAATTTCATTCCTGGTCAATGTGCGCCCGGTGATGTGCTGGAATGAAATGCGGATTGGTTGGGTCAAGTCCGTGACCACCGTGCCGTCATCTTGCAAGTAGAAAATCCGCTTTAATCCTGGTTCATCCACGAATTTCATTACTTGTTGCAATAGGTCACGGCATTGGTCTAAATTGTCCGTGCCCAAACACATTTGATAAAAGGTGTCAATGGGCATCATCGTCTTGTAAAACAATTCGTTGTTGTCATCCTTGCGTTCGATAACATCAACCATTGGTTCACCGGGGTTTAGGTAGTTCCGATGTTTGCCCGTGATGTGCTTGGGGTTCGACAATAGGAATGTCAAACCATCGAACAAATACGGGTAACACCTGCAAAAGCTGGTCAATGCCTTTTTGTTGCTTTGTTCGCTTTTGACAAGCAAATCCCGGTTGTTCAATTCGTTTTGTGCAAGTATTCTTGGATAGTGTGTCCCGCCGCTCATTGTGTTATCCTCTTGTTACCAACCAACATCCTCGCCATCGTCATTGGCGTTTGTTTGGCCTGGTCTCCATTGTTTCGCCTTGCCGCCGTTGCTGGTGGCCTTTGCCTTGGTGGCCTTGTATTCCGCCGCAATGAACCGTTGCATGTGATTCAATGGGTCAATGTCGCACGCATAAAGGCTAAACGCCGCATCATCCTTGATTGCATACACCGTGCTATCCTGGGGGCATCCACGGTGCTTGATGATTTTATAGAACCGTTTGGGCGCACCGTCCGCAATCTCTTGTTTGCCAATTTGGATGATGGTGTCCGCATCTTGTTCCAGGTCTCCCGATTCCCTAAAATATTGTTCACCTAGTATGTCGGGTGCCTTGTTGTCATCAATGGCCGTGCCCTTGTCATCCTGGGTTGCGTTGCGGTTCAATTGCGCACCCGCAATCACAATCAAGTCACGCACGGCCGCAATGTCCGCAATCGTCTGGGATGCGTATTGCATCGCCTTGTAATCCGCCGCACCGCCGCCCATCTCTTGCGTGGTCGGCTTGCGTATGTGCTGGATGTAGTCAAGCAAAACCACATCACCCGCTTGCAGGATTTCCAGGGATGCGGGAATGTCCGCAAAACTCCGTTGCGCCAATCCATCGATGATGGTGAATTTCTTGTCTTGCAACATCTTTGCCACGGCATCGATGGCATGGTGGATGGCTCCGGGTGCGCCCTGGGTGTGGCTCCGCACGGCGTTTGTCCAATCGTCATCATTCACGGCCGTGATGTTCCCACGGTCATCGATATTGTCCGCAAAGTATTGGGCACGGATGGCACGCATCGTGAT
>Ga0326514_10003182_pt1 | contig 10428 bp, 17 predicted proteins | sample 3_2548_0518_D_FD_203653 | JGI IMG/M metagenome (GOLD analysis project Ga0326514, IMG submission 203653) | Bovine rumen microbial communities from UC Davis, California, United States - 3_2548_0518 | ecosystem: Host-associated > Mammals > Digestive system > Stomach > Rumen | place: USA... | reverse complement strand
ATAGAAAAATCTCTTGTTTTTGTTTACCGTTGCCATAATCTCCTCCGTAACAAAGCGGGACGGGTTCAAGTGTGATGGTTTGCCTTATTAAGTTATATTTAGTTGTTGCCCGCCCCGCTGAGTTAGCTACTTATTCTGCTCTGAAGTCCGTATCGTAGAGCTTCCAGATGCCTTTGATTTTCCAGCCAGGATAATCCTGTTCGATCTCCGGGATCAGCCCGGCTTCCTTGCTGGTATATCCGTCATATCTGACAGCTTGCACCTGATCACCCTCGATCTCAGTCAGCAGAGCGACATAGCTGTAATGTTTTACTGATTTGAAATTGCCGTTTTCCTTCTGGATCATCTCAACGGTCTCGCATGGTCTTCTCATGTTCGTTCCTCCATCCTATTCGAATGCTTCGCGATCCCACTCATCCGCATTGAGACGGAACGCAAGCATAGTTGCTTCCTTCTGTGTCTTCCACAGGCCGCCTCTTGTGATGATATCGCCTGTCTGCGGGATCTCTTTATAAACCTCAAAGAACTCTTTATTTCCGATCGTTCTCTGTCTTGTCTTCCATTCTGCTGCCATTAGCTACCTCCTTAAACATCTCTATCCAGTCATCGAACGGCTGGATCACCACCCATTCGGATCTGCTGCACTTGTGCATGACTATCGGCATTTCGTTCTCACCGGCGTCACGCTTTGACTGCGCGAGTGCGTCCCACAGCCTCAGTTTCTCTGTGAACTTGACCTCGATGTGCAGACCCTCAGGACCTACCACATCAGGGCTGTCAGGGCCACCTGCATACTGAACTCCGCGTCTGGCCTCGATGCCGTGCTCTCTGAACTTGGCGGCAGCCATGCGTTCGCCTCGTTTACCTTTGTCCTTGCTGTTCATTTGTCCTCCTAAAACGGTATGTCCGCATCCGAGTCAGCCTGTTCAAAGTCGACAGCCGCGAGCAGTGTCGCATTTATGCCGAGCTCACTATCGCTGATCCGTTTCGACTTGAATTCATACATCATATCGATCTTGCCCTTCCTGCCGTCTCGTCTGCCCTTCGTCAGCTCCAGGATGCGCTTGTCTGCGTCTTGTGCCTTCTTGCTGGGTACGTCATACCGCAGGATGATGTCAGCGAAATTTGTGATGTTGCTGGAACCCAGCACGTCATCATTCTCGAAGCCCTTGCTGTCCTTTGCTGCCTTTTTCGGGTGCGCTATGAGCAGGATCACAACACCGAACCTCGATGCAAGTCTCTTCAGCTTCTTGACGAATACTGCCTGTTGTCTGTAGATATCGAACTGCAGATTGTCATCCAGCGCCGTCATGAGGTTGTCGATAACGATGAACCTGCAGCCATACTGAACGATGGCCTTCCTGACCTTCCCAAGCAGATCCTTCTCAACGCCTTCGTCTTCCGTATTGATCAGAGCGTCCGTGTCATAGATATAAATCATGCCCTCGTGCCATGCTGAGATGTAGTCAAGATACATTGCATTGATGTGCGTCTTCTCGTATCCGCTTGGCAGGACCTCGAGGTTGATGCACTCGGGCCCGGCGATCTGCCGCTCTATCCACTCTTTAACGGATGCGTTCGGCATTTCGCCTGAGTAAATAAAGCACTTTACTCCGCCAGCAACAGCATTGACCACCAGCTGTGATGCGAATGTCGATTTACCTCTCCCGCGCTCACCGGTGAGGATCACAAGCTGTCCCGGATACATCCCGCCCGTCATGGCGTCAAGTTTCCTGACGCCCGTCTGGAACACAGGCTCGTTATCCGCCTCATTCAGTGCAATGTCCTTGAGTTCCTTGATGAAGTCATCCGGCACAGGTGTAGCTGCCTCTACTGCAGCGCGTACAGCCTCAGGGCCTTCCGCACGAAGCAGATCATTCGCGTCCTTGTACCCGTGATATGCTTCAGGGGGCACGAACTTGACAGTGCCGTGAAAGCGTTTCGTCATTGGATCCAGCAGTGTGATATTCTCACCCTCTCTGTCACCGAACACGATGAGCTCATCGAACTTAGCCAGGAAGTCCCAGCAGTACGGCACCCATGTGAATCCGTTCTTGCCTGTCGGCACACTGACAGCATTCTCAATGCCCGCCTCTGCGAGTGAGAGCGAGTCTATCTGCCCTTCAGTCATGACAAGTGTTCCGTTATCGGAACAGTGATTCATACCGAACAAGATCGGCCTCGTGTCGGCCTCGCACCATTCTTTTGAGCCCTCACCTTTGACGAAAGTCGAGTTCCGGTACTTGATGAATGTCAGGGTGCCGTCCGTGTCTCTGAACGGGAACACGATGACGTTGTCCTGCCCTTCCTTCGAAGTGATCTCATACTTTTTCGCGACCTCCTCAGAGATCCCGCGTGTCTTCATGTACTCGATCGCAGGATCTTTCGACTCGATCTGCTTCTTGGGTTCCTTAAATGTCTTGAACTTCCTCCAGGTGCCGATGTGCTCATACTCATCGACATCCCGCCCGAGACTGAATCCGAAGTCCTTCGCGAGAGTGATCATATTGCCCTTAACGCTGCAGGACGCTCGTTTGCAGTTGAACGTTCCGGTTCTGCCGTTGATCGCGAAAGTCCAGGGATCATGCTGGCTGTGACAGTATGGGCATTCACGCAGTTGGAGCTCATCTCCGCGCTGGCGAACATCCCTATACGAGAGGTTGATTGCTGCCTTAAACTTCTCAAGGTCTTCCGGCCTGAACTCGTATAAACTCATTCCATTCCTCCTCTGTCATTCCGCCATCATCGTGGTCACCACCCCCGAAGGGGGCACTTCTTTCTTCTTTATTCTTTATATAATAGGTAGAATCCACACCTTCAGACACACTACCCGTCACATCCTCCGACACATCATGCTGATAAGATGCCCAATTTTCAACGGTTAGACGCGTCGCATCTGCCGTCACATATAGCGACACACTTCCGTCACACTCCAGTTTATGGAGAAATCTCCTCACGCTCTCTTTGTGCCAGCCCCATCTTTCGGCGAGCTCTCCGAGAGTTGTCCAGCACTGACCGGGCTTTACTCGCTTTTTCTTGCCTCCGACTCGGTCAGTGCTGTTTTTCCAGTGTACGTTGAGCAGTATATCTATCCAAGCCTGTCCCTTGCTGAACGGCTTCTCATTCCAGAGCGGATGCTCAAGCAGGTTGCGGTCGAGTTTCACCCACCCTTTGCTTTCCATCAGAACGGTATATCAACTTCGGCGGCAGCGAATGAGTCAACGTTTACACTTCCGGCGCTTGCTGCAGGGATACCAGTAGCCGGCAGCTTCTTATCCTTCGGGATCTTGAAGTCTCCGGCGCGGATCGCGTCCACCGAGCGGACCTGTGCAAGATTCGGAGCTTCTCCGACAGTACCGGAAGATGTCTCGAACTCTCTGTAGTTGAACAGAGCACCGATCAGCTTGCCGTTGAACTTAGTCTCATCCCAGTCGAACTTGTAGCCCTCATTTGACTTTTCGAGCGAAGTGGTGAACGTCTTGAATTTGCGCTTGTCCCATTCATCGCGCTCAGATCCGTCATCCTTCGGCACATTCAGCCAGTAACGGCAAGGCCAAATCTTATTCTCACCTGTCTGTCTGTTGAACTGCTGCTGGAAGTATGCTGCATATTCGCCCTCACAGACATCCAGTGCAAGTACGATCACCTGACTGCCGTCAGATCTCTCCTCGACCTTAGCGCCCATGATCACACAGACATATCCGCCTCTCGGCAGCATCTGAAAATCGCCGTATTCCTTAGTTTTTTCGATATCGAATTTCTTGATCATTTATAACCTCCTATTTAGTCAAATCTTGCTGAACGTGCGAGACGATACGCCTCTTTAGTAAGGCCTTCATCAACACCACCTATGTAGTTGTAATTCCCATCATCAATATGCAGACCACCATTTATGTTCATGCACGGAATCGCCGGGAACCAGTCCCCATCCATGAGATACAAATTGAAGTAATGCTCTGAGAACGGTTCGTTCTGATGGTTGTACCAATACCCTGTCATAAAGTTCCAGTAGTTCTCCGGGTCGGGTATCGCACCTACAATGAGTATTGGATTTTTCTCTGAGTTCTGATACCCGCATCTGCCAGCAGCTGGACAGTCATGGCAGGAAAATGTAGGAGTGCGGGGACAATACTGACCTGCGAACGTCTCTATCTTGCGTAGATCCATTTTAGTTAGTGCACCTTTTACCTCTATATAAAGGTCTTTCGGGCTTCGGCCCTTTACATCATGAACAAGAAAATCCGGCAGATATCTCTGATTGCCCGGCATTTGATACCCTTCAGGCTCATACTCCCAACTTGCTCCAACAGCGTCCAGGAACACTGCCCACCTTGCTTCGAGCCTCGATCTGAATCTGTAACCCTTATAAAAGGTTTCTATTGGCCTTATGCTTTGCATCTGCCACCTCCTACTTGTACGGGATCTCCATGCCGTAATACTCGCGGATAATCCTGTCTACAGCCTTGAGGTCATTCGGGATCTGTGAGTCCTCGAACATTCCGATCGGAGCCTTGATGCAGTCATTCCCTGCCGTCCTCGTGATGAACACATACTCACCATTTACGCAGGAAGCCTTAAGCACCGTTGTGAACAGCCCCTCGATAACGATCTTCTCATCGAGCAGTTTGCCGATCGTCTTCGGCTTTTCATAACCATCAGCATCCAGGTCATAGTGCATCATAATGTAGATCGTCACATCGTCAGACAGGTTGTCGCACATCTGCAGCATCTGATAGAAGTTCTGTGCCAGCTGGGTGAATTTCTCATAGCCCCTCTCGCCGGATCTGTTCATGAACTCATCCGACATCAGATAGTTAGCATCGTCTATCACGAGCACCTTTGCCTTTGCGTCCCTGATCGCTGCCATTACGTCAGGATATTTGTTGAGAGTCTTTTCGCTGACCCTCGGTGTGAATATCGGAAGATCCGACTTGAACGGGAGCTCCTTGCCCTGGACGGAAATGATCCCGACCTCGCCCTTGTTGAAGTTCCTCAGGCTTGCGGACTTACCGTTTCCCGATCTTCCGAGAATTAATATCTTTTTACTCATAGTTACCTCCTTGTAATTTGATCCTCGGAGGTGTACTCTTTAGTTGCGTGGATTAGTGCACCTTCGGGTGTGCTTTTCTTATTCTTCAATTCCATCCTCGTCCTCCCAAACCTCTTCGATTCTCGCAGATCCGCAGTGCGGGCAGACGTCATAACTGCTGTAATGCCTGTCAGGAAACATCGAGCCGACTCCGGCATAATCCTCGCAGCAGTATTCTCTGCTGGCTGGATCCTCGAAGACCTCGCCGCATCTGTTACACTTCCACATTGCTCACGGCCTCTTTGATGAACGCCTTCTCGAGCTTTGCGCATTTGGTTGTCGAGTCTGCCAGCGCCTTCTCGAGCTTGTCGATGTAGCTGTTCTTCGACTCGATCATCTTCTGTGCGTTCTCGAGCTGTTCCTGCAGCGACTTGATTCTGCCCTTGTAATAGTCATCGGGCGAGTTGTTCCAGCTGATCATCTTCTCCATTTGTTACCTCCTAATATATCATGATCGAATAAGTGATATACACAGCACCCGCCATATACAGCAGGAGTGTGAATGCCATGCCGATATTGCGTCTTCTTCTGGCTGCTCTCTTCTTTTCGAGCAGGATCCCTCTGATCATTTCGTCTGTCATGCCTCTGCCTCCTTTGGGTCCTTGATCAATCTGATCTTGACATCGATATCCTCCTCGGAGTGGGTGAAAGCGATCTCAGCGAAATCGAGCGCCTCACCCCTGTCCGCGAAGTAGAAATCCATGTACTTAACTGTTACTGCGTAAAGCATTTTTCTCTTTACCTCCTTCCAGGTCATATCTGACTGTGCGTCCGTACCGGACTGCTTTCAGCTTGCCTTCTCTGCCGTATTTCCACACGGTCCACTTAGAGACGCGCAGGATCTCGGCAGCTTCTTCTGCGGTGTAGAGTCTCATAAGCACCTCCGTTTTACCAAATTGGTATATTGAAAAGTAAAAAAATTAGAACAGCTCGTCAAATACCAGTCCGGTCACCTCGATGAGCGAATAGATCTCCGGGAGTTTCCAGTCAGTCTTTTCCGCCATTTTCATGCGGAACGTAGGGTATGGCATACCTATTTTCTCTGCCAGTTCGCGTCCTGAGACCCTGTTCGCTCCCATCCATGCTCTGATCTTACGATTTGTGTCGTTCATGGCTCCTCCTTTCTATATGTTGTGTTATACCGAATTGGTATATCTGTCATGTATTAATATATGTTAATGTTTGCTGATTGTCAATACCAAAATGGTAAATTATTATTAGCCTAAATGTATTCTTTATGGTACTATACAACTTGAGGAGGGTGTAAAAATGGACACGATCGTAAGAGATTTCGGAGTATTCATAAAAGAAAAGCGACTCGCTCGAGGCTTGTCGCAGAGAGAGACTGCCAAACTGTTAGGGATCAGCCAGGCAGCTTATTGCAGATATGAGACAGGTCTGCGTGATCCTGGGCTCAAAATGGCAAAAGAAATAGCAAGAGTTTTGAAATTTAAGCCGGGTGAATTTTTTGATAATTATAGAGGATAACAATGATAGAACATCTAAGTAAGAACAAAGCAAAGCTGATCGTCAGCACAGGCTCCGGCAAGAACCGGAAGCGCTACTCAAAGATAGTCGAATATAAAGGAAAGAAGGACCTCGACCGGATGTATGCAGCATTCGAGCAGGAATGCACCCAGGTGAAGCCAACAGACGAGACTGTCGAGGAGATCATAAACGCATACATCGACAGCCGGAAACTGCTCGGAGCAAAGGCCACAACGCTCAGAGGCTACAGGATGTGCAGGGACCGCATAGATGGCGTTTTAAGGCGTCAAACTGCGTCACAGGTAAATCCGTACCAGGTAGATAAATACATCGCTCAAATCGCGAATAAATACGCTCCAAAGACCATCAGGAATACGATAAGCCTGCTGTCATCTGCATATGACAGAGCTATCCAGCTTGGGCTTCTTACGGAGAACCCATGTGCCAAGGTCACCCTGCCGAAACAGTCACAGCCGGAGATAAAGACTCTATCTGAGGAGGATGTGATCAAGCTGATGAGCGCACTGGAAGGCGAACGACTCGACTTCAAAGTCGGATATGAGCTCTGTTTGTTCTGCGGGCTGCGCAGATCTGAGGTGTTGGGCCTGAAAGAATCAGACGTTAACCTGGCATTCCGCACGGTCACGATCAGCAAGACCAGGCACGTTGTGGACGGGGAGACACAGATCCAGGACACGAAGACCGAGAGATCCCGCAGGTCGCTTGCGTTGCCGGGCTTCATCTGCGAGGACATTCGCCAGCTGATAGAACTGCATGCGTCATACGAGTGGGAGCATGATGATCATCTGATCCTGACGCCGTTCGGTGAACCGATGCACCCGAGCACGTTCTCTGATCACCTGCCTTTGATAGAACAGCAGCACGGGATCCAGCATGTCAGCGTGCATGGGCTCCGGCACACGTTCGCCACGATGCTGAACAGCAGCGGGATAGACATCGCAAGGATCAGTGCGGAGCTGGGTCACTCGAACATCAGCACGACGCTCAACAAATACACGCACGTATTCGGCGGAGCGACAGCATCATCGAGAGGCATCGCTGACGAAATGGAAATAAAATTTTCAAAAACTGCCCCTAATCTGCCCCTCGAGGCAAAAGAAAAAACCGCTGAAGCTTGAAATTTCAACGGTTAGGATGGCGGAGAGAGGGGGATTTGAACCCATTCAGGCCCTTGTTTGCTGTTGTCTGTTCTTGGTGTTTCTTGCCTTCAACGTGTTGGAATTTCAACGTTTAACGCTTCAATGTGTTGGAATCATTGGGATTGCGTTAAAACCACTTTTTTGAAAATTCTGCCCCTTTTCTGCCCCTCATCGAGTCCCAAAAAACGCCCTCAATAAAAAAGCCCCGGAGCGTAATGCCCCGGGTCTCTTTATGTGATAGGAGGTGATCCTACAGATCGTCTCCGATCTGCCATTTACTGACTTAAAGGTCTATTTTAATCAGTTGGCAATACTGTATTTGTTGTTACGAAATCCACTCCTGCTTCAAATGCTGTCTTTACCGAATCAGATGAGTCTATAGTAAACGCTCCATAAATCATGTTCTTCGCATGGCATTGTGTCGCTCTCGCAAATGTAATACTGTCAAGATAATCCCAAGCCATTCCTGTGTTTTTGTAGCTGGATGTAAAAGCGAATTCAGTATCCCAATCCCATGACAGACCAGACTGATATACTGGCATAAATGGGAATGAGTCAGATGCGCTTCTGAAGTTGCTTAATGCGTATCTTGAACCGATAAAGATCACGCTCTTATCATCAAATCCAAAATCCTTTACTATGTCGATGATTAACTCATACGAAGCAGATGTGTTTGTTATCGTACTTTTAAGCTCGATGATTGGAACGCACCCATATCTCTTGCAAGCTGAAAGATACTCCTCAAATGTCGGTATGGTGAGTGATGTATCTTCTGTAATGTGTAACGCTCTTATCTGCGCCAATGTCATCGAAGAAATCGAACCGCTTCCGTCCGTTGTTCTGTCAACAGTATCGTCATGGCACATGACATAGTATCCGTCTGATGTCTGCTGTAAATCTGATTCGATTCCCCAATATCCAAGTTTTCCTGCTTCTTCAAACGCAGGAAGTGTATTTTCAGGCTCATTTAAATGGTATCCCATGTGTGCCACAAGCCTTGCTCTTCCATTGTTTAAAATAGGGATTGAGAGCAGATTGTCTGCACCTGAGATTGAGTCTACATAATCCGCAAAAGCAGTTTGAATGCTTACTTGTGAATAAAACTCAAAAACATCTGCTTTTTCGCTTGAATCTTCTGTGTCGGCAGACCTTGCAACAATCATCTTGAATCCTTGATTGGCATCAAGTGTTTTGCTTGTAAACCAACCCAAATCAGCAACAAATGCATCCTCCGCATTAACTGTTTGTATAGCAAATCTAAAACCACTATTTGCCTTTATCGTTATCGCTCTGTCATACCTTATTACATTTGGTGTAGCAACACGATAATTTACCCATCCTGCAAATGAACCACCTGACAGCGACCCTCTTCTGAAAAAGCCTTTTAACAGTTCCCTGCCGTGCTGAATGTACTGAATGTTTGTAGTGTTCAGCAGAGTTTCGTAAGAGTCTTCGGTCATTATGGAAACTTGCCTTGCAAATACTGGGATTTTAGCTGTTGCAAAACTGCCCGTCTTATTTATCTGAAGTCTGAATTTTACTCCTGATGCGATGCCATAGCCTGAAGTTGTCAGGTAACCACTATCGCTGTAAGAACTTTCAGATTGCTTTGTAAGAACTTTGTAGCGATATGCGGAATCGTTGAGTGTAAAATAGACATCATAAGGGAAAACTAAATCATTCGGTGTCGCAATATTGTCCGTTGCAGAGGTATTTATTGACCCATCCGAACCAACAGATCCATTTACGAACAAAGACTCATCAATATGCGTCAAGCCGTCCGCAAGCTGTAAAGAGTCGCTCTTTAAATCAGAAACAGCAGCATCAAACTGTTCCTGTGAGACATCGCCTGTGTCGCCTTTATCTCCCTTATCTCCCTTATCTCCCTTGTCGCCCTTTTCGCCTTTGTCCCCTCTTGGAATCCCAAGAGACAGCACTGAGCCGTTCAGCGATGCTGTAGCCTGTGAGCCTGCAGGAAGTGTTACAACAGTAACCGAAAGATTTTCGATTCTGCTCACCTCATCGGCAAGGCTTGCCATAAGCTGTGTAAATTCTTCTTCCGTGCCTGTATAGCCTCCTGCCACCGCATAGGCGTATGCAGTTACCATGCCTAAATCTTTTGTTACCATTTACGCTACCTCCAAAATTAAATGACCGTTCACTAATTCAAAGTCTATTTGGTCTACGTTGCTTGTGCGTTCATATATCAGATGCCCGTTATCGTCTATATGAAATTCCATATACCCTGCATCACTTGCCGCCTGTTCTGCTTTGTCTGCCGATTCGCTTGCGCTCTGTGCGCTCTGTTCTGCTTCGTCTGCACCCGCTTCCGCTCTGTCTGCGTCTGCTTTTACGTTTGCTACGAATTGCTCATACTGGGATGGGGTGATTTCGGATGTCTCGTTGCCCGTCAGCTTTATCTTCTCGTTGACGTGAACCGCCTCAGCCGAGTACGATGTCAGCCTTGTGACAAGCTCGCCGTTCTCTACCACCGAGCCGACAAGATTGACTCTGACACAGCCTTTACGCATCAAGACCTCGTGCGGTACGGTGCATTTGCCCTCGCTGTCGAGAACCGTTGCGATCCTTGTGAAGTCATTCCACCACACCGCCGAGACCGAATCCATATCCGTCCACCGCTCGCCCAGTGCGAATGTCGCCTCGATGTCTGCATACGTGTCGGACGCGTGC
>Ga0326514_10003181_pt1 | contig 10429 bp, 7 predicted proteins | sample 3_2548_0518_D_FD_203653 | JGI IMG/M metagenome (GOLD analysis project Ga0326514, IMG submission 203653) | Bovine rumen microbial communities from UC Davis, California, United States - 3_2548_0518 | ecosystem: Host-associated > Mammals > Digestive system > Stomach > Rumen | place: USA: California... | reverse complement strand
GTGGGTTCAATGCTGTCATTCTCGGGTTCAACGAAGGTATTGAGGTCGAAAGCTCTCACGGTCTGGACGTCATCCATCTTTGCGAGGTAACGTTCACTGGCTTCTGCAAGCATCGAGAGATAGGTCTGCTTAGCATAGCCACGCATGCCCTCACCCCCTTTTCGGATAAGTTCGGTGAAGACATCCTTGAAGCTGAATATCCCTTCCTTGAGGAACATCTCATCCACCAGATAGGCACACTGAGCTCCGAAGGTGATAGGGGTATATGCCTCCGGAATCTGTTCGGATTGATGGGTTATGTTTCGTGTCTTTTTCATGTCTGGAATGCGATTCTCTGCTATTCCTGGGCTTCGTCGGGGTTCTCTTCGGCCTCCTTGCGATTCTCCTCGAGCACCGCCTTAGCCTCCTCAAGTGCGTCTTCGTAGACCAGCACATTGAAGCTGCCCCAATGACTGGTATCGGTAATCGACCAGGCTCCGACACGGGTGGCATCAGATACCATGCATGCGATGCCTGCGTTCATCAGCGCTCCTTTGATGACCTCAGCCTCGAAATAGTTTGGACAAGTGGTTAAAACAACGGTTTTCATGTTCTTCGACTTTTCGGCAACAAGCCTCCTACTTCATGGTTTGCCATTGCCGCATTTCTGGGGGCAAAGATACTTATCTTTTCCGATATCTCCAAGAAACCGTGCCAAAAAAGCGTTTTTTAGGCCTGATTATTTTGATTTTTGAAATTATCTCTGTATCTTTGCACCCAAACAACATTACCGATATGAAAAAGACATTCTTCCTCTTAACCTCCGCAATTCTCTGCCTCATTCTTATGGCATGCAGCGGCTCAAAAAAGAACAACGAAAGCGTACAGGAACCTGTTGAACCCACCTTCGAGCAGACCAAGTCGGGTGTCAAGGCTGCTGTGACACGCATGTATGCTGACTATTTCCGTCCCGTGACTACTGCCGAACCGGACAGCGTCACCGAGGGGCTCAACCTCTGGGATATGACGGAATACTTCTCCCCCGAACTCGATAGCCTCATGCGTGTAGTCGAAAAGATACAGGAAGAGTCAAGCGAGGCCATCGTCGACTATGATCCGTTCATCAATGCACAGGATTGCCAGGATCTCGAGCTCTATGACGTCGAGGTCACTGACTTCACTCCCGAGAAGGCTACTGCCCTGGTCTCCTTCATGAATCTAGGTCAAAAGGATACGGCTATCGTTGTGATGGACTACAATGAGGCTAAGAAGACCTGGCTCCTCTCTGATTTCATCCAACCGGAATTCAAGACCAGTTACATCGAATTCCTCAAGGAGTACATCAATACTCCTGCCGAGGCAGAATGATGTCACCCAACTCATTAATGCATTTTACTACATGATTCTTTCTATTCTCAAGAAGGTTCTTCCTGAGACAGTGGGCTTATCCATTGTCCTGCTCATTGTCCTCTCAGTGATTGATTATCTTGAGGGTAGGTCTCTTTTTGACAATGAGACACTTCTCATCACTGCCTTGGTTTTCGTGCTCTCCACGCTCCTCGATGTGGCACGCCAGTATCATCGCATCAAGGAACAGCAACTCAAGGATAGGGAGCCTACGGATGCCGATATCCTGAAGGATGATGAGGACGATGAGATCATCTAATAACCCAAGATCTATGAAAATAGCCCTTGATGCTGTAGGTCATTTCCGCAATAGTGCAAAGATTAAGATTTTCGGAATCAATTCCAAATTTATAGAAACATTTTTGTGAAAAACCAAACTTTTAGTTGTTCTTTATTTCTTCTTAATTGTTCATTAGGCTTGTTTTGATCTATCTTTGTGCTACCCATCTCCGCAGGCGCCAAGGGCGTGCTGTGGTTCATCTTCTTCGGTCTCGCCAAGACCTTCCAGTATGGCGGCCTCACGATCCTCGGGGTCGAGGGTGTCCGTCGCCTTAAGGCCTGGTGGAAGCGCAAGCGGGAATAGATTATCTAGAGCCTCTAGATGTTCTAGATCATCTAGATAGTCTAGCCCCTCTAGTCGACAACAACAGCGGCTCAGGAGATTTCCTGAGCCGCTGCTATTTAGATATCGTTAGTTCACACGTGCTCCTCGTGGAGCTTCTGCATATAGGCATCGATGACAGCGACAGCCACGATGTTGACGATGTCGCGTACCGATGAGTCGAGGTCGGTGAAGTGGACGGGCTTCTTCAGACCCATCTGGAGTGGGCCGATCACCTCAGTCTCGGGTGAGAATTGCTTGATGAGCTTGTAGGCAGCGTTGCCTGCGCTCAGCGAGTTGAAGATCATCGAGTTGACCACCTCGCCCTTCAATGGACCGAATGGATAGCGGTCGTCGCGACGCTCGTGGTCGAGAGCCAGGTCGATGGTCATCTCGCCATCCACCTTGAGTTCAGGATATTCCTGCTGCATCTCAGCCACCACCTCGCGCATCATCTGTGCCGAGTTGCTGTCCTCCGAGCCGAAGTTCGAGTACGAGATCATTGCCATGCGAGGCTCCTCGTTGAAGAAGCGGATGCGCTCGGCAGTGAGTCGTGCAATGTCCTTGATGGTGGCCTTGTCGGGCGTTTGGTTGACGAGGGTGTCGGCGATGTAGTAGACACCGCGCTTCGAGTTAACGATGTTCATCGTAGCGAAGTGCTCATAGCCCTCCTTGAGGCCGATCACCTCCTTGGCAGCAGTGAAGAGGTTGCTGTACTTGGTGTAGACACCGGTGACCATGGCATCGGCCTCGCCGCACTCCACCATCTCCATGCCGAAGTAGTTGCGGTCCGACATCTTGTCGAGGGCGCGGTCGAAGGTATAGCCTGCACGGCAGAGGCGCTGGCTGAAGAGGGTCGCATACTTGGCGCGGGTGGCGTGGGTAGCCGTAGCGCGCTGGTCAACGATTTCGCAACCCGTGAGGTCGAGTTCGAGGTCCTTGGCACGTGCCTTGACGAGTTCGGGGTTGCCGAGCAGGATTGGGGTGCAGAGACCCTCGGCCTTGGCCAGAACGGCAGCCTTGAGCATCGTAGGATGATAACCCTCGGCAAATACCACGCGCTGAGGATGGGCGCGTGCAATGTCGTGGAGCTGCTGGGTAAGGGTGGTCTCCTGGCCCATGCGGCGACGCAGCTGGCTCTTGTAGGCCTCCCAGTTGGTGATAGGCTTGCGGGCCACACCTGTATCCATGGCAGCCTTGGCAACGGCAGCGCTGACCTCGGTGATCAGACGTGGGTCGACAGCCTTCGGGATGAGGTACTTCGGGCCGAACTTGAGGGTATCGCCCTTGTAGACGCGGTTCACGACCTCAGGCACTGGCTCGTGGGCCAATGCTACGATGGCGCGTACAGCAGCAATCTTCATCTCCTCGTTGATGGCGCGTGCATTCACGTCGAGGGCACCACGGAAGATGTATGGGAATACGATGACGTTGTTGATCTGGTTCGGATAGTCGCTGCGACCGGTGCACATCAGCACGTCGGGGCGGGCAGCCATGGCATCCTCGTACGAGATCTCAGGCGTTGGGTTGGCAAGGGCAAAGACGATAGGCTGGTCGGCCATCGAGCGGACCATGTCCTGGCTGACGAGGTTGCCGGCCGAAAGTCCCAGGAAGACGTCAGCGCCCACCATAGCCTCCTTGAGGTTGTGGATGTCGCGACGACTGGTGGCAAACTCCATCTGTGTCTCGCTCAGGTCGGTGCGGTCGTCGGTGAGCACACCGTTCTTGTCGATCATGATGATGTTCTCCTTGCGGGCACCAAGCTGGTGGTACATCTTGATACAGCTCATGGCAGCAGCGCCAGCACCCGAAACCACGATGCGCACATCCTCGATCTTCTTGCCGTTGATCACGAGGGCATTGATGAGACCTGCGCCCGAGATGATGGCAGTGCCATGCTGGTCGTCATGCATCACAGGGATGTCGCAGTTCTCCTTGAGTCGCTTCTCGATGTAGAAGCATTCGGGGGCCTTGATGTCCTCGAGGTTGATGCCGCCGAACGATGGGGCGATGCGCTCTACGGTCTCGCAGAACTTCACGGGGTCGGTCTCGTCGACTTCGATGTCGAAGACGTCGATGCCGCCATAGATCTTGAAGAGCAGGCCCTTGCCCTCCATGACCGGCTTGCCGGCCAGAGCGCCGATGTTGCCGAGTCCGAGCACGGCGGTGCCGTTCGAGATGACAGCCACGAGGTTGCCACGGTCGGTGTAACGGAATGCGTCATTGGGGTTCTTCTGAATCTCAAGACATGGATAAGCCACGCCAGGGGAGTAGGCCAGCGAGAGGTCTGTCTGTGTACGGTACGGCTTGGTTGGCACGACTTCAATCTTGCCAGGTTGGCCAGCCTCATGATATTGCAGGGCGGCCTCTTTAGTGATATTTGCCATGGTGTAAGTATAATGTTTATATAAACGATTGTCTTCAGGTAGATCGGTGGTATTTAAATCGTTGCAAAGATAGAGAGTTTCTGAAAACTTACCAAATATTTAGTCAAAAAAATTCAATCTGGACACCAAAAAAATACGTACGCACGATTTTTGGCGTGCGCACGTGTGAGCTTATTCGACGTTGAGACGACGGTTCTTGGGATATTTGACCAGATAGCTGAGTCTGAGTTTGCGCGACTCGCCCGGGTTGAGGGTGAGGTCCCACACCACGATGCCGGTATCCTTGTTGAGGCTGCCGCCCGAGAGTTCCTCGATGCTGACGTCGATGTTGGAGTTCTGCGAGACAGGCACCTGGTCATAGACGCGGATGGTCACCTTTTCGGAGCGGGTGTTGCGCACGTTGATTTCCCAGTCCTTCGACTGGGTCTGATTGGTGCTCAGCACCTTGTGGGTACTGTTGTTCTTGACGAGTTTGCGCTCCATCTGGATGCCGTTGTCACGACCCATGGCGAGATGGAGGGTGTCGCTGAGGGTGGGGATGATGATGGTCTTGCCGACGTAGCTGTTGTCGAAGAATACGCTGGCCTCTCCCTCCACGAGGTTGAGGTCCTCCCAGCCTGTAGCGTCAGCCACGAGGAAGGCGTCCTTGTCGATGCGGGGCACGCCCTTGTAGGCATAGGTGGTGGGGATTTCGTAGTGTCCGAGCTGGGCACTGACAGGCTTGTTGTCCGAAGGGATGGTGAGGGGGTGCTTCACTTCGAATTCGTAGCCGAACTTGGCAGCAGTCGGGGTCACTTCGAGGGCGCCCTCTTCGACCACGGCACGGGCCTTCTTGGGGGCAGGGGCTGGGGCAGATTCAGCCATGGCCATCCTGGCTTTTCCTCGGCTACCGTAGCCGACCACCGTTACCTCCTCCAGATAGTCGGTGGTGGGGCGCAGTTGGAAGTCCTGGTGGTTGCCATAGACAGTGGTTGCCTGGGTGTCGTAGCCGATGAATGCGACCCTGAGACGACGGTTGCCGTTGGGCAGGGTGATGGAGTAATGGCCATCGATGTCGGTGACGGTGCCGATCTGGGTGCCTTCGACCTGGACGGAAGCGCCGACGATGGGATCATGGCCATCAGCTTCGTAGACGGTACCCGAGACCAGGTTGTTGTCGATGCCGAATTCGTAGGTGGGGGCAGCGAGGCCGTAGTCGAGCCAGTAGGTACGGAGTTCGGGGGCGACGTTCGAGCGGTTTGGGTTGGCGGTCGAGAGGGTGACTGGGACGTTGTTCCAGTCCTCGTTGGTCTGCTGCAGGATGTTGGCCTTGTAGGTGAGCTGGAGGGGCTCGTTGGCGCTCGACGAACGGACATCGTAGGTGGGGAACCATGAGGCACCGCTCACGTAGTACTGGAGCGAGAAGAGGGCGCTGGTCTGCAGGCGGGCATCGACCTTGACGTCAATCACCGAGACGCGCTTCACCTTGATGCCGGCTATCGAGTCAGCCACCTCGTTCTGGCGGGTGAGCAAGGCGTTGGCCTTCTCCTCCTCGTCATCGAGGGCGATGAGTTTCTTGTTGATGGCCATCATCTCGTCGTAGTAGTAGTTGTTGAGCAGTTTGATGTCCGAGAGGGAGGTGACTGCGGTACGGTTGCTGGTGTTGCAGTTGGCCTGCACCATCTCGAGTTGGGACTTAAGGACGTTGCGCTGGGCCTTGAGTTCATTGACGCGCTGGATGGCCTCGTCGATCTTGCGCTGCACATCCTGCAACTGGTTGCTGTAGAGGGTGCTGTCGGGACGGATGAATCGCTGACTGACGCCGAGCACAGTGACACTGCCCTTGGCCTTCACCTGGAGGCTGCTCTTGTCAAGGTAGGGCGAGAGGCCAGTGAAGCTGATGGTCTGTTCACCTGCTTTGAGTGCGACGTTCTTTTCACGGTTCACCTGGGCACCATTGCTGTAGATGGTCACCTTCGTGAGGTTGGTCTGATAGGTATTCTGTGCAGATAGGCTCATGGCTGCGGACAACAGAGCCGCACTAAGAATAAGATGATGTTTCATAGCAGAAATCTTAAAGCAATTAAGTTATACGCTGCAAAGTTCGCAATATTTCTTGAGATTACCAAATAAAATATCCATTTTTAATAATATTTATTATCTCAGAAATATCATCTTCTATCAAATGTGGGCAAACTTTAAAAAGTGATACTATCCTCGCGGATAGCATCACTCGATATACACACATAATATTACAAAAACCAATAATGCAAAAACCAATGTATATTATCTCTGAAACACATTTTCTTGTTTAATGTTGAAGCAAATGATTCGATCTTCTTGAGAGTATAATATTAAATACTCCTTAAGGTCTGATTAGTATTTTTTCCCCATTGCAAATATAGAAACCTGAAAGAGAAGACCTTGGAGATTGCACGCACTGACCACTGAACGTATAGATAGTTTTTTCAATAGGAGAGACAGTGACATCATGAATAGTAGAAGTTGCAGTAACAATCTGAATCGGATCAGTTTGTCCCTCTACATAATAGCCGTGATTGACGAAATTGATGCCGTCATAGACTTTGGTATTACCACCATTGTGCGAAATGATAAGATACTGGGGTGCTTCATTAACCTTTGTGATGACATATTTGTAGACGTTATTGCCTGTAGCAGTCTGTCCCATCCATGACATGGCATCGCCTGGCCAGGAAGTATTGGTGCAGTAGGCTTCGCCGCCGCCCAAGTTACCCCATGTCCACACGGAATATGTGTCAGCAGTCGGAGTTTCAAAGAAGATGCTTATTTCGTCTGCACTATTGAGAATAGGAGTATAGACTTCTGGGGCAGGCAATTCCTGTTCGGAATAATTACCCTTGACATATACGCGATATCCTTTAGCATCCAGATCAAAAGTCTGAGTGCTAGCTAAAGTCTGCTGCTTGCGGCTCGTGCCTTGCGCAATGGTACGACTATCAAGCCAAAGACTCCAATCTCCTGCCTCAAGTCCTGTAATTGTTGCATTTCCTTCGTTAGCAGCCATATTGAGGACAACCAATATCTGGCTATCACCCTGCTTGCGTGTATAAGCCAAAACGCTGGCATTGTTGTTCACTGTGCACCAATTCATTTCTATCCTGTTGCTCAAAGCTGTTTCAGAATGCTTCAACGCAGTCAAAGTGCGGATTGTGTTGAACATCTTATTGTCTTTCGCATTCCAATCGATCTTTGAATCTCTGAAATAGTCCAGAATCTGATTGCCTCCCGTTTCCTGTCCGTTGTAGATCAATGGCATACCATATAGCGTATAGGCGAGCACTGTAAGAGAATAACGGTTCTGTCCATACATTTGAGACAACGTCTTGCCTCCATCATTAAAGTTCTGGTCATGGTTAGTCACATAGAGCATGCGGTCAAAACTGAGATTACGAGAAACATCAAGCAAAGTGTTGGCAAAAGCCTTGAGACGAGCTGCATTATTTCCATTGGCCCCATAATTAACTAGACTACTCTGGAAATGCCAGGCATAATCGTAGTCGAAGCCGACATTCAAAAGCTTGGTAGCATCCTGTGCAACATCTGCTTCGGCCATAAAGGTAATCTCCTTGTCGCTACGATAAGACTTGATAAGCGGTATTGTAGTTTGCCAGTAACTAGCTGGAATTCGCGAACTGCTCACGTAGTCACAGCGATAGCCATCAACATCTGCCTCATCAATCCAAAACTTCAGACATTCGTTCATAGCATCAACAAGTCCTGCATTGTTGTAATTGAGTTGCCACACATCGCTATAGTTGTTAGGATGGATCATCTGTCCGCCGCTTGTAGCATAATATTCGGGATGAGAGGTTACCCAGTCGGCATTTGTAGCAGTATGATTGGGAACCCAGTCAAGCCACACCTTCATACTCAGTTCGTGTGCCCGACTTACCAGCGCCTTAAGGTCGGCAATGGTGCCGTAGTTGGGATTGGTCTGTTGGAAGTTGGTGGCAGCATAGGGACTGCCCGAAGTGCCACGCGGATAAATGGGCATCAGCCAAACGATATCCACGCCAAGTGCCTTCAGCTCCTCTAATTGCTGCTGTGCTGCACCGAATGTGCCTTCAGGTGTAAATGAGCCGACATTCATCTCATAGATTACTCGTCGGTCTGCTTCTTGCCCTGCATTGGCCAGATTGATGTCCTCGACATAATCATTGGCCAGAATATGCAGTGGCAGGAATGCTAATAAGAATAACAGTATTTTTTTCATTATATATAATCTATTGTCTTACATAGACTGCATATCCCTTGGCTTCAAGTTCTAATTCTGGATCCTGCTTAAACTTATAGGTTGAAGAGGATGGACCTCGGGCTATGTTTTTGCTGTTGAGACATTGGATATATTTCCCAGCTTCGATTCCATTAATCTTTGCCTGAACGGATTCTGCACTAAGATTGAGGGCAACGACTACAGGACCACGACGGTAGGCAAATACACCTGGCTGAGAGGTCCTCAGATACTCTACGGGAGCATCTGAAGAGAGAGAAGGCTGCACATGATGCAAGGCAATGAGCGAACGTACAGTATTGAACATCTTATAGTCAATCTGTTCCCATTTCACCTTGGAATCCAAGAAGTAATTAAGGGTATCGAGGTCACCAATCTCCTGTCCCTGATAAAGAAGAGGCATGCCTGTGAAGGTGAACTCCAATACGGTCAATGCATATCGATTGGCTCCGTAGAAGGCCTCAAGCGTATGTCCACCGTCATTGTAGTTCTGGTCATGATTGGTCAGATAGACCATGCGACGATTCTTGATCTGCTTTGTAGCATTCAGGAACTTATCACAAATGATACGCAATGAATCTGCCTGGTCATTATCCTTGAACTTCCATGCCAACTGTCCTTGGAAATCCCACGCGTAGTCATAATCGAAACCACAACTGTCAATACGGATATTCTCAGGATTGCTTATGTCAGTCTCGCTTAGGAATTCTATTTCCTTGCCTGGTTTATAGCCCTTCAATTCGGTGATGATATTCTCCCAGTATTTCACAGGGATGGTAGGACTCGACACATAGTCGCAACGGAATCCATCTACATCAGCTTGATCAATCCAGAATTTTAATGCAGTATTCATTGCATTCACCAGTCCTGTATCCTGATAGTTGAGTTCATAGACATCTTCCCATCCATGGGGATTGATCATCTTGCCTTTTTTGTTCTTGGTGAAGTATTCTGGATGCTCGCGCGTCCAAGGGTTCTCGATAGCTACGTGATTAGGCACCCAGTCGAGCCAGACTTTCATACCATGCTCGTGAGCAGTGGCGACAAAGGACTTGAGGTCATCTATTGTTCCGTAACTAGGATTAACGGCCTTGTTATCGAGTGCCGCATAAGGACTCATCTTGGTCTCGCCACGCGGATAAATGGGCATCAGCCAAAGAATATCAGCGCCCAACGTGTCAAGTCTGGCTAACTGCATTTCAGCAGCCTTAAACGTACCTTCAGGAGTAAAGGCCCCGATATTCAACTGATAAATTACACGATTCTCAACAGATACAGGATCTGTATTGTCAACATTGAAGACCGAGTCTTTAGGTTTGTCACAGGCTGCCAGAAGCAGCACTGTGACAAATATCATTGTAAGGAATGGGATCTTTCTCATTTCGCAGTCCAACCGTTAGAATTAATAGAGAAGAAGTAATCCTTGTCGAGCGTAATGGCAGGGCCATCGTATTGTGCACCTCCACCATTGTTGTTGTAGATCGGGTTATATACCTGACCTGTAGCAGGGAAGGCAAAAACCTTATAGGTGACATTGTCGATGGTTTCTGTCCCATAGACATTCTTACCAGGCCAGCCTCCATAAAGTTCGGGAAGGCCATCACCCCATGCATAGATAGCTACGGCATCCCATCCCGTTTGGTCGTCAATGTAGAGCTTGCAAGTGATGTTTTGACATTCGGTAGCCGTCGCATTAAGGTAAAAGTCATTACCCGTCGTAATGACAGGACCATCATACTGTGAGCCATCTCCATTGTTATTGAATATGAGGTGATACTCCTGAGCAGCCGACTCATAACTGAA
>Ga0326514_10003179_pt1 | contig 10431 bp, 19 predicted proteins | sample 3_2548_0518_D_FD_203653 | JGI IMG/M metagenome (GOLD analysis project Ga0326514, IMG submission 203653) | Bovine rumen microbial communities from UC Davis, California, United States - 3_2548_0518 | ecosystem: Host-associated > Mammals > Digestive system > Stomach > Rumen | place: USA... | reverse complement strand
TGCTTAGAAGTGAGTTAATGGAAGATGTCATCCGCTATAACACGTTAAGCGTTGACGAAAAGAAACAGGTGCTTTCGGTGCTTATGTACGGAATGAAGGAGGAAACCAAAGATGACAAATGCGAATAAAGCGTTATGCGGTCTGCCGGGAATGCCGGCACATCTGGAATATATCCCTATTACAAGCGATCCCGCGAGAGGGTTATCTATGCCCGATCTGCCGGATGACGATATGGATGAAATGGACGGCCCCGGCCCGCTGATGAATTTCGTTCTTGGCATGGGCGAGTTCTTCACATTGGCGGCAGTCTTCGCGGCGTTTAGTCTGATGCTGATGGTAGCTGGAGCATGAAAAAGCGCACCGGGAAAACGGCCCGACGCGCTTAGAAGGTAACAAAGGTTGGCGGCCCTTGTTGCCTTGATTATAACACAAAAAATCAAGGAGGTTAAACTATGGCATTACCCGTTTTAATTATGGGGCGTAGCGGTTCCGGTAAAACGTATTCGCTGAAAAACTTTACGGCAGATGAAATCGGCGTGATATCCGTCGAAAAAGGGCGGCTTCCGTTCAAGTCTGATATCACGGTTGTTAAGGTTCCGAAATATGGAGCATCCAAAGAACCGCCGAAAGATTATGCGACATTGAACCGGGGCAAATATGCATGGATTGAAAACATCATAACCAAAAGCACCGCAAAGTCGATAGCCATTGATGATAGTCAGTATTTGCTTGTTAATGAGCTGTTCGACCGGTCATTTGAAAAGGGTTATGACAAATTCGTGCAGATGGCGGCGAACTTCCGTAATCTGATTCATTTCATTAACGAACTGGAACAGGATGACAAGATCGTCTATTTCTTGCATCACACCGAAACGGATTCGGACGGGCGCGAGAAGTGCAAAACCATCGGAAAAATGCTTGATGAAAAACTGACGGTTGAGGGGTGCTTTGACATCGTTCTGTATTGCCAGGATCACAAATTCTATACCCAGTCCAACGGCATCAGCACCGCCAAAAGCCCGGAGGGAATGTTTGATTTGGAGATTCCGAACGATTTAAAAGCGGTAGACGCGGCGATCCGGGATTATTACGGGATGGAGGCGAATCAATGACCGGCATAAAGGCAATCGAAACGTATTATAACGGCTATCGGTTCCGCAGTCGGTTAGAAGCTAGATGGGCGTTTTTCTTTGATGCGGTTGGAATTCGTTATGATTATGAGCCGGAAGGATTCCGGTTAAAAAACGGCATGTATTATCTGCCTGATTTTTATCTGCCTGATTTTAAATTGTGGGTAGAAGTAAAAGGCGTATTTGATGCGGATTCTAAAATCAAAGTTGATTTATTCGCCGAAACGCTGAAATGGGATTCAGAACGCATTTGGATATTAAGAGAAATCCCGAATCCCGATCATTATTGGGGCGCTTGGGAAAATGAATTGAGCGAAGATGCGTTTTGGGTATTTGCACGAACCGCCGCAGACGGCCCGTATTTACCATGTATATGTCCGGCTTGCGGGAAAGTCGGAATTGAGTATTCCGGGCGCGGTTGGCGCGTTGATGATTGCACACAAGACGCGGATACCATTGTATACCCTGAAGCCGGTTGTTTTTTTCACGAAGATAAAGGGTATAGTGCTGGCGCACCGAAGATTTTAAACGCGTATAGATTGGCGCGTTCGGCAAGATTTGAACACGGCGAAAAGCCGAAAGCATAACACAGGAGGGTTAAACAATGCAGAAACCTAATAATTTTGACAACGTACAGACAAGCGGCGACTTTACGCCGGTAGAACTTGGAGGGCATCACATCATTATCAAACAGGTAGCCGAGCGCGAAAGCAAGACGGGCAAACCTATGTTAGTTGTGCTGTTTGACTTTGCCAAGAATGATAGACAGCCGGAATACTTCTCTGAATCCTTCGCCGCTGATGTGCGCCCGGATAAGAAATGGCCCAACACCGGAACAAATTATATTGTATCTGTCGGCAATGACGGAAAATGCACAAAGAACTTTAAGACGTTCATAACGGCAGTAGAAGACAGCAATCCCGGCTTTACTGTTGATTGGTGTGACGGCCCGAAGTTTTGCGCCCAGTTTAAGAACAAGAAGATCGGCGGCGTGTTTGGAATCGTTGAAGAAGAATACAACGGGAAAATCAATCAGCGGCATAAGCTGAGATGGTTCTGCAATGATGCCGCTGCCGATGGCGCAAAAATCCCGGCTGATAAACTTCTGCCGGTTAGCAATCCTTCACCCGCTGCCGCGCTGCCGGTGGATCCCGCCGGTTTTATCAGCGTCCCTGATACGGATGACGATGCGATCCCGTTCTAATGCTATATGGAACTGATTATAGATACACGGGAACATAAAAGCGAACTGACAAGGATTTGCCGCCAGTTTGACGCATTAGGAATTACTTATACCCGGCAAAAATTGGATGTTGGCGATTACCAAATTAAAGACAAGACAAATCTTGTGATAGACAGAAAAAAAGATTTGCTTGAAATCTGCGGGAACATCACACAACAGCATAAGCGGTTCCGCGCTGAGTTGTTACGCGCCGTCAAGCACGGGACAAAGCTAATTGTCCTGTGCGAAAACGGCGAAGGAATCACCCGGTTAGAGGATGTCTTTTTTTGGCATAATCCGCGCCTGGATATCATGCAATTTGCTGTTGTGAACGGCAGACCATGCCGAACACAAAAATATCCTAATGCAACAGATGGCCCACAGCTATATAAAGCCATGCGGACTATGGAAAAGGAATATGATATACAGTTTCTTTTCTGCGACAAGTCCGAAACAGGGCGGCGAATCATGGAAATATTGGAGGGCGGCCCGTGAATAAAAAAAGAGGTTATGTCCTTCTGTGGCGCTCCATGCAAGATTCCGAAATTTGGGATAGTGATGATCCTTTTGATATGCGTTCCGCATGGATTGATTTGATTATGATGGCTGCCCACAAAGATACTTCTTTTATCATGGGCAAGACGCGAATAACCATTTTACGCGGCCAAATATATACTTCCGTCCGAAAACTGGCGGCGCGTTGGCGCTGGGGGAAAGACAAAACTTTGCGCTTTTTGCGTCTGCTGGAAGACATGGAAATGATACGCCGGGATGCGACAGTAAACAGGACACTTCTAACCCTTATAAACTATGGGGTTTTGCAAGATCCGCGCGACAGCGATAAGGACAGCAATGAGGACAGCAATAAGGACACCAATGAGGACAGCACCGCGCCACATACAAAGAATGTAAGAAAGAATGTAAGAAAGAATGTAAGAAATAATAATACGGGGGAGGGGGCGAACCGGAATTATGAAGAATGACGGCTTGATTAACCCCGCAGAGATTCGGAAAGCAATTGCAACATTGAAGCCGGATGGCGAAGTGTTCGAAATCCGAATCCCCGGAAAAGGTATCAGCGGATACTTTCGCGATGCCGAAAGGTTGATAACCGCTTTTGATACTGTCGATTTGCGCGGGGAGAATGTTTATATCACCGTTAACCGGGTAAAGCCGGAACTGTTAAGCCGCGCAGCTTCCGAACGGTTTAAAAAGACAAAGGAAGCCACCAGCGACAAAGACATAGATGGTTTCGATTGGCTGTTCGTCGATTTCGACCCGGAACGGACAAGCGGTATTTCCGCAACGGCTGATGAAATCAAAAAGGCTTTTGACCTGGCGCGGCGCGTCCGGGATTATCTAAGCGGCATTGGCTTTGAAGAACCGCTAAAAGCGTTCAGCGGCAACGGCGTTCATCTGCTTTATAAGATAGGGTTACTGAACACAGATGAAAACATACAGTTGATTTCTGATTGCTTGAAATCACTTGATATGATGTTCAGCACCGATTCGGTGCATATCGATATTGTGAACTTTAACCCGTCGAGAATTTGCAAGTTATACGGAACGCTGGCGCAGAAGGGCGCAAACACGGAAGACAGGCCGCACCGAATGAGTCACATCATAGGGGATCCCGGCGAACTGAAACAAACGCCAAAGGTTTATCTTGAAAAGCTGGCGGCGGCAGTCCCCCATGAAGAAATCAAACCACACCAATATAACAACTATACGCCGTCAACCTTTGACATCCGTGATTGGATGGCAAAGCACGGCATCCGGTACAAAGAACGGAAATACAAAGACGGAACGAAATACGTTCTTGATGAATGCCCGTTTAATAGTAACCACCGCGCCCCGGATTCAGCAATCTTTGAGCTTAACAGCGGCGCCATTGGTTTTAAGTGCTTGCACAATTCATGCGCTGGTAGAACGTGGCAAGATGTCCGGGTGTTATTTGAACCGACGGCATACGAACAACAGATAAACGACAGGGACCGCCAAATAGAAGAAGGATGGCGGCGGCACAATGCCGAACGACAGAAAATCATATACAGACCGATGACGGAAGAAACCCCCGAATCACCAATGTTTCAGACGGCAGAAATGATTCTGTCAAAGCCGGAAAAACGGCGGGAATTCGTCAAGACCGGAATCACGATGATTGATAGAAATCTGATGGGTCTTGAAAAAGGGTGCGTGTCATTGGTTAGCGGTTTGCGTGGTTCGGCGAAATCGACACTTTTAGGCGAAATCACATTAAGCGCCATCGATGCCGGTTCAACCGTATTAGTTTATTCCGGTGAGCTGACAGACACAAATTATATGCGTTGGTTGTACTTGCAAGCAGCCGGAAAGAATCACGTTGTTCAGAGTGCAGAACACGCCCGATTTTTCTATGTCCCGGATGAGATAAAAAAACAGATTGCCGGGTGGATGGGGTCGCGGTTATGGCTTTACAACAACGAACACGGCAATAACTTTCAGCGGATATTAATTGCGCTGACAGCAAAAGCACAGGAAAGCCGCGCAGATTTAATTATTCTTGATAATCTGATGGCGCTTGAATTGGACGGGGCCAACACCGATAAATATGAAGCGCAAAAGCGTTTTATATGGTCGCTGGAAAGCCTGGCGAAACTTAGCAACACACACATTGTATTTGTCGCTCATCCTAGAAAAGCAATGGGATTCTTGCGTTTGGATGATGTCAGCGGATCCGGCGATTTGTCGAATGCTGTTGATAACGCCTTTATCATCCACCGAAACAACCATGATTTTCAAAAGTTTACACGGCAAGAATTCGGATGGAAACCGACGGATGATATTTACACAAGTACAAACGTAATAGAAATCTGTAAAAACCGCGATTTGGGCGCACAGGATGAATTCATACCGCTTTGGTTTGAGGAATCCACCAAACGCCTAAAAAACGAGCTGACCGAATATAAACATTTTGGATGGGAGGAAAACATTGAATTTATCTGATGCCCCGATCCCGAATGATGAATTTCGGGCGGTGATGAACGAAATTATAAACGTATGGTTTAAACGATGGCGGGATAACGCCGCCAGCTTAACCCAAACTGATTGGGATGTTTGCATAACAGAGCTTACCGATATCGGGCATCGACATAATTATAAATTCGTGCATGAGCTGGGCGCGGTGTTGGTGAGCGAATTGGAAAGGCGTACATCATGAAGCAGCCGGATACCGCCGCAGCCCGTGACCGGGCGAAACGGCTAGTAAAACTAAGCAAAGAAAGAGATATGTATTTTACCGAGAAGGACGGAACGCGGGCGGATTCTGTGTCCGTAAGATATCCCGCTTACGCCGGAACGGTATTGCAAGCAAAACACGGGGGAAGAATAAAAAAAGATGATAAATTCAGATGCCGTATTGACGGACGAACAAATCCGCCAGCAAATCATAAATCTGTTGAAAGCGTACCACAAGAAAAGCGATATCGCGCCAACGCTGACAAGAATATTTGACCAAATGAGAATAGGCCGAACGCGATTCGATAAACAGGTGGATATCTTAACATCTGACGGGCGCATAGAGTCGCGCACCGCCGGAACTGCCGGGCATACCTATTTTCGCCTGGTTGGGAGCTGCGCCGAATGGCCCACGGCACGAACTGATGTTGTTATGGGCGTTATAAAGGCCGTTAACGATGCCGGAAGGGCCGCTAAGAGTGCTGATGTAACACACATGACAAATCTATCAGCTACGGATATAAAACGCGGTTTAAACGCCTTACAACGCGAAGGACGCACCATCAGCGTTATTGCCGGACCGTCACAAGCGGCGATTTATACCGGCTATATCATCAACCGGGACGAATACAAGCCGCTGTTAGCTAAGTATGAGCGCAAGACACCGAAAGAGCCGGAACTGAAAGAGGGGGAAAGCATCGCGCCGCATCCAGTCCGTAACCCCCGGAACATTGGCACCGGGATATCGCGGCGGGAAGTCATGGCGGCAAAGGCCCGGACAAAGCCCGGCGATGTGTTGCCGATTGTCCGGCGGTTCGCGAGTGAAAACACCGTGTTTGTTAGTGGGCGGTTGACAGTCAAGTACACAATGCCACATATTTGCGTTTTCACGGATGGTGAATCGGTCAAGTGGTTCGAAATTGCCTTGCATTACCGGAAGGGCGCACCGATACCGATGGAAAGAGAGGGCGAACGATGCGCGATATAAAGCAGATAACCGCGAATCTTAAAACCATGATAGGCGGGCGCCTGGTGGCACGGGAACGCGAAAGCCGGTTCGGCACATGGAGCGCATCGGATGAACGCGATTTAACCACCCTTCAAGCGGCGCTGTCGATACTTGAACAGCCGATTGATAAAACCAATCGATATATTAACAAGTACGACTTGATTGATTGGATGGGCGAATATTTCCCGGCGGGAGAAAATGCCGCCGTTGATTTCTGCACATTAAAGATTGAGGACCATATAAACGATATGCCTTTTCTGACGGAAGACGGACGGAAGCACGAACCCTATGATGGCCTGTTTTCAGAACCAACGCCGCCAGAGCTGCCGGATCCGTTCGACCGGGCAGATTTTTTACACGATGATATGTTGGAGGAAGAATGGAATGATTGAAAAGTTTATGTTGCGCCTTGCCGGGATGGCTGTTGGTTGTGCAATCGCTGCCGCTGGCGCGCCGCTTGTATGCCTTGCCGACACCGGCGAAACAGAGGTTGTAACAGAGGATGTAACCGCCCCGGCGGGGCATTGGGTCGATATCGGGGATTACAAGCTGACATTTTACTGTAATTGCCGCAAGTGTTGCGGTCGCTGGTCGGGAGGCCCTACGGCATCCGGCACGATGCCCGCAGAGGGTCGCACCGTGGCGTGTGGGGCGCTTCCGTTGGGGACACGGATCCTTATCGCCGGACAGGGCGAATTCATCGTAGAGGATCGCGGCGTTTCCGGGCGGCACATCGACATTTACATGAATTCACATTCTGCTTGTTTGCAAAAAGGCGTTCAGCGCGGGGAGGTGTTCCGATGGGTGAAGGATTAACGGATTACAATGTAAAGCAGATTATCGAGGCTTTAAAGGGCATCGAGCGGCAGTTAAAGATTGCCAACAAGATGAACGCCGAACGGAACGCCAACAGCGCAACTATTGTTCTAGGCGAAATCAAGCCGCCCAAACAGCCAATTGATCCGATGGGGTATACAGAATAAAGGGGGCGATGTTAATTGGTGGTTCATTGCCTGTTTGAGCAATCCGGGACATTCAAGAATGAATTTCGAAAACTGGGATATGATGCTTACGATTACGATATTCTGAATGATTACGGGGAAACTGACAAACAAATAGATCTATTTTCAGAAATTAGGGGGGGGTACGAAGGGAATCCATCAATATTTGACAGCATCACCCAGGAGGATCTTATATTGGCCTTTTTCCCTTGTACGCGTTTTAATGCAATTATTCCGCTTAGATTTCGCGGTGAACAGTTGCAACAACGGAATGATTCGGATGAAAAGAAGCTATTAACAAGCATGAAGTTACATGATGAGCTGCACCGCAATTATGAAACAATTAGTATGATGGCGCTTATCTGTTTGCGGCGCGGTTTGCGGCTTGTGATAGAAAACCCTTTTACAAAGCCGCATTACTTAACAGATTTTTGGTGTTTAAAACCGGCGATAATCGACCGCGACAGACGAAACGACGGGGACAGCATGAAAAAGCCTACACAGTATTGGTTTATAGGATTCAAACCCAAAAACAATCTTATCATGGAACCAATTGATTTCGTACCGAATCAGACACTTACAAACATAAACGGGGAACGGCGTTATGAAAAACGAAGTGAAATACACCCGCAATACGCCAACCGGTTTATTCGAAAATTTTTGATTGATGAAAAAGGGGGAAACCATGTTATTAGTTGATTGGCCCATGCCGCCGAACTGTATAAACTGCTTTATGTTTAACCGGAACTTGAATGACTGCATGATCTGCTGTCATCCGCCGGTTGACCCATACGGCAAGCGCCCGCATTGGTGCCCGATAAGCGGCGAAATTGATGACGAAAAGGCCGTTGCAATACTGGCTGGCGATGACATGAGGTGAAGCCATGAAAAGAGCAAGCAAAACAAAGCACAACAGCACGGGCAAGCTGTTAAACATCAGCCGATACACCGGCGGGGGATTAACCCCGCTGGTGACGGCAGATAATCGGATGCTCCGCCGGATGCGCGGGGAAAGGGGGAAGAAATGATAGATTTAATCAGCCGACAGGCGGCGATTGATTCGTTGCATATGCACCTTATGTACCGCATGGGAACGGATAGCAATAAAAAGCGGCTTGATGATTGGATTAACGGTGTGCCATCCGCACAGCCAGAACAGCGCTGGATTCCGTGCAGTGAGAGGTTGCCAAAAGAGTCAGGAACATATACTGTCACTGCGTATAATGGGGCAACTAATCGGGTAACATACGCAAAATATCAGAAACGCTTGAAACGGTGGGAATTGACAGGAGCGAGAGCATATTGGCGGGTGCTTGCATGGATGCCGCTGCCGGAGCCGTACAAAGGAGGGAAACATGAGACTGATTGATGGGGATGCGCTTGTAGAAAGCATCAAGGAAGAATTGTGGCATTGGGATACGGTGGACGGCATCAACGCAATCACCGTACTAAAACAGACGATTTCAGACATTAACAACATGCCAACCATCCCACAGCCCGAAATCATCCGGTGCCGGGATTGCAAACTGAGAGACACGGAATATTGCAATATGGCGCATGGTTTTATGGGAATGAAAGATGATGATTATTGCAGTTATGCAGAACGCCGGGAGGTGAGCGAATGAGGCCCGAATTGAAACAGTGTCCATTTTGCGGCGGTGAAGCTGCTGTGATGTATGCGCAGACAGATGACGGAACAAGAACGATATCCGTTGTTTGTCAGAAATGCTCAATCGGAATATTCAGAGCAAGGTTAAAACCGCATGAATGGAATGCATGGGAGAAACCGGAACGGGCTATCGAGGCATGGAACAGGAGGGCGAACGAATGATTGATTTTCTTCTGACTTGCGCCGCAATAGTGGCGTTCTTTATCGCCATTACTACGGCGGCGGGATTCGTTGTTGTCGTGGCGCTTGTAATTAAATACTGGAGGGATTACGGGGGATGACAGCTAAAGAATACTTGCGCACCCTTCGATGGACGGAATTAAGCATCGAAACCCGAAAAGATGAGCTGCGCCGATTGGATGCGGAATATACTTATCTTTCCGGCATATCCTACGACCGCGACAGGGTGCAAACATCGCCCAGCGGGGACGCGTTCCCACAGTCCGACCGCCGGATCGATTTGGCTATAAAGATTCGCGAAGATATCCTAGCAATGCAGAAGCTGCGCACCGATATAATCGGAAAGATAACCGGCCTTGATAATCCTTTGTATTCACAGGTATTATTGGAGCGCTATGTAAACTACCTCTCCTTTGATGATATCGCGGATAAGATGCACTATTCATACGTTCGTATTACCCACATTCACGGCGAAGCATTACAGGAATTCACCCACAAATATTTGAATATTGACAACTTTTGACAACTTTTGACAAGATTTTTTCTTTGCCATATGCTATAGTGTACCTAGCAAATTATATCAACGCCCCGGCGGGTTAATACCCCCGGGGTATTTTTATAGCATCATTTAGGGGTTGAACATGGCTAGAGCTTACCGCCCGGACAGGGACGGCCCACACCGCCAGCAATTCGAAACGAACAGAAAAATAATTTACGCGACGCAAGACTATTGCGGAATTTGCGGGAAGCCCGTTGATAAATCTTTAAAGCCCCCGCATCCGATGAGCAAGACGATAGACCATATCATTCCAGTATCTAAGGGCGGCAACCCATCAGCTATTGAGAACTTACAACTCGCGCATCGTTGTTGCAATCGCGCAAAGTCTGACCACATCGCAGAGCCAAAAAATAATTTACCCCCCACTAACCGAAATCTGCCCCAGTCCCACGATTGGCGCACGTTCTGACCGGTGCATAGGGGGGGAAGGGACCCCCGAAGGGCG
>Ga0326514_10003177_pt1 | contig 10433 bp, 5 predicted proteins | sample 3_2548_0518_D_FD_203653 | JGI IMG/M metagenome (GOLD analysis project Ga0326514, IMG submission 203653) | Bovine rumen microbial communities from UC Davis, California, United States - 3_2548_0518 | ecosystem: Host-associated > Mammals > Digestive system > Stomach > Rumen | place: USA: California... | reverse complement strand
ACACGGTCGATGATAGGATTGATCTCGTAGCGCTTTGACTGATAGAACTCCTTGCCATCGTAGATCAGGGCCTTCCAACCATTGAAGGTAGCGCTGAACGACTCACGCAGCGTGCTGACCACATACTTGAAGCCAAACTCCTCGCGCATCTGCTTGAAGATGCCCTCGTAGCCGCTGGCATCCGTCTGGCCACCCTCTACATCAGCATCGGGCTTGAAGCCGAGGCAGAGCTCTGCATCCTCTTCGTTGCCAATGCAGACATCCACATACTTCATCAGGGGACGCATGATGGAGATAGCCTTCTCGCTGGTCCACAGCTTCTTGCGGAAGTTCAGGTCTACACTGACTGTCACGCCATGACGCTTGGCAGCCTCACAAGCCAGTTTGGTGAGCTCGGCAGCCTTGTCGCTGATGGCAGGTGTAATACCACTCCAGTGGAACCAGGCAGCACCCTCCATGATCTTATCGAAGTCGAAATCAGAGGGATCAGCCTCAGCGATAGAGCTGTGAGCACGGTCGTAGATCACCTTCGAAGGACGCATCGAAGCACCCGTCTCAGCATAATACAGACCCACACGGTCGCCACCACGAGCCACAAACTCGGTATTCACACCATAGCGGCGCAGGGCATTCACGGCAATCTGTCCGATTTCGTGCTTCGGCAGCTTGCTGACGAAGTAAGCCTCATGGCCATAGTTGGCCACTGAGATAGCCACGTTAGCCTCACCACCACCAGGGATGATGCGGAATGATTCACTCTGAATGAAACGGTCGTTTCCTTGCGGAGACAGGCGGAGCATAATCTCGCCCAATGTTACGATTTTTGCCATTTGTTCTAGTATTGTTTAAAAGATGTTTATTAAATGTGTTGCAAAGTTACTGAATTTTTTTTTTCCAGCCAAAACATTCTCGAAAAATTATCGAGAAAAATCCGTAAACGTTTATCTGCTCAAATGACACCGCTCCTCAGCACAGCCTGGCCGTCTACTCTCCCTCGACGACAGTAAAGGCGAGCTCTTCCTTGTCGGCAGCCTTGTCGATACGGATGGTGGAGCCTGTCGGCAGGTCGCCATTGACGATGAGGTCTGACAGTCCGTCTTCGATATAGTTCTGTATGGCGCGCTTCAGGGGGCGTGCACCAAATTGCACGTCGTAGCCCTTGTTGGCCACGAAATCCTTGGCAGCATCGGTGAGCTCTATGCTATAACCCATTTCTCCGATGCGCTGATAGAATCCCTTCAGCTCCACATCGATAATGCGCTGGATGGCCGAGAGGTCGAGCTGGTCGAAGGTGATAATCTCATCGAGACGGTTGAGGAACTCAGGCGAGAACTGCTTGGAGAGTGCCTTCTGCACAATCTGACGGGCGTGCTCCTTGTCTTGCTCGTTGAGCATCAGTCCAGTAGAGCCTGCAGCCGAGAATCCGATGCCACGGCCAAAGTCTTTCAGTTGGCGCGTGCCGGCATTCGACGTCATGATGATCACCGTGTTGCGGAAATCCACGAAACGACCGTTGCCATCTGTCAGTCTGCCTTCGTCGAGCACTTGCAGCAGCAGGTTGAACACATTGCCGTGGGCCTTCTCTATCTCGTCGAGCAGCACGATGCTGTAGGGATGACGGCGCACGCGCTCTGTGAGCTGTCCACCCTCTTCATAGCCCACATAGCCTGGAGGGGCACCGATGAGCCTGGACACATTGAACGACTCCGTATATTCGCTCATGTCGATGCGTATGAGGGCATCCGACGAGCCAAACATGAACTCGGCCAGTTGCTTGGCCAGATAGGTCTTGCCGACTCCCGTAGGACCCAGGAACATGAACACGCCGATGGGGTGATTGGGCTCTTTCAGTCCCACACGGTTGCGCTGGATGGCACGCACCATCTTGTCGATGGCAGCATCCTGGGCGATGACCTTGGCCTTGAGCTCCTGAGCCATTCCTTTCAGACGGATGCCTTCTTCCTGTGCCATGCGCTGTACGGGTACTCCCGTCATCATCGACACCACCTCGGCCACTTCCTGGGCCGTCACCGTCTGTCGCATGTCCACATCGCCCTCCTGCCATTGTCTGTTCAGCTCCTGCAGCTGTTGCTCCAGTTCTGTCTGACGGTCTCTGTAGCTGGCAGCCAGTTCGAAGTTCTGATGGCTCACGGCCTGCGATTTCTTCTCCTTGATGGCTTGTATCTGTTTCTCTGTGTCACTGATTTCTGGCGGCATGTCGGCATGTTGCAGATGCACGCGCGATCCCACTTCATCCAGGGCATCCAGGGCCTTGTCGGGCATAAAACGGTCGGTGATATAGCGGGCTGTCAATTTGACACACGCCTCAAGGGCCTCGTCGGTATAGCTCACATGGTGATGATACTCGTAGCGGCCACGCACATTCTTCAAGATCTGCAGCGTCTCCTCATCCGTAGTCGGCTCCACCTGCACCTTCTGGAATCTGCGTTCCAAGGCCCCGTCTTTCTCCACCGAATTGCGATATTCGTCGAGTGTGGTGGCTCCGATGCACTGGATGGTGCCACGCGCCAGGGCAGGCTTCAGGATATTGGCAGCATCCATCGTGCCGGCAGCAGAGCCTGCTCCGATGAGTGTGTGAATCTCGTCGATGAAGATGATGATATGTGGATTCTGCTCCAGCTCTTTCACCAGCATCTTCATGCGCTCTTCAAACTGGCCACGATACTTGGTGCCAGCCACCACACCCGTCATGTCGAGCGTGACGATGCGACGGTTGAAGAGTGCCGGCGAACAATGATGGCTCACGATGAGCTGGGCCAGCCCCTCCACGATAGCACTCTTGCCCACGCCAGGCTCGCCGATGAGGATGGGGTTGTTCTTCTTGCGACGTCCCAGAATCTCTATCACGCGCTGTATCTCGCGATCACGGCCCACACAGGGGTCGAGCTTACCCTCCTGGGCCAGCACGGTGAGGTCGGTGCCGAAATTGTCGAGCACAGGTGTCTTCGACTTGGATTGCTTCTGTTGGGTGGTCTTTCCCACGGTGGTACCCCCAGATTCGGTATTCGAAGAGGATGACGATGATGTCTCTTCTTCCTCGTAGTCTTCTTCAGGAAGACCTATTCCGTTCTTCACGCTGAGCAGTGTCAGCACGTCTTCGTAGTTCATGTTGTTCATTTCTAATATTTGCCTGGCTCCCGTCTCTGCCTGGTCGTGCAGGATGGCCAGCAGCAGGTGCTGCTCCTCCACACGCACAGTGCGCTGCAAGCGTGCTTCGAGCACAGCCAGCTTCAAGATGTTGCTGGCCTTCTCGTTGAGCACCAGCTGCTGCGTATAGACAGGGGTGCCTATCTCGTCTTCTCTCACACGATCCTCCAGTTCAGTCTTCAGCGAGCGAAGATTGATGTTGAGACGCTGAAAGACATCCATCACGGGGCCTTCCTTCAATCGGAGTATGCCCAACAGCAGGTGCTCTGGTGCTACCGAACGGCTGGCCAGACGGGCGGCTTCTTCGCGTGAAAAGGCGAGAATTTCGGATACTTTCTGTGAAAATTGACTTGTCATACGTAGACAGAACTTACAAATTTCGTGCCAAAAACTTTTGGTGGGTGATGCAGGCGGGCAGCTCCTCCTGATAATGCGTCACCATGATGAGGGTCTTGTCAGCACGCTGACAAAATGTCTCTATGACATCCTTCACCAGTCGACGGTTCCAGAGGTCGAGTCCATGCAGGGGCTCATCGAGTATCAGCAGCTGAGGGTCTTTCACAAAGGCGCGTGCCACCAGCACCAGACGCTGTTCGCCACTCGACAGCTGCAGGAAGGGACGGTCGGCCAGATGGCCGATGCCGAAGATGTCGAGCCACCAGCGGCATTTCTCATAGTCGTCAGCCTTGGGCACGGCATAGAGCCCTATCGAGTCCATCAGTCCGCTGGCCACGATGCGGATGGCGGGCAGATTGTGCTTATAGCTGCGATGCATCTCTGGCGACACATAGCCTATGTGGCGCTTGATGTCCCAGATGGTTTCTCCAGAGCCTCGCTGACGGTCAAAGAGGGTGATGTCGCAGGCATAGCTTTGGGGGTTGTCGGCACAGATCAGTGAGAGGAGCGTCGACTTGCCACTGCCATTTTGTCCTGACAGGGCCCACCTTTCCGTGTTCCTGACGCTCCAGCTGAGGTCTTTCAGGATGGTTCGCTGCCCATATCTGATGGTCACATCGTGCATGTCTACCACCAGCCGGCAGTCATAGTCGTTGTCGTGTCTGGGCAGTGCCAAAATGGCATTCCGCTTCTCGTCCGTGAGCACATGGGCAGGCACAGGCGCCTGTCGCTGGTAGTATGCTTCCACGGTACAGGGCGCCAGGGCCTCTCCCTCTCGCAGTTCGATGACTTCAGTGACGAAATCAGGGATGTCATCGGTCTTGGAGAGCACCAGCATGACCTCGATATGCTGCTTCTCGGCCAGCATCAGCAGCAGGGACTTCAATTGGTCGCGCGTCTCTGCATCCAGTCCGATGAAGGGATTGTCCATGATGAGCAGGCTGGGATTGGCAAAGAGTGTCTTGGTGAGCTGGAACTTTCGCAGTTCGCCACTCGACAGGGTGATGATGTACTTGTCGAGCAAGCCGTCCATGTGAAAGAGGTCATAGAGCTCTTGCTGCAGCCGTCTGCGCTCCTCCGTGTCCTCGCCAGTCATCGTGTAGGCACGCTCCAGGAGTTCTCCCACGGTGGGTGTCTCGTGGTCGATGTCGTGCTGGTTCCAGCGCAGTTGCAGATAGTATTGGCCGTCGACATTCACGCCGTAGGAGTCAGTGAAGGCGATATAGCGTATCTTGTCGGATGCCATCTGGCGCCTGAGTTTCTCGACATATTGCGTCTTGCCGCTTGCGTTTCGTCCTACTATAGCCGTAACCTTCATCGTCTCCTTTTTTTACTTTTTTACCCTTTTACTTTTTTACCCTTTTACCCTTTTACCTTTTCTTTGTTTTTCAGCACAAAATCTTTCCACCCCTTATAGTGCACCTGGCTTTCAGGACGGCTCATCTGCATGTAGTGGCAGTAGGCAGCACCCAGGGCATCAGTGGCATCCATGAATTTTGAGAGGGCCTCCTTGTCGAACTTCAACAGCCTTTGCAGCATGCCTGCCACCTGCTCTTTCGAGGCAGCACCATTGCCCGTGATGGCCATCTTGATCTTCATGGGCGCATATTCGTGCACAGGCACTCCGTGGTGCACGGCAGCAGCAATGGCTGTACCCTGGGCGCGACCCAGCTTCAGGGTGGTCTGCACGTTCTTCTGGAGGAAGGGTGCCTCGATGGCCATCTCATCAGGCAGATAGCCATCGATGATGCCCGTCACGCGTTCGAAGATATGTCCCAGCTTGAGATAGCCGTCGCCAAAGTGTCGCAGGTCTATCACGCCCATGGTCACCATCTCCACCTTCGTACGGTCGGTCACCTTGATGATGCCGTAGCCCATGATGTTGGTACCTGGGTCTATGCCCAATATGATTTTCTCCATCGTTTTCAGTTCTCGCTCATCAGCGCATGCATGAACTCATCGAGCTTCAGCAGACCGTAGGCTCCCTCCACGCAGGCCACCTCGTCGTACCTCTGCACCTCGTCGGGCTCGATGTCACGATGCCAGATGAGGAAGGGCACAGGCTGTCCCACATGGATGCGCATCTCCACTGGGGTGAGATGGTCGGGCAACACGGCGATGCACACAGGCTCCTGCCATGTCGTCACCTCTTTATATATAGGGGCGATGAGCCGCTGGTCCAGATACTCGATGGTCTTCAGCTTCAGCTCCAGGTCGCCGTCGTGGCCGGCCTCGTCGCTGGCTTCTACGTGCACAAACACGAAGTCGTCCTTCCTGAGGGCGTCGATGGCTGCCTGGGCCTTGCCTTCGTAGTTGGTGTTGGCCAGTCCTGTGGCTCCAGGCACCTTGATGATGCGCAAACCGGCATATTTGCCTATGCCTTGAATCAGGTCGACGGCAGAAATCACGGCACCGCTTTTGATCTGTGGATATTGCTGCATCAGCGTCTGCATGGAGGGACGGTATCCCCCACTCCACGGCCAGATGCTGTTGGCCTGGCGTTCGCCCTTCTTGGCCTTCTCCAGATTGTAGGGGTGGCGGGCCAGCAATTCCTGCGATTTCAGTATCAGTTCGTTCAGCAAGTCGGCAGTTGCGGCCTCACCAAGCCTCTCCAAAGGAGGGGGTGTCTGGTTACTAGTTACAGCGGAATGGGGCGGCTGGACATCTCCTCCTTCGGAGGGGCTTGGGGAGGCTTTCACCAGCAAAGGTCTCCATTCCTCGTTGGGATGATCGTGTGGTGGGGCACAGACGATGTGCTTGTTACCTCCCTTGATGACCAACAGGTGACGGTATTGGATGCCCGTGATGAACTTCACACGCTCGCAGCCCTCACGCTCGTTGATGGGTTTGGCGAGGTGCTCGTTCAGATAGTCGATGAGCACGCGCGCATCTTCTGTCTCCAGATTGCCCCCATTGTGGGTGATAATCCTGCCATTTTCGAGGGTGATGATGTTACAGCGGATGGCCATGTCATCGTCGGCCATGTCGTAGCCGATGCTGGCAGCCTCCAACGGTCCGCGCCCTTCGTACACCTTGTTCAGGTCATAGCCCAGAATGGCGGTATTGGCCACTTCTGAGCCAGGAGGGAATCCCTCTGGCACAGTGATGAGCCGTCCGCAGCGGCCCTCACGAGCCAACTGGTCCATCATGGGCTTATGGGCATATTGCAGCAAGGTCTTCCCACCGAGTCGCTCGACGGGAAGATCTGCCATGCCATCACCAAGAATGATGATATGCTTCATAACCTTAGATATTTGCGATGCTCATAATATTTGCGAAGACGCCTGCAGCTGTCACAGCAGCACCAGCACCATAGCCCTGGATGAGCATGGGGTACTCCTTGTAGCGCTCTGTGGTGAGCAGCACGATGTTGTTCGAGCCTTCCAGACCATAGAACGGATGACCGTAGGGCACCTCCTTCAGCGCCACGCTGGTCTTGAACGACGATGGATTCTGCTCGTCGGCTTCCATCGTGGCCACAAAGCGCCAACGCTTGTTTTCTGCCTCCAGTACCTGTCGGCGCTTCTCAAAGTCGGCATCCAACTCAGGCAGTCGCTTCCAGAAGTCGTCCAGCGAACCCTCAAAGTAGTCGTTGGGCACGAAGAGGTGCTTTTCCACATCCTCCTGCTCCACCTGATAGCCAGCCTCGCGGGTCAGAATCACCAGCTTACGAATGACGTCCGTACCACTGAGGTCGATGCGTGGGTCAGGCTCGCTGTAGCGCTGTTCCTTGGCTCTGCGCACAGTCTCTGAGAAGGGCACATCGGCAGCAATCTCGTTGAAGATGAAGTTCAGCGTACCACTGAGGATGGCCTCGATCTTCAGAATCTTGTCGCCCGAATTGCACAGGTCGTTGATGGTGCCGATGATGGGCAGACCAGCGCCCACATTGGTCTCATAGCGGAACCACACACCACGGTCTCTGGCCGTCTGCTTCAGCTTCAGATAGCTGTCGTAGTCGCTCGATGCGGCAATCTTGTTGGCCGCCACCACACTGATGTTGTGCTCCAGGAAGGTCTGATAGAGGGTGGCAATCTGCTTGCTGGCCGTACAGTCCACGAAGACACTGTTGAAGATGTTCATCTTCACAATCTCGTCTCTCATGTGCTCCGTGTTGGCGGGATAGCCTGCACGCAGCGTCTCCATATAGTTGTTCAGGTCGATACCATCACGGTCGAGCACGAAGTTCTCCACATCCGAGATGCCCACCACATTGAGCTTCAGCCTGCGGGCCTGCATCAGATACTGCTGCTGCGTGCGAATCTGCTCCAGCAGCATGCCACCCACAGTTCCGATGCCGCAGATGAAGATGTTGAGCACCTTGTATTCTGACAGGAAGAACGAGTCGTGAAGCACGTTGAGCGACTTGCGCAGGAACTTGCCGTCGACCACGAACGAGATATTGGTCTCTGAGGCTCCCTGGGCGCAGGCTATCACGCTGATACCGCTTCGGCCCAAGGTTCCAAACAACTTGCCGGCGATACCTGGTGTCTGCTTCATATTCTCACCTACGATGGCCACGGTGGCCAGTCCGCTCTCCACCTGCATGGGGAACATGGCACCGGTTTCTATCTCTTTGGCAAACTCCTGGTTCAGCACCTCGGCAGCGGCCTCGGCATCCTCGTCGCGCACACCGATAGAGGTGGAGTTCTCTGACGATGCCTGACTCACCATGAACACTGAGATGCCCTGGTTGGCCAAGGTAGTAAAGATGCGGCGGTTCACACCGATGACACCCACCATCGAGAGTCCCGTCACTGTAATGAGCGACGTGCCCTTGATGCTCGATATGCCCTTGATGGGCTTCTGGTCGTTGTCTATCTTGGCCTTGATCAGTGTGCCCGGATGCTCTGGATTGAAGGTGTTCTTCACCTTGATGGGGATGTTTTTCACGCACACGGGATAGATGGTCGGCGGATAGATGACCTTGGCACCAAAGTTGCACAGCTCCATGGCCTCGACATACGACAGTTCGTTGATGGTGTAGGCAGTCTTGATGACCTTGGGGTCAGCCGTCATAAAGCCGTCCACATCGGTCCATATCTCCAGCACCTCGGCATTCAGCACAGCGGCGATGATTGAGGCGGTGTAGTCGCTGCCGCCACGCCCCAGATTGGTGGTCTCGTGGGTCTCGCTGTCGCGGGCTATGAAGCCTGGCACCACATAAATTTTGTTGCTGGCAGAGCCGCTGGCAGAGCTGCCGGTAGTCGAGTTTGTTGCTGTGCCACAGCAACATACAGGACCGAAGGCCTCCCTCACCAGTTGCGTGGTCTCCTCCATCCTCACCACATGCTTGCCGTGCTTCTTCTCCGTACGGATAAAGTCGCGCGAGTTCATGCGCACGCCGTTCTTCACCATCGCTGCCACGATGTGCGAGCTCAGACGCTCGCCATACGACACGATGGCGTCGGCAGTCTTCTCCGACAGGTCGTGAATCAGATACACACCATAGAAGATGCTCCTCAACTGGTCGAAGAGCGAGTCTATATTATAAAAGAGGTCTATGCGCTTTTTCTCGTCGGTGATGATGGCCTCGATCATCTGGTGGTGGCGTGTCACCATCGCGTCGAATTCCACCCGATAGTGCTCGTCACCCTGCAGGGCCATCTTCGAGGTGGCTATGAGGCGGTCGGTGATACCGTCAAGTGCGCTGACTACTACTACGACAGGTTGCGTCCGAGCCTCTGTCTCCACAATTTTCTTCAAGCTAAGAATGCTTTTTACGGAACCTACGGACGTTCCGCCGAATTTCATTACTTTCATATTCCTATGCAATTTATCTCGCCTAACGGTACCCCTCAACAAGCAGGGCTTTACTCCATTGGCGCTGCAAAGGTAATAATAATTGAGCACAATTCCAAAAATATAGTAGATTTTTATGATGAAAAAGTGTGTTTTTTTTCTTTTTTAGGTGAAAAGGCACCTCCTATCTATGAATGTTACAATATTACAATATTACAATGTTACAATGTTACATGTTACAATGTTACAATAAGCTATAACTAAGATTAAAAAAAACATTATTAAATTTATTATATATTATAATATATAATAAATCATATAAAGCATTTTAATGCTTCAAAAATGTGCCTTATTGTAACATTGTAACATGTAACAATTATCCTGCGTCGAGAAAATTGCATTCAAGAGAGATGGCACCAAGCTTCATGGCGATAGCAGAGAAAAGGCTCATGACGGAAACCACAAGGCGCGCTGCGACGACGGAGGGCCTCGCGGCTGAAACAGGAAGCTCTGCTGTGACGGAACGTGACAGGCAGAGTGAGGGGCGAAATGTGAACTACATGTAAAAACAAGATGTTTTTTATTAAAAAACGAATAGAAAAGAGAGGAATTTTATTGCTGAACGGATTTTTTTTCGTAACTTTGCAACATCAGAAAGGAGTAAGCTTCAGCGAAGAGCTTCATCGAAAAGAGAACGACTAAACTAGAAGAAAACAAAAAGAAGAATAAGAAGAAGACAGAAAAAAAGAATATGAAAGAGAGACTTTTGATGATGATGGCCTGTGTCATCGTGATGACAGCAGCGGCCCAGAAGCAGTGGACGCTGAAGGACTGTATAGACCACGCCATGCAGAACAACCTGGACTTGAAGCAGGCCGAGTTGACAAAACGGAGTGCCACGGAAGAGCGCAAACAGCAGAAAGCTACCCTGCTGCCCTCGCTGACGGCGAGCACCAACCAGAGTCTGGGATACAGCCCGTGGGTGAACAGCGGACAGACAGTGAAGGTGGACAAGGCCTCGTATGGCGGCACCTACGGCGTGAATGCACAGTGGACCGTGTGGGACGGCAACCAGAACCGCAACCAGCTGAAGCTGAGCGAGCTGAACGAGCAGCAGGCCGACCTGC
>Ga0326514_10003173_pt1 | contig 10435 bp, 17 predicted proteins | sample 3_2548_0518_D_FD_203653 | JGI IMG/M metagenome (GOLD analysis project Ga0326514, IMG submission 203653) | Bovine rumen microbial communities from UC Davis, California, United States - 3_2548_0518 | ecosystem: Host-associated > Mammals > Digestive system > Stomach > Rumen | place: USA... | reverse complement strand
TGTTCAGTATGTGCGACCGCATTAAGATTTGGCAAGACAAAGACGGATTTCATATCAACGGCTATCACCATGACGGCACTAACTATGCTGAATTGAGACCGATTAACAAGAGAGGGCAAGCGTGGCTGAACAAGAATGCGGATGAAGTTAGCCGTAGGGTTCTGTGCGAAACTTTGTCGCAACCTTGTTTCTCTCGCTCGTTCCCAATGGGCGGTAAAAATTACCTTTTCTAAATTTACCTAAATCCTCGTTGCTGACCCCCGCCCGAAAGGGTGGGGGTTTTCTCTCGTGCCCACCTGGATTTCCAACTTGTGTTATCACCCCTCCGCCGCTGGAAGACCCGGGAGCACGAGTGCTGACCCCGGTTTCACCGTGAGAAAAAATTTTTTAATTATCTATTGACAAACTTAATTTAATTAACTATATTTATAATAGAAGCAACAACCATAAACAACGAGGTATATTATGTATGCTAGCAAGAAAGAAGTCGATATTACACTCCCTAGCGGTCGGGTGTTCACCGTCTGTTCCGAAGATTGGGAGGACGCAGGTGCGGCAATTTGCTGTGACCTACTGACCGATGAGGACATTGACGATATTGCCCATAAGTTAGACGCATCGGCAAAAGCAAACCCCCATTGGTCTCCCTACAAGAAAGGGCACGATGATGACAACGACCACCAAATGGACGAACTGTGGCGTGACTATGAGAACATCACCATTGACCACAAGGTGTTCTACTTTGAGGATATGACCGACGATGAATACGATAGGTATTGCGACCTGTGCGACAAAAAAGATGAAGCAGGGGTGAAAGCCTTGTGCGAACAGGTGTATAACCGAATTAAGAAGAAAGAAAATCTTTAATCACCGCCCCCCTCGCCAGAGGGGGTTTCCATTTGTCCGCACTGGGGTTTCAACTTGGGTTATCACCCCTCGATGTCACGGCTCGAATCCCCACAGTTTAGTTCTCGAATTGACATCGGTTTACAAAACTTTACACAAAAAATTACCATAACCTATTGACAAACTGAATTTAATTAGGTATATTATAGGTATAGAAACAACAAACAACGAGGTCTAAAATGAAGAACGGAAACTATTACTACTACAAGATTGATGTGGTCTCTCGCTCCCACGGATATTCTTTTATGGTGCGTAGCACAGATGAACTCTCGGAAGATGAAGCCCTTGACAGAGCCTTGTCTGCTAATTGCTTTGAAGATGAAGATGACCTTGATTGTGCCATTGTGGACACTCTCATTGACGAAAGCGACATTAAGGCATTTGCCGATAGCACGACTACGGTGTAAGGGGGTTCACTATGGCTTTGAAAAAGGGAACGGTGCTTGTCGCAAAGAACTATATCAAGTGCTACGGCATTGGCAGGCAATTTGTTGTCGGAACGGAATTTGTATATCTGTTTTCCTACGAGGGTTGCTATATGGTTCAGAGAAGCATGAATGGGAAAGTCTATGATAGCGGTAATGAGTTGCCAAAATATAGTGGCGAGGGCGGGCTTATTCTTGCGGTAAAACCCTGCGATGTTGAAGTATCAAAGGATTTCCTTATGAAAGAAAAAGCCCTTAAACAAAAAGCAAAAAAACTCATAAAGGAACTTGGACTGACACGAGAAGGTATCTTGGGGGCAAGTGCCAGACCCGATGAAGATAAGCCGTTTGGTGTTGTTCTTTGCCGTCTGCGTGATTATGCTGGTATTCCCAAATCAAAGGGGTGCGACTTGGCTGATAAAATTTTGGAAATTTTTAACATTAACAATGGAGACTAAAAATATGGTAGATGCACAAAAGCTCAAAGACAAAATTGAAGAAAAGTATGGTAGCCTTGACGATGAAAGCGGCTGCTATGGGGGAAATAGCGAATGGCTTTCCGTCAAGAACATTGTCAATTTGATTGACCAGTGCGACACCGATGGCGAAATTGACGCTGATGACTTGAAAGACAAAATTGAAGAAAAGTATGGAGACCTTGATGACGAAGCTGGGTGCTATGTTCACCACGAATGGCTCTCGGTAAAGGACATTGTGGACTTGATTGACGACTGCGACGACTAACTTCCATTTCTAACTGCCCCCGAAAGGGGGTTTTAACAGGTTCCCCCCTGATATTCAACTTGGGTTATCACCCCTTCAACGGGGACCAGCAGTTCCGACAGGGGTCTGACGACAGGATTGGCAGTAGAAATTTTTTATTAAAAACTATTGACAAACTTAATTTAATTAACTATATTATATACATAGAAACCTTAACAACGGAGAATGTATTATGCCTAATTGGAATCACAACATTATCACGCTCACCGCAAAGAACGATGAAGCAAAGAAGCAAATCCACGCTTTCATTGACAATAACATTGTCGTGAGAAAGGAAGCGAATTGGAGCGACAGCCTTTTGGAAGTGGAAGGCAATACCCTTATTCCTATGCCAGACGGCATTAAGAAACTTATGGGTATGTCCTCGTTTATTCAGCACGATGACGGAACGCTTGAAGAGAACAAGGACTACTCCGAAGAAGAAGAACGCAAGCAAAGGGAATACAACCGCAAGGAATACGGACACGAAGATTGGTATTCTTTCTGCTGTGATGAATGGGGTTCTAAATGGGGTTTTTGCCACACCGCTTTTTACGATGGTAATGGCGAATTGGTGAACACGAAAGAAGAACTCCACAACCTGCTTGAACTGAATGGTAGCCTTGACTTTAACACCGATTGTGCGTGGGGCCCGGCCGTTGGACTGATGAAGAAAATTTGTGAACTTTATCCCGACATTGAATTTCTCTGTGAATGGGGTGAAGAACAAGTGACAGAATACTACGGCACTTTCGCCTACGATAAGGAAAAGGGTTGGGTAGAAACCTACAAAGAACAAATGAATGTTGATGAAGCCTACGATATGCTTGACCGCCTCGGCTTGCTCAACTCCGAAGAAGATGACGGCTATTTCCCGAACCACAACACTAACCTTGTGGACTACGATGAACGCCTTAATGCCGATAGCGAGGAATACCTTACCGAAGACCAACGAGAAGGCATTATCTTTGGCGATAACATCATTTCTACTCCCGATGATGATAAGGGGGTAGATTACAGTAAAATCACTGTGACAAAGAAAGAATAAAAAATCCATTTCTCCCTGCCCCCCGAAAGGGGGGTTTTCGTTTGCCCCCTCTGGATTTCCAACTTGGGTTATCACCCATGAAGCTGGGAAACCCGAGAGGAGGCGATGTGCTGCCGAATGGAAAAATGTTTAATTGCCTATTGACTAATTGGATTTAATTAAGTATATTTATAGTAGAAACAACAAAGGAGTTTAATATGGCTATCCAATACAAAGTGATTGAACCAGATTGCGGTATCAAGGTCACGAAAGTAAATATCTATGAGGTTAGCAACAGAGCCTACACAAAGGCTATGGTAACGGTGGAGTTGAACGATGCTATCCGCATAAGAGATATGCGTGTTATGGAAGGTCAGTATGGCTTGTTCGTTGCCTATCCGTTAGACAAGAATAGTATGTGCGAAGAGGGGCGGTTCATAGTAGAACTGCTTGACAACAAGGTTCGCACCTACATTGAAGCGGTTGTGCTTAACAAGTATAACGAGGGTAAGTAGTATGACTATATTCCGTTGCGGCGTTTGCCACAAGTCGTTTCCTTTTGAAAGCGAATGTAGAACTTGGACAACAGGTTGGTGTCCAGAGTGCCACCGTGTTCGCCGAATTTATTTTATGAGAAAAGATGATTAAAAAAGTTGAGTTTTCATTTTACATTTTCATTTCTCGATACGATAAATAAGTATAAGACCTCGGTGGTCGGGGTCAGTAAACCTTAAAAAAGGATAGACTATGTTCGAATGTCTCCAACGAATTGCCACTATGAGAAAACTTGCTATCGAGGAACTTGATTTCCGTATGGGTCAGTTAGCCCTGCTCCGTGCTATCCACGCACCCAAATCGGTTATCGAGAATGAGGAACGCCTTGTCAAACGGGCGAAAAAAGTCTGCCGTTCCCTCGGTGTCAAATACTAAACCCCTCTATTCATCAGCCCCGAAAGGGGCATTTCTTTTTGCGTCGGTCGTCGGTTCAACATGGGTTATCACCCTTTCCACCGTGGACTCGAATCGGCGACGACTGGTTCTCGAATGGTTGTTTTAACCCTCGATTGTAAATCAGACTTTACAAAAAAAGTTGTTAAACATTATTGACAAACCCGATTTAATAATCTATATTATCCATATAGAAATCAAACAATGAGGTAAATCTATGGGAAGACCACCGAAAGGCAGAGATAGAGTTGCAAAAACATACTCATTTAGCGTGCCGCCAGAGTTGGTAGCAAAAATGGAGTATATCCAAATGGTGTATGGGTTGTCATCATGGGTTCAAGACATTCTGTCAAGAATGACGGTTGATACAGAGTTGTCAGCCCAGTATGAAACTATAAAGGCTATCATCAAGAAGAAAAACCTGTATATTAGCCACATTGGGTATGACGGTTCTCACTACCCAAATGCACCATACACATTTGCCGTTCGTGGGTTAGGACGCAACAAGGACAAAACAATAAAGTTGGTAGTTTCTACTACTAAAAAGATTGAGTGTAATATCAGAGAACGATATGACACTATTAACAGAGCCATTGAGGAAATCAAGTCTGCTGGATTAGATGCTCAATGGTTATAAACCAGGTTTTATATAAAAAAATATAAAACCCTATTGACAAACTGAATTTAATTAACTATATTTAATATAGAAACAAGAAACAAGCGAGGTTAAATATGGCTACAAAAAAGAAAGCAACAGAAGAAAAGGCATTTGATTGTCTTGCCGTTACGAATGTTCAGGTTTACCCTTTCCGTGAGGAAGCAAAGTTGGGCAATATGCTTGGGCTTGCGACGGTGGTTCTGAACGACCAACTTACTATCAGGGGTCTTCGTATTATGGGCGGTGAGAACGGTATGTTTGTTGGCTACCCTGCTGACCCGTTCTACAAGGGCGAAGACCTCCGTTCCTCGGTGTTCCCTATCACTAGGGCATTGCGTGAACATATCGAGAACTGCGTGCTTGAAAAATACTTGTATGAAACGGAAAATGCAAGCGTCAAGTTTGAAGTGGAATTGACACATCGAGACCTCTCTGGTGCTGCCCTTCAAATGGAAATCGTTGCCGCAAGCGAAAAGGAAGCGGAGAAGAAAGCAAAAGAAAGAGCAATCGAAATTATCCCTACCACGAAAGAATGTAAGGAAGAATGGGTTATCCTCAAATTGGAAAAACACGAATAATTTACTGTGCCAAACTCCTGCCCCCTCGAAAGAGGGGGTTATTTTTTATTTTTCATTTTGGTTTCCAACTTGGGTTATCACCCTTCCCACCGTGGACTCGAATCGGCGACGACTGACTGTCGAATACCTCGTTTGTAAACCAGTTTTTACACAAAAAATGATAAAGCCTATTGACAAACTAGATTTAATTAGGTATATTTATACTATAAGCAACAAGGAGACAACCTATGACCTATTATGAAAGAGACTACTTCAACACACACGAAGTCCACGATGTTAGGGAAGCGTTCAAGAATGTAAGTGAGACTATTCCCGAACTCGGCATTGAAATGTGCTGTGATGGGAGCATTGTCAAGACAAAAATCGTCAAGAAGAAAATCGGCACTGTGTTTCAGTTCAAGACTAGGGGCTTCTCGCTTTGCCTTGCTCCGATGTGGGTAAAGCACAAGAAGAAAGAGCCTGCCGTTCAAGTGAGTATCCGCAACCTCTCGCTAAACGCAACTGCGATGGAGTATGTTGTTGCCACTAGGGTTCGCCCTATCCACCAAATTTTTAGCATTGCCTTAACCATTGTTCAGGATATGGAAGAATTGGCATCTAATCAGGCTATTTCGTAAGGAGACCAACTATGAATATGGAACAAATCAAACAGGAATACAAAGTCCTTTCCCTTGTGGATTGGAGAGACCCGACTGCCAACAACGGCTGTCCTCTGTTCCACACCAAAATCGTAAAGGCAGAAGATGCCCACGAAGTCCTGCTCAAAGACTTCAAGGCTGAAATGGAACACTTCGGCTTGTCTGGGGATATTGACCCCGACGACTGCGGCGAAGCCATTGAGGTTGACGGTGAGGAAACTTTCTATCGGGACGGTGAAGAAATTTCTTGGATTTCCTGCATTTCCAAGATGAGCCTTGCCGAGATTGAGGAAGTGGTAGGACATAAGCCAACTACCTATTCCATTAGGAATGTGGAGTATGACCGCATTAGCCACACCCTCACAGACCTGACCTAAAGAAGTCTGAAGGGAATCCTGCAGGTAAACCTGAATTGCCCAAAACCCCCGAATTTCGGGGGTTTTCAAAAATTTTTTTATTATTTTCAACTTGGGTTATCACCCCTGCCCTGGATGAGCAGGAACTGCAGGTGGAACCTGAAGTTTTCCATCAGGAATTTTTTTAAATAAATTTGATTTACCTATTGACAAACCAAATCCAATTAGTTATATTTAATTACGTAATTAAAACAAACAACAAAAACACATCCAAACAAGGAGATACATTATGGCAGACATCATTTCTCTTCCCCGCATCGCAAGTTGGGCAAGCATCGGCACCACAATTGACAGCACAGCGGTAGATGATGCTCTCACAAAGGCAAAACTCAACTACGAGGTGCAAAAGGAACGCCTCTACCTCGCAGACGGAACCACCATCCCCGAAATGGTGGCGACCACCTACACCACCACTAACACAAAGGGCGAGGTCACCAAGCACATCCTGGGAACCGTGGGCGAAAAGTACGAGGTCGTGCAGAACCGTGAGGGCTTTGCGTTCGTTGACTACATCAGCGACGGCTTAAAGTTTGTCAAGGGGGGTATGACCCACACTGGCATGATTTACCTTATTGCCGAACTCCCCGAAGTTGACATCCTGGGTGATGTATTCAAGCCCTACGTTATTTTCCGTAATTCGTTCAACGGAAAGTATCAGTTGTCCGCTGCTATTACTCCGCTCCGTGTGGTCTGCCAAAACCAGTTCAACTTTGCTTTCAAGCACGTTGAAAACACCATCAACATTCGTCACTCCGCACGTGCGTATGACCGCATGGAAGAAGCAAAGTATGTTTTGCAGGGCGTGGCGCAGTACATGGGCAAACTCAACGAAATTGCAAAGCAATTTGCTGGCATCAAACTCAACAAGACCGAAACCGAAATCGCAGTCAATATGTTGTTCCCCACGCCCGACAATGCGGATGAACGTGCCAAGTTGGTCCTTGCAAGTCAAAAGGCATCTTTCGTCAAGATGCTCGATGCCGACGACAATCAGAACCACAAGGGCAACGCATGGGGCCTTGTAAACGCCTACACCGATTACATCACCCACACTAGCATCCGTAAGGGGCGCTACGAAGACAGCCAGTTCATGAACACTTGCTTTAAGCCCATGAACAATATCCTTGACATCGTAGGACAATTGAAGTCGGTAAAGGTGGCCTAATCCTGGGTCCTACTGCCGATGGCCCCCAATTGGGGGGCTTTCTTTCTGTTTCCACAGGATTTCCAACTTGGGTTATCACCCTCCGCAGCTGGAAACCCGGTTCAACTGCCGGATGGTTCTGTGTGAACCGTGTTTATGAAAGTTTACACAAAAATTGTTATGACCTATTGACAAACTGGATTTAATTAGGTATATTTAGAATAGAACTTTAACAAGGAGTATAATATGTCGATGGGCTATAGTGCTAACTATGCGGACGTAATCAAGACCGAAACCCTTGCCACCATCGTTGGTGATAAGGCTCTCGTTGATGATTTCGTTCAGAAATATGAGAAGTATGAACCTGACAATGACGGTATGGACTACCTCGACCTGAACGATACCCTCAATGATGGCAAACTCGGAAAGGACGACAGCGAAGAGTTGGTTGACCTCTACAATGCGTGGGTGCGACTTGCTGGCTCGTTCAAGAAAGAGACAGGGCTTGACCTGTTCGTGGACTACCACTCTCGTGATGATGAGGGAGACCGCTACGATGAAGTTGACGGTATGTTTATTTCCGTGTGCGGTCTTTATCAGCCTACGGCAAAATACAAAAAGTTAAAAGCAAAGTTCGGCGACGATGTTGTTGAACGCAAATTCTATGTTTCATTTGGATAAGGAGACCACCTATGATACGCAAAGTAAAAATTCAACCGTTGACAGGCGATGAAGCACCGTTTGTTGTGTCCGTCGCTATTGGCGAAACCGTGAAGAACAATGTGGCTATCCCCTCTGGGTATAACAAAGAAGATGTGTATTTCTTCTTCCAGAACATCAAGGATTTCAAAACTGCGTTCACCGAAGATGCGGAGTTCATCGAAGAACATATCACGGGCGGTGAGTTCTGCTCGTTCCGCATCATTGAAGATATTGGCATCGAAAGCGAAGAGGTTAAGTATGTGGTTGTGAACTGGTGTGCTTCCGAAGATGAGGATAGTGCAGGTTGTTTCAGCCAGTATTTCAATTCCGAAGATGAAGCGATGGAGTTCTTGCGTAAGGACTTGATTAAGTTCATCGAGGAAAATAACCTGCTCATTGAAGATGTGAATACTGACTTTGAGGGAGAGGGCGAATATAAGTCCACCGACGACATTCCCCTTGATACCGAGGGTAGTGTATGGTATGGAGATGTTCGGCACTTTTGGTCGGTCGAAGAACTCCACGAATACGACGATGAGTAATTGCTAGGTGTTGGTTGGAGTAGCCCCCTCGAAAGAGGGGGTTTATTGCTGTTGCCGCATGATTTTCAACTTGGGTTATCACCTATCACACCGTTGGCATCTCCCGGGGTCATCTCGTCGCTGTCGCCGTGTCATCTCATTCACGGTGGGTTCACAGTGTAAACGAAACTTTACACAAAAAGTGGCTCTTACCTATTGACTAACTAGATTTAATTATCTATATTATATACATAGAAACACAAACAAAGGAGACACCTTATGAAATCTATCAAACTATTACGCAAGTTCTTCTATGCCGAAATGGGCATAATGCTTATCTTGTTCATCTATGGGGCTTACACCACCGCACAAGAGAGCCTTCAAAAAGCCATTGGCTTATTGCCGTTCTTTCTGCTGTGGGCTTTTATGCTCGTTATCAGCATTGTCGATAAAGACTTATCCGACCACACCTAAACAAAGGAGCATATCATGTCAATAAGGGCACACGTTCTCAAAAAGTATGACGTTAAATACGGCAGCGAAGGCTTGTCTTGGGGTCAGGATTTCCTGATTGCCATTACCGCTGACTACATCGACGATTCCTACACGGGCGGCGAATACAACTGCGAAAATTGCGTATGGGAATTTGACAAAGACAAGTTCAAGGCTATGGTCGATGAACTTGACAAGTTGACCGAAGAAGAATGGAACAAGAAGTGCGAAGAAGAATGGGGAGACAAAGACCACAACTACCACAAGGAAGATGTGGTGCCTCTGTTCAAGGCTTGGCTCAAAGAAACTCCTAAAAAGGAAAACTACGTTAGGGTGGCTTGGTTCTAATTCAGATACCCCTCTGATACAACCCCTCGCAAGAGGGGTTTTCAACGGTGTTTCAACAATTTTCAACTTGGGTTATCACCCATGTTCAGACTGCAGCTGTCCGACGGTCTCCTTCGTCGATTGTAATAGAAACTTTACACAAAAAAGGTTGGAAACCTATTGACTAAATAGATTTAATTATCTATATTATATACATAGAAACAACAAAACGAGGAAACCAAAATGAAAACCGACAAAACCAAATTCTACACCGTTACTAGCGTCTGCGTGAGTGGTGGCGAAACCGATGTAATCACTTGGAAGCCCCTTTACCTTACCCTTGATGAAGCGGCAAAGGCTGTGGCTGATGCTGTGAACGAAACCCTGCTTATGGAAAACCGTGAAGCCAATGTTAAGGCTGATAAGTGCGAAAAGGGCTACTCCCTGTTTACGGGCGGTGGGCAACTCCACATCACTATCACGGCACACCCCCGTCCGTTCGGTCTGCTCTATATGGACTGCGACAATATGGAACAGACCCTTGACCTGTTCCCCGACAAAAAGAGTGCTGAAAAAGCCGTTGCCGAAAGGGCTAAACAGGGTATGGAAAATTTGGGTTATGACACTCCCGAACACATCTACGCAAACCGAAATGGCGATTGCGAAATCGACAAGAGCGATGTTAAGGCAGAAGAACCTTACATCACGATTGACACCCTTGATGGCAACCATATCACTTGGGATGCAAGACAAATTTAATTTTCAAAAAGGAGAATTGTATGACAGAAGAAGAAGCAATGAAATATCCCCTCTATGAAAAGCGTAAGCCGAGCAAGAAGCACAAAGACCCTGTTATTGTGGTCTGCTACCGTCAGAGGGAACACTGGGATA
>Ga0326514_10003172_pt1 | contig 10439 bp, 19 predicted proteins | sample 3_2548_0518_D_FD_203653 | JGI IMG/M metagenome (GOLD analysis project Ga0326514, IMG submission 203653) | Bovine rumen microbial communities from UC Davis, California, United States - 3_2548_0518 | ecosystem: Host-associated > Mammals > Digestive system > Stomach > Rumen | place: USA... | reverse complement strand
ATAATATATTTACAAGGTAAGGGTAAGCCGAACGGACAGTAGGTAGGGCCCGTAAGCCCTGAGAATGAAGTGTGACAGGTAGTAGTTCTCTAAAGGTTCAACTCCTTCTCTTACCTCTCAAAAAAAAATAAAAAAAAAGTATTGACAAATAAAAAATCTTCTGTTATAATAAATACAAGATAAAGAAAGAAGTACAGGGCAAGGGGCTGATGCCTAAAGGTACGGTCGAAAGCCTTCGGAAAACTTCAAAAATCTTAAAAAAACAGTTGACAAATAAAAAATCTTGTGTTATAATAAATACATAAGATAAAGAAAGGAAGTGAACAGAATGAGAGACCCCCCGATATAAAGGGCAGTAAGACCTAAAAAAAGAACGGCGGATGCCCTTCGGCAGTAAGTCCCACAGTAAAAATTAAATTAAATTTTTAACGACAGTTCCCAATTGCGAACTAAAAAAGTCGGGGAAGGAGCCAATGAAAATGCACTGGTTTAAAAGATAAGCGCTTGTAGGTGGCTAGGGCGCTATGACATAAATACTAGCATCCATGCGGTATAAGGCGCCAAATCCGCAAAAATAATCATAAAAAAAAAATAAAATTTCATATTGACAAAACAAAAAAAATAAGATATAATAAATACATAAGATAAAGAAAAACATTTTAAAGAAAGAGGTGTTAATTATGGCAGATAGAAAGATGACTTACGCAGAAGCAATTGACAATGCAATCGCTCTGTTTTCTCAGGGTGGACAGATTGATGCCGAGGACAGGGAAACCGTTGAGAGACTTGAAGCCCTTAAGGCTCAGCTTGCTAAGCGTGGTTCGGGTCACAAGGGTCTGACCAAGACTCAGAAGGAAAATGAGGAACTCAAGAACGTGATTCTTGAGAACCTCAGAGCCGAGGTCGATGGCATGACTGCCACTGAGGTGGGTAACTCCATCGCAGTCACTTGCCAGAAGGCTTCCGCTATCCTTCGCCAGATGGTCGAGGGTGGCACTGTCCGCAAGGACAAGGCAGGCAAGGTCGTCCGCTTCTATGCGGTCGACTGACCTACTAGGGTACTGGATTCGGTGGGGTTCGATTCCCCACCTACCCTATCAATTTTCAATATTTGGTTTCCTCCTTTCTTGTGCGGGCACCCCTTCGGGGGTGCTTTTTGTTTGGCGCGCGGCCGTCGACCCCGCGCCATTTTTTGTCAATACCGGAATATTGCATAAAATTTTGATGCGATTTTTGTTTATTTTGACCATTGTATTATTCCCATAATCTGATATACTAATATCATCAAGAGGAAAACAAAACAAAAAAGGAGAAAACAATGGCTAGAACATCTTATGAGGAACGTGGTGCTAAATTCGCAAGATACCTTTTCAAGACAATCTTCAAAGGTTGCAGAACTCTTGGTCAGTATAAAAATGCTATTAATGAGTACAATAGAACTCATACAAGAAAGTTAGTTTGGAAGCATGGTGCTTCTAGAATCGCCATTATCCGCTCTGACTATGTTATTAAAATTGAATATGGCACTGGAAAAAACTGGGCAGGAGGTAATAAGTCCGAAAGAGAAATCTATGACCTTGCTGTGAAAGATAAGATGGAGCATCTCTTTGCTAAAACTACTCTTGTCAGAATTAATCACAGGGTGGTTTCCATTATGCCCAAGGTCAACCACATCAGAAATTATGACAGATGGTGGGAAGATTATTGCACTGATACTGAGCGAGCATGGCTTTGGAATCATGTTGCAGACTTGCATAGAGGAAATGTAGGTTATAAGAGAAATAAGATTTGCATTGTGGATTATGCCTATGTAGCATAATCCACTGAATGAATAAAAGGAAAAAAACAAAATGAATTATAACTATTTTACTGGAAATGAACTTGATTGTTTTGATGGTCGTAAAGCAGGCTTATATCTAGTGGGTTCTTGTAATTTTAATCCTCTCACTGATGAAAAATATTACTGGATTAAAGTAGGAACTGCAAAGGCTTTTAAAAAAAGAATGGCTTCTTATAAAACTCACAACCCCATGCTTTGGAAAAATAGTTATTTCTTCTGTGAAGATGAAACTCAACGATATTATTTAGAATCTCAGTGCCATGAAATTCTTAATGAAAAAGCCATTGGCTCTCTTTCTGAAGCAAGCGAATGGTATGAAGTAGATAAAGATACTTATTTAGATATTTGTAATAAGGGTTTTATTTTCTTTAAAGAAGTAGCTCTTCAAAAATATGCTTTAGAAACTCTTTTAGCAATAAAAGAAAAAGATGAGTCTATAAGAACTTTTTTCCAGTGTTATGCAAGACAATTTAAAGAAACTGCGGCGTTGCTTTCTTGACTGCGCCGCGAGCCTTGTCTCGCGGCGAAAATTTGTCAATACCGGAATGTTGCATAAATTTTTGGTGCAATTTTTAGTTATTTTACCCATTGTATTATTCCTATAATCGAGTATAATTATAATTGTCAAGAGGAAAGGAGATAATAAAATGAATTGGTTTAAAAAGATTTCTAAAAAAGAACCCGAAATGATTACTGTATATTCTTATCGAGCCATTTTTAAAACTATTGATGGAGAAATTCATCGTACCTATTTTAACTATCTTGACCTTAACAATCTTACTTGTGACGGTCCTACTTATATAATGATAGGAAAAAAATATTTAAAAGATGAAAATGGTGTCATGTATCCTATGCAGAACATTATTTCTATAAAATGGGAAATTAATGACACTAAAGAGGTTGAAGTAGAATACATCCCTGGCACACATTTTAGAGAAACTGTTTATAATTAAAGGGTTGACAAATAAAATAAATTTGCTATAATAGAATTATCAAAAGAAAAGGAGAAAACAAAATGTCAAAATTTGAGATTAAAAAAACTGTTACCCTTTCCATCCCTACTAGTTTTCAGAGAGAGTTGGCGGACTTCGTTGACTTTCTGGAAAACGAAGGTCTTGATTTCCACCTCACTGAAATTATTGAAACTATTATCAATAAGGCACCTAAGACAGATAAATTTGAAAACTACTCAGATAATGCAGAGATGGTTTACATCCAGTATAGAGAGGAGGAATAAGCGGCCTTCGGGCCGCGAGCCTTGTCTCGCGGCGAAATTCACTATTATACCACCCGCCGCAGTTTTTGTCAATAGAAAAATTCCACAAATTTTCATCCCCATGATCCCATAATTTTAGTTATTATTACCTCTTGCAAAATCAAAAAAAATTTTATATAATATATTTACAAGGTAAGGGAAAGAGAAGCCGAAAGTCAAGGCGGTTAGCACATCCCAAATTTAGATAACCATGCGCATGTAAATCTTGAAAAAAGGCTTGACATTGCAACTGTTGTTTGATATAATAAATACAGTTAAAGGATGCTCGCTCGGCATTATAAACGAGACCTCATAGTGGGAACGATGAAAAAGAGGAAGAGTAGTTGTCCCCCTATAGTATCCTCAATCCTTTAACTGTAAAAAAAATAAAAATTTCATATTGACAATTAAAAAATCTTATAGTATAATAAATACATAAGATAAAGGAAAACAAAAATCAATTTTAAGAAAGAGGTGTTACTTATGGATAAACTTACTTATGCAGTTGCTATTGACCGTGCCATCGCAGGTGATGTTGATGCTGAGGTAATTGAGAAACTTGAGGCTCTCAAGGTTCAGCTTGCCAAGAGAGGTAGTGGTAAGCATGGTCTTACCAAAACTCAGAAAGAGGGTCTGGAACTGATGGAGCGCATTGTTGAGGTGCTTGCGGGTGCCGCTGATGGCATGACTGCTACCGAGGTTGGTGCTGAGGTAGAGGTGACTTGCCAGCGTGCGAGCGCTCTGCTGAAGAAACTCGTAGAGGACGAGCGTGTCCGCAAGGACAAGGTGGGCAAGCAGGTGAGGTTCTTCCTCGCCTGACCCACTGAGGGGAATAGCCCCTCACATGGGCATCTAATTGGATGAGCCATTACTTTTTATCCCTCGCTCATGGGGAAAAGAGAATGCCAGTGGGTGTCGATGTGAGGGGCTAAATGCCTGGGGCGCGAGCCTCGTCTCGCGCCGAAAATTTAATTATAACACACCCAAGCACTTTTTGTCAATGGTAATTTTGCACAAAAATAAAAAGTTTTTCTCCCATTTTTTGTACTTTACAAATAAAAAAAGTTTTGCTATAATTATAATTGTCAAAGGGAGCGGTAATAGGTGACGAGTACTCAATAAATGCACAGCCTTTTGGAAACCGGTCAAACAAATAAATCAAAATAAAAAATAAACCCTATTGACAAAATAAAAATCCTTTGATATAATAATTATAGAAATTAAGAAAGGAGTAACAAATGACTATTTTAGCAGTTATTCTTGACTATCTTATTACCGCAGGACTTCTTGCTATTGCTTGTGGAATACTCCACTGGATTGGTATTTTTACCATCGGTTCTTTTGTAGTTGCCTTTTCATGGAAGATGGCTACGGCATTTTGGATACTGGTTCTTATTTTTAGAATCTTACTTCCTTCGGGAAAATAAAAAAAATACTTGACAATAAAAATTAAATATAGTATAATAAATATAACAAAAGAAAACAAAAAACATTTTAAAGAAAGAGGTGTTGAATTATGGCAAAGGCTATGACTTACGCAGAGGCTATCAATCTTGCAATCGAGGGTAATCTGAATGATGAGGCTATTGAGCGTCTGAACGCTCTCAAGGCACAGTTGGCAAAGCGCAACTCTAGCGGTGCGCTGAAGAAGCCCACCAAGACACAGAATGAGAATGAGCAGTTCAAGGTCAAGATTGTTGACTTCCTTACCGAGGAGGTTGATGGCATGACCGCAACAGAGGTCGGCTCTGCTCTCGGTGTAACTTGTCAGCGTGCTTCCGCCATTCTTAACCAGATGGTCAAGGCTGAGGTGGTTGCTAAGGTCAAGGAGGGCAAGGTCACGAGGTTTGTCCTCGCCTGACCTCTCCCCAAAATGTCGCAGAGGTGGGTATGAATACCCACCTCTTTTTTGGTCGGCGCGCTCCTGGCGAACCGCGCCGAAATTTTGATTATAACACATGACCGCACTTTTTGTCAATAGAAAATCTGCACAAATTTTTATTTATTTTATCCCATTTTTTATACTTTACAAACTAAATCTTATTTGTTATAATGTATTTACAAGGTAAGGAAAGAAAAAAATAAAAAAGGAGATAAAAATGAGAGATTTTAATTTTGAAGATGTAAAAAAATTTGTCGATGACCGTCTTGAAGATGCAGAGATGTGGGCAAATACTAGACAAGAAGTCATGAATTGTAGAGCAATTGCTTTTGGAGTAATCATGTTTGCTGAAAGAATCGAATTAGTTCCCTATGAAGAAATTAAAGAATATTGGGATAATTGGGCAAGAGAAAAGTTTGAAGAAATTGCAAGAGAAAAAGGCAAGGGACCGAAAGTCGAGGTGATTTAAATGAAAAACAGAGAAGAAATCTTAAACCGTATCTATAAAGCATGTTTCCTTTATCCTAATCTTAAAGAAAAATTTTTTGAAGATTGGAAATGGGTAGCGGAAACTATGGAAGGTGGAGATGAAGATAGAGTTACTATTGAAGTATTGTATTGTGTAGATTTGTGGTTAGATACATTTTCCTTCTTGACATTTTAATCATTATTTGATATAATAATATTATCAAAAGAAAGGAAGTGATTTAAATGACAAATATTGAACTCTACAACACTATTGAACAGGCACAGCGGACTTTGGTTGAAAACTGGGGCTACCAAGGTAAAGTAGTTATTGCCCTCGCTTTTCAAGAAAAAAAGTTTGATGGTGGCATGAAAGCATGGTTGAAGTTTTGTACTGCTTGTGGTGGTAACTGGGGTGGTATGCTTCTCAGCGGAGTCCGCGACCTTTACCCCAAAGTATGGGAAGCAATTCCCGATGATATGGGAGTTTTCGCTTTTGCTTCTATCTGTAGTTTACTGGTTCTTCTTGGGGTCAGAACTTGGGAAGAATAATTGGGTGGCGCGTGGCCGCCCTCCACGCGCCACTTCGCATGTCAATATATAAGTTACATAAAATTTAAATCCATTTTTTGTTTAGTTTGACTATTGTTATTTTCCCATAATTTGATATAATAACATTATCAACAAGAAAGGAAGTAAAACAAATGAAGAAAACTATTACTTTTGAAACTGCAACACTGATGATGGACATGGCTCTTTTTACTATTGTTCAAATTAGAAAAGCCAATGGAGAAAGCACCGAAGCGATTGTTGATAGTCTTGAGGAAATGGGTGAAGATGTAAGAACTTGTTTTCGGAGTTTCTGTGAATTGAATGGCATTGAAGAAGTAGAGGTGGAAAAATGAAAGAAATCTGTTGTCCTGTAAATGGTTGGGGTTGTCCTTACTGGAAAGAAAATGGTGCCTGCTCTATGAAAGAAGAGGAAGGCGTTCATCCTAAAGAGGAATGTGATGATTACGCGTTCTTTGATGCAATGTTTGATGGGCTAGATGATGAGGAGTAAAAATGGCAAAAGTATATATTGAAACTAATTACAATATTAAAGGAGTTTTTGATGTTCCCGATAAAATTATTAATTCTAAACATTTTGATGAATGGCTTTTTAATAGAATTAGTGAAAATCAACTGACTGAAAGATACTCTGAAGATATTAGTGAAGAATTTCAGTTAGAAGCACTTGACATGCGGCCGTCGGTTGTGTTATAATAAAGGGTTAGGTATCTGCGACGGAGCGCGGTCGCAGACCCGCGACGATTTTACCACAAAACCCACGCAATGTCAAATTTTTTTTCACAAAATTCTGCACAATTTTTTTTCATAAAATCCCATAATTTTTGTGCAAATTGCCAATGGACAACTGCCCGCTCTAGTGTTATAATAATAGGGGGACGCACTTCGCTTTAACGCGGTAACGCGTTACTTCGCTAAAGTGGTCCCGCCGCGCCCGCAGACTTTAGCGCGTTGAAGTGTAGAAGTTTAACGCGTTAAATCGGTGAAGGGGCCAGTGCTATCAGGCACTAGCCACCATAGGGCCCTCGGGTCCAGACCGAGGGCATATGCAACCTGCTGCCGCATCGGGGGATCAGATATATGGCAGCAGGGTTTGAATCGGCAGCGGGCACTTGACATTTTTAAAAAAATATGGTATAATTAAAAAAACAGGATTTTTATAACGGCACCGAAAAAAATTAAGCAAGTAAAAACTTGCTTAAACTAAGGTGAGTGTGGTATGGGACCAGGTGGGGCTGCGCCCACCGCACTCTGCCAATTTTCTATAATCTCACCAATTTTCCTTTAATTTTATATCTTTTCTTAAACTTACCCCAACCTTTTTTAATATTTTTTCTTCTTTTTACCAAAAATGCGCTGAATTTTAATCTCTATCTTACCTATATATTCGTCAAAACAAACATTAAAAAACAGCGCAAAACTGCTCACCGCTTAAATAACTCTTTTCAACTCAATCCCATTTACCTGATATTCCTGAATCCTAACAACAGTCTTTCCAGTTTCTTTCTTAAATTGCTTCAACACATGTGGGAATAAATCTAAATCAAATCTTTCTCTCTTTAATAAATATTCTTCTTTAGTCATATCACTATTTTTAAATGCTTCATCCAATAACATACTTTCCATAATCTTATCAATCTATTTCCCACAAATTGATTTTAAAATATGCTTAAAAACATCCATCTCTTCATCTGTCAAATATCTATACTTATTAAAATCACTTATCTTAATAGCATAAACATACTTCCTTGAACCCATTCTACCGAAAGCCTATTTACTATTCTTTTCATACTCTCCAAAAAGATTTTTATTAACTTTTCCCATTCTTTTTTCCACATTATTCTCAGTTAAAGTTCTATAATCATTATTATATTTAATTAACTTTCTACTCATTCCCGCAACACTAGATAAACCATTTCCAGTATTCTAAATCTCTTTTAAAAAAACCTTTTCATCATTAGACAAAGCTTTCTAATAAATAGGATTATATATTTGTAAAATATTTACTCCTCCATAAACCTATTCAAAGTCACAAAACCTTCTCAAATCGTCTAATTTTTGTTTTTTATTATTTCTAAAAGTAGAATAATTAACATCCATCCACTAAGCAATTTCTTTAGTGGACATTTTCCCACAACGTAATGTTTTCATTTTTTCCTCCGTTTCTTTTTTTCCGAGTTGTCCATTTTATTACATTTCTATATATATAAGGGATGTAATAAAATGGACAACTTTCATTTAATTACTAATTTTCATTACATTATATATAAACAAGAGGAAGGACAACTTTCTTATTGTTGTCCATTTTTAATAAAAATATCATCAAATAAAGTATCATATTTTTTTTCACTACGTATATATTTATAAGCACTGAAAAAAAATATGATACTTTTCTTACTTAATGAAAATTGGTTTTAATAAAATCAAATAAAACATTTACTGAAAAATGGGGTTTATATATATATAAAGCGCATTTTTGGGTAAATGAAAATTGCTTCAAATAAAAATTGCTTTCAAATTTCCAACCAAAAAATGCAAAAAGGTTCTCCCTGGCGGGAATCCGGTTCAACAGCACATCAACCCTACCCCCATTAAAAGCGGAAACCGCTGGTTTTCCGCACAAGAGCTAGAATCAATTTAACCCTACCCCCTATTTAATGTTTACCTAACCAAATACCAAGAACAATTAATATAAAATAAATAAATAAAAAAGCAAAAAACATTATATCCCAAATACTAACTGTAATAATCAATCCTTACCCCCCATTTAAATAACATATTCCTTTCTTCCATCATCATACAACAAATATGCGGCAGCCGCTTCACTGTCCCATAAAGCCAGGGGCTTCTTCATTACTCTAGTCTTATAAATTGCAACACCAACTGCCGCCTCAACTCTCTTATCCATTTCTTTATCTTCTCTTGTTAAAGTAATCTTATCTTTATCTACAATAATCATACCTTTTCCTCAGGGTTCCCGCCAAAATAAACAATAGGTCTACCAATTTTTCTAGCATATTCAATTGTTTGCCATGTACCCCCTTTTTTCTCACCATCCCAAACCGCAAATAATATATCACAATCATCAACAATGCGGCGGTCGCGATCTATGTAACATTGAGGCACGTACTTTTCATACTCATATCTAATCTCACTTGCTTTTGTATTTAGATAATCTTCAATTTCATGCATCTTCCGTCTATATGGATAATAGCACCAAATACTACCCCCAAACAAAAGAGCTTCATGAGCGGCAATTTGATCTACTCCTTGAGCCATTCCAGTTATTAATACAAAATCATCATCTGGATTATCTACATGTTCATGAAACTGTAAATCCAACCAATCTGTAACCTTATTTATTTCTGTCATCTTTGCTAATCTTTTTGGTCTATGACCAGTTACTCCTATTTTAACCATTCTTCTATCAACCTTCTTTCTATTAGAGAGGAGTTGTTGTGGGATGCTTTGGTGAGCGAAGCGAACCAACTAGCATCCCGAGGGGGTACGGGGGAGTCCCCCGTCCCATAGTTAAGACTCACTTTCCTCTAAATGTTGTACTTCTACCTAATTTCCATCCTAATCTACAAAAAATCCATCTTTCATAGCCTTTGTCATTTGTTCCATAACAAGAGCGGACTACTCTTCCTTAGTCTTTTTATTTTTAAACATATCCTATTTTTGTTTCCAATTAATTTGCATATGCAAATCATCTGTTTGACCAGTCAAAGCTAACATAAATATATTAACTAAAACACCTTGTGCTCCAAGATTTCCCCAACTTTGCTGATTTTGTTGAAGAATCTATCTTAAAATAACTGCACATTCTGTTCCAATTTCATCCATTGAACCAGCCAAATCAACTGTTTTCTAATCTAAATTTGAATTAATCATAATTAATGCGGACGTTGGTCTATATGCACATAACATCCAGATTGTAATCATTATTAAAGCGACTGCCGCCATCTTTTACTTACCTTCCTTTTGTTCAGCAATTAAAGAAAGAACTCCTGCCAATTTTTCAACTGCTTCTTCTCTCTCTTGTTCCATATAACTTTTCTTATAACCATCAAGATATAATGGCTCTTCTTTCCTCATTCCCTTTTGTAAATATTCGCATCCCCCATTTAAAATAGAAAGAACTCTTCTTCTACAAAAGCCATTTGTACTTCTATATGGACAAGACATTATATCGCATATAACCGTCATTTTACCGCTCTCCTTCCATTATTTTTATATTATAATTATAACAAAAATATTTATAATTGTCAACTTGATTTCTTAAAAAATTTTTATTATAATATTATTAATAAAGTTAAAAAAGGAGAAAAATATGAAGAACACAAACTTACATGATTGCTCTTGTGGATGTAAAATGTTTACATATTCACATGGCATGGGACCTTATGTAAATTTAAATACTGATA
>Ga0326514_10003171_pt1 | contig 10440 bp, 8 predicted proteins | sample 3_2548_0518_D_FD_203653 | JGI IMG/M metagenome (GOLD analysis project Ga0326514, IMG submission 203653) | Bovine rumen microbial communities from UC Davis, California, United States - 3_2548_0518 | ecosystem: Host-associated > Mammals > Digestive system > Stomach > Rumen | place: USA: California... | reverse complement strand
ATTTATGTTTATTGATAAAGCAAGAATTTATGTAGAAGCAGGTAACGGCGGCGACGGCATGAGCAGCTTCCGCCGTGAGAAATTTGTAGAAAAAGGCGGTCCCAACGGTGGCAACGGCGGCCGGGGCGGCAACGTGATTTTGCGGGCGGACACCAGCCTGAATACGCTGATTGATTTCAGGTATAAACGGAAATTCATAGCGAAGAGCGGTGACAGGGGCGGCGTTTCCAATATGACCGGGCACCGGGGGGAAGATGTAATCATTAAAGTTCCTCTGGGTACCGTAGTTCGGGATGACGAAACAAATATCATGATCGCGGACCTGACGGAAGACGGGCAGGAGTTTGTAGCGGCAAAAGGCGGACGTGGCGGGAAAGGGAACGCCTGCTATGCCACCAGCACCAAACGGGCTCCGACCTTTGCGGAAAAAGGGGAACCGGGAACCAAAGGCTGGCTGCGGCTGGAACTGAAGCTGCTGGCGGATGTGGGCCTGGTAGGTTATCCCAGCGTGGGCAAGTCCAGTATCATCTCCCGGGTGAGCGCGGCAAAACCGGAAATCGCGGCCTATCATTTTACCACCCTGACCCCCGTGCTGGGAGTTGTGCGCCTGAGTGAAGAACAGAGTTTTGTGCTGGCGGACATTCCCGGGCTGATTGAAGGCGCCGCGGAAGGCGTGGGCCTGGGCCATGACTTCCTGCGTCACATTGAACGGACCAAGGTCTTGCTTCATGTCGTTGATGTTTCCGGCTGCGAAGGCCGTGACCCCATTGAGGACTTTGAGAAGATCAATCATGAGCTGGAAGCCTACAGCGCCAGACTGGCCCGCCGCAAACAGCTGGTGGTTGCCAACAAGATGGACCTGCCGGACAGCGCGGATAATTTTGTTATATTAAAAGAATATGTTGAAGAAAAAGGCTATGAGATCATGCCGGTCTCCGCGGCCACAGGAGAAGGCCTGCAGGAGCTGATGTGGAAAGCTTACGAGATGGCCCGGCAGTATGTGGCGGAGCCGGAAGAGGAGATTGGAGTTGTCGAAGAAGGAGATCCGGACAGCTTTGAAATCATCCGGGGCGCCGAAGATGCCGATTTTGAAGTAAAAGGCAAGAACATTGAACGGCTGGTAGCCATGACAAATTTTGATAACGCGGAAGCGCTGTACCGGTTCCAGCTGATCTGGAAACGGCTGAAGATTGAAGAAGCGCTGCTGGAAGCAGGCATCCAGGAAGGACAGACTGTGCGGATCCTGGATATGGTGTTCAACTATCAGAAGAGTAAATGGGCTGACCGGGAATAGTGAAACCTGTGTCTGAGGGGAAGTGTATGTAATGATTCGTAACCGGAAAGATCTGGCAAAAGTAAAACGCATTGTCGTGAAGGTGGGTACCAGTACCATTACGTACCCCAATTGCAGCCGCAATTTCGCCCGGATAGACCATCTGTGCCGGGAACTGGCGGATCTGCACAACAAGGGGCTGGAAGTGATCCTGGTGACCAGCGGCGCCGTGGCGGTAGGCTCGGAACGGCTGGGGCTGAAGGAAAAACCGAAGACCATCCCGGGCAAGCAGGCTGCGGCAGCGGTAGGGCAGGGCATCCTGATGAATACTTATGAAAAACTGTTCGCCGAGTATGGGCAGATTGTGGCCCAGGTGCTGCTGACCCGGACGGAGGTATTGGACCGGCACCGTTACACCAATTCACGTAACACCTTTATGGAACTGTTAAAACAGGGTGTTATCCCCATTGTCAACGAAAACGACGTGGTGGCGCTGGATGATCTGAAGATTGGCGATAACGACAACATGTCCGCACTGGTGGCGGGTATCGTAGATGCAGACCTGGACATCCTGCTCAGCGATATAGATGGACTGTACACGGCAAATCCCAAAACCCATCCGGATGCAAAGCTTGTGTATGAGGTGAGGGAAATCACGCCGGAAGTGGAAGCCAGCGCAGGGGCGGCAGGCAGCGGCTTCGGTACCGGGGGCATGTTTACCAAGATCCAGGCGGCAAAAGCGGCCACCAGTTCCGGTATCAGCATGATTATCGCATCAGGCACGGAACCTAATGCCATCACCCGGATCCTGCAGGGGGAACAACTGGGAACTTTATTTATTTCCAGGGAAAACCGTCTGCAGTTCCGTAAACGCTGGCTGGCTTTCGGCTCCCGGATTGAAGGTTCCCTGCTGGTTGACGCAGGCTGTGCAAAAGCCATCCGCAGGCCGGGAGGCAGCAGCATCCTGCCCGCCGGGATCAAAGAAGTTTCCGGTGAATTCGAGGCCGGGCATACTGTCAGCGTAAGGGATGAAAACGGCAATGAACTGGCCCGTGGCCTGAGCCATTACTCTTCCCGGGAACTGGAAATGATCAAAGGACATAAGAGCAGCGAGATTGTAAGTATTTTAGGCGAGAAAACATATGATGAAGTCATCCACCGGGATGACCTGGTGATATTGTGAGAAAAGAAGGTGCGAAGATGACGATACGGGAACAGGCAATGGAAGCTGCGGCAGCGGCAAGGAAGCTGGCAGCGGTTTCGCCGGCTGTCAAAAACATAGCCCTGGAAGCTATGGCAGACGCATTGATGGCGGAACAGGAAGGCGTTCTGGCGGCCAATGCGAAAGATATGGAAGCAGGCAAGGCTAAAAACATGAAAGCTTCCCTGCTGGACCGGTTGCTGCTGACTCCCGCCAGGCTGGCGGATATGGCAGAGGGCCTGCGGCAGGTAGCGGCCTTAAAAGATCCGGTAGGGGAAATCATTGGCGGAAGCACACTGGCCAATGGATTAACTGTTACAAAAATCCGGGTACCTTTAGGAGTAATAGGTATTATTTACGAGGCCCGTCCCAACGTAACGGCGGATGCCATCGGGCTGTGTCTGAAGAGCGGCAACGCGGTCATTTTGAAAGGCGGCAGCGAAGCCATCCATTCTAACACTAAAATTGCTTCTGTTTTGCGCAATGCGGCAGAAAAAGCCGGTATTCCCGCAGGCAGCATCCAGTTCATCACCAGCACGGACCATGCGGCGGTTCAGGAACTGATTACCCTGAACGGGCTGGTGGATGTAGTGATTCCCCGTGGCAGCGGGCGTCTGATCCAGGCAGTGGTAGGCAACGCCAGTGTACCGGTGATTGAAACCGGCGTAGGTGTGTGCCATACCTTTGTGGATGCCGGTGCAGATTACGAAATGGCGGAAAGGATCGTCATCAACGCCAAGACACAGCGTCCCGGCGTGTGCAATGCCATGGAAACCATGCTTGTGCATAAAGACGCGGTGCAGGAGTTTCTTCCCCATATGCTGCAGGCTTTGAAAGAAAAAGGCGTGCAGATTATAGGCGATGAAACGGTCTGCGCAATGGATAAAGAGGCTCAGCCTGCTACGGAAGAAGACTGGAGCACGGAGTACGGCGACCTGCGCCTGTCCGTTAAGGTGGTAGATGATGCGGATGCTGCGATAGAGCATATTAACAAGTATGGTACAAAACACAGTGAATGCATCGTGACCCGCAGCTTTGCCAATGCCAGGAAATTCCAGCAGATGGTAGATGCCGCCTGCGTATACGCCAATGCTTCCACCCGTTTTACAGACGGCTTCCAGTTCGGATTTGGGGCGGAAATCGGCATCAGCACCCAGAAATTACACGCCCGGGGGCCCATGGCCCTTCCGGAATTAACCACCTATAAATATCTGATCAGCGGAGACGGACAGGTTCGCCCATGATTCCCATCATTCTGGAGAAACAGAAAAATATCCGTGACCTGGGGGACACCGTTACCCTGGACGGACGTACCATAAAGCGCAACAAGCTGATCCGCTGCGGCCGGTTAAGTGAACTCAGCGCTGCCGATGCAACGTATCTGTTGGGAACCTGCCGCGTCCGTACGGTTGTGGATCTGCGGAGCGCCAAAGAAAGCGACGAACGTCCGGATCCCCAGTGGGGGATTGCACCCTGCTCCCGCATCCCCCTGTTAAGCGATGACCAGATGGGCTTTGGGGCTTTTGCAGGTACGGCACAGAAAAAAGTCAGTGTACTGGATACCCTGATTAATATGACCAGCGGGCCGGCCTACACACCGCAACAGTATCTGCAGGATATTTACCGTAAATTCATTACAACGAAGCAGGCCCAGCATGCCACACGCCGTTTTTTTGAGCTGTTGCTGACCCAGGAGACCGGCGCACTGTTGTATCATTGCAACGGAGGCAAGGACCGTACCGGGATCATTACAGTATTTCTGCTGACTGCGCTGAACGTTTCCTGGGATATCATTGCGGCGGATTACATGGAAACCAATACCGTGGTGGAGCCCTGGCTGGAACAGAAGCTGGAGAATCTTCCTGAAAAGTACCGGAATGAGCAGGCAAAAGCGGTGCTGCGCATGATGTATCTGGCGGATGCAGACTGCCTGCAGACCGCACACGATGAAATGTGCAGCCTGGGAGGCTCGCCTCTGGGTTATTTAAAACAGGTGACAGGAATTACCGGCGAGACCCTGGAGGAGCTGCAAAACCGCCTGCTGAAATGAGGGGCACTGATTGATTCGTATGCGAATTTGTTGAACCGGTGTTTCCTGAATGGGATGTCATAAACACAAAAAAGAATAGTGATTATGAATTTTTGTAATTCCTAACATAAAAATGCCATAATTATAAATTACAATATAGCCATAAAGAAACCGGTAAAACATAAATTATCGTAAAGATACATGATAAAGCAATACGGGAGAGTGATTACCATGTTGAAGTTTATTAAAAACAATCTGTATGCCCTTATATTTTTGGCAGTGTTGATAGGGGCCTGTTTCGGAGGCTACAAATACTACCAGAGCCAGAAAGCGGCTAAAACAGAAACCGTAAGAACTGCTTCTGTAGAATACGGCAACCTGCAGAAGAGTGTTTCGGCTACCGGCAGCCTCAGCGCGCTGGACAACGTGGATATCAGCTCCAAGATTACAGGACGTATCGTAGAGGTGCTGGTGGCGGAAAACGATCACGTAACCGCCGGGCAATTGTTGCTGCGTCTGGACGATTCGTCCCTGAAAGCAACGCAGGAGCAGCGGGAAGCTACCCTGAATGAAGCCACGCTGACCCTGAACCGGTATGCCGCGCTTTTGAACAAAGGCGCTATCTCGCAGCAGCAATATGATAATGCCATGATGAACTACAGGGTGGCCAAGGCTGCCCATGAACAGGCTGTGTCGAACACCAACGATACGTATATTTACTCTCCTATTGACGGATATGTAATCGGCAAACCTACCCCGGTCGGTCAGACCATCAGCTCCGGTATCAGTTCGCCCCAGGTCATCATGTCCATTGCCAACCTGGATAAAATGCAGATAGAGACCCTGGTGGACGAATCGGATATCGGACAGATCAAAGTGGGACAGAAAGTGGAATTTACGGTTGATTCCTATCCGGAAGAAACCTTTGAAGGCGTGGTGCGGCTGATTTCCCGCAGCGCTACTACCACGAACAATGTAGTTTACTATAAAGTGTATGTGGATGTTACCAATTCCAAAAACAAACTGTTCCCCACCATGACGGCCCGGGCCAACATTATCATCAGCGAGGCCGGCGATGTACTGATGGTTCCCCAGAACTGCATCTTTTATGACGGCGGCCGCAAGTATGTAAAGAAGTACGATCCGAAGACCAAACAGGAAACGGAAATTGATGTAGAAGTGGGCATGACCGGCGACGACAGTGTAGCCGTCAAGAGCAATCAGCTGCGTCAGGGCGACAAGGTGATGGTAAAAACGCTGAAAGCAAAGCAGACCAACAACAATAATATGCGCCCGCCGCGTATGTAAAACGAAGGAAGCGCAACCGAAAAAGCCGGTGATTGTATAACCGGCGCAGTCAGCACAGCTTACGTAAGCGCAACATAGGAAAGTAGGGATGAGCATGGCAGATGTCATTGTACTGGAAGATATTGTGAAGCAGTTTACCATGGGCGATACCATTCTGCAGGCGCTGGATCATGTGAACTTCAGCGTGGAAGAAGGGGATTTTGTCGCCATCATGGGACCTTCCGGCAGCGGTAAATCTACCATGATGAATATTCTGGGCTGTCTGGACCGTCCCACATCCGGAAAGTATTACCTGGATGGAAAAGAAGTAGCAGGGTTGAGTGATGACGAACTGGCTCATACCCGGAACGCAAAGATTGGTTTTGTATTCCAGAATTTTAACCTGCTTTCTAAAATTTCAGCCCAGCAGAACGTGGCCCTGCCGCTGGTGTATGCGGGTGTTCCGGAAGAAGAACGGATGGAACGTGCCAGGAAAGCCCTGGAAGACGTAGGGCTGGGGGACCGTATCGGTCATAAGCCCAATGAGCTGTCCGGCGGGCAGCGGCAGCGGGTGGCCATTGCCCGTGCGCTGATCAACAACCCGGCCATTGTGATGGCGGACGAACCCACCGGCAATCTGGATACCAAATCCAGTTATGAAATTATGGATATTTTTAAAAAGCTGAATGCCATGGGCAAAACTATCGTCATGGTTACCCATGAGCCGGATATCGGGCAGCAGACCAAACGCATCCTGGTAATGCGGGACGGTCACCTGAACAGTGACGAAAGGCTGGTACACGATTATGTTCAATGAGTCGATCAAGATGGCCATTGACGGCATGATATCCAACAAGCTGCGTACGCTGCTGACGCTGTTGGGTATCATCATCGGCGTGGGCGCTGTTATCGCCATGGTCAGCCTGGGCTTTGGGGTCAAGGAACAGATTAAAGATAATATCTCCCGCCTGGGCAGCAATCTGCTCATCGTCCAGTCCGGCGGACGCACGGCCACCGGGGCCCGCATCCAGGCCGGCAGCGGGGCACGCCTGACCGATGACGATGCCAAAGCTATTGAGAAGAATATTGACGGAATCAAACATGTAGCGCCTATGGTCTCCCGCGGTTACCAGCTGGTTGTGGGCAATCAGAACTGGACGACCAACGTGCAGGGCTCTACTCCTAATATTATTGATATCCGTGACTATACGGTAGAGGAAGGCCGTAACATAAACGACCATGACATGGCAGGCAAGGACCGTGTCTGTGTCATCGGCAAGACCATTGTGGATAACCTGTTCCCGGACGGAGATCCCGTAGGCAAGACGATCCGCATCAACAAAGCACCGTTCAAGGTGGTGGGCGTACTGGGTGCCAAAGGTCAGTCTTCCGGCGGCCAGGACCAGGATGATGTGGTGTTTGTTCCCCTGACCACGGCTATGAACCGCATGATGGGCATCACGTACGTGAATAACATCACCATACAGGCAATGAATGAAAATGTCATTGACAGCGTGCAGGCGGAAGTGGAGAATCTGCTACGCATCCGTCACCGGATTAAAAGCTCGGACGATGATGATTTTTCCGTGCGTAACCTGGCGGCCCTTATGGACACCATGATGAGCACGGCTAACACCATCACCATGCTGCTGGGCTGTATTGCGGCCATCAGTCTGCTGGTAGGCGGCATCGGCATTATGAACATCATGCTGGTATCCGTAACGGAACGTACCCGGGAAATCGGGATCCGGAAAGCCCTGGGCGCAACGTACAATAATATTCTGCTGCAGTTCCTGATCGAATCTGCCGTTATCGGTATCATCGGCGGTTTCTTAGGTGTTGTTCTGGGCATCGGCGCCTCCTATGCCATCAGTACCTTTGCAGAGTGGAAGACTGTCATTTCGGTTCCTATTATTATCATTTCCGTAGTTTTCTCTGTAGGCATCGGCGTCTTTTTCGGTATTTACCCGGCCAGGAAAGCCGCATTGCTGGATCCGATTGAAGCATTGCGGTATGAATAAGATACGGCGTGATGTTTCATGTCGTCAGCGGACGGCGGACATTGCACAGACTGCCGTATGATACCGTCAGTAGATTGAGGAAACACAATATGCAGGATGGGCGAAGCACAGTGCAAAAAATCAGGGATTTTTTTCAGGCCTTCTCGGAATTTCTGGGAAGGCCTAAAACCATTTTTGATATAAAAGACCGGTTCCGGCTGCTCATTCTTTTTGTAATCGTAATAGCGATTTTGGAATGGATGCTGTATTGTTTTGAAAATGTGAAATAAGAGGGGATTTCTTTTTGCTTTTATTTACAAAAGCAGGGATAGATTGCTATAATATAATGTAATACTTTTGGAAACATGATTTGCGTTTCTTCTATACATGGAAACGCAGAATAATGTTTCCTTGTGCGGGAGGCAAGGTCATGGAACGGCTGGCGATCATGGGAGGAACCTTTGACCCGATCCATATGGGGCATCTGCGCATGGCCTATGCGGTGCAGCGGCAGCTGGACTTTGACAGGGTCGTGTTTTTGCCTGCCTATCTCCCTCCTCATAAGCAGACCCGGTCGGACTTTGCATCCTGGCAGGACCGGCTGGCGATGGTGGAGCTGGCGATACAAAATTATGATAACTTTGTGGTCAGCAGCCTGGAATTTGACCGGGGCGGCATATCCTATACCTACGATACCGTAAACTTCATGCAGGAGCTGTGGCCCGATGCGGAGATTTATCTGATTATCGGGGAAGACTCCCTGACCCAGCTGTATACCTGGTACCGGGTGCTGGATCTGTTGCGGCTGGTATATTTTGTGGCGGCGGAACGGCCCGGTTATGAAGGCGAAGTCGGCGTAGACAGGCTGACCAAAGCGTATGGGCCCTGGGTTGCCGGCAAAATCATCCATGCGGAAGTGCCGGAAACAGCGATTTCCTCGACAGAGATCCGGCAGCGGCTGCGGGAAGGAAAACCCATCCGGGGCATGACACCCCTGGCAGTGGAAGAGTATATTTATGAACGGGGCCTGTACCGGGCTGAGCCGTGAAGATCGTTGATAACCTTTTTGGTTTTGGAAAAAGGAGAGAAGAACCCTGCAATGACCATAGAAGAAATGCGTGCCCTGTTGCAGCAGAGCCTGAAACCGAAACGCTATGAACATTCCGTGCGTGTTTACGAGACGGCGCTGGAGATGGCGGAACACTATCATGCAGATGTAAAAAAAGTGGCTGTGGCGTCCCTGATCCATGACTGCGGGCGTCAGATTTCCAAAGAAGACAGCGTTGCCAAAGCAAAGGAACTGGGAATCCCTGTCGATCCGGTGGAAGAGGCGCAGCCTATCCTGTTGCATGCCAAGCTGGGCGTGTATTATGCCATCCGTAAATATGGCGTAAGTCCTGATGACAGGGAAGTGCTGGATGCCATCCGGTATCATTCCACAGGCACGGCTGATATGACGCAAACCGCAAAGATTGTTTTCCTGGCGGACCTGATCGAACCGGGAAGGGATTTTGAGGGAGTGGAAGCGCTTCGGGAAGCGTCTTTTCAGGATCTGGACAAAGGCATGCTCCTGTCTTATGACAACACCATCCGGTATCTGCTGGAAGACGGTCTGCTGATCCATCCTGACGCCATTGCGGGATACAACCAGCTGGCGGCGAAAACCAAAACAGCGCGGTCCGAAAAAGAAAAGCCCAAAAAAAAGAACTGAAATCAGAATAAAAAAGAGGATATAAATGGATTCAGAAAAAAGAAACGGAAACCCTGCTGAACATAACGGCAATGACAACAGGCACTATCACCGGCCGAAACGGCGCAGACTGCGTTGGGGACGGCTGTTTCTGCTGCTGGTTGTGCTTGCTGTGCTGCTGACCTCTGTTTTCTGGGGTTCGGTGTGGGTGTACACCAATATCATCAACGCCCCGGAAAAGAAAGTCGTTGCGGCAGATCCGGCGATTGAGAAGGACGAGAAACTGAACCAGCGCATCAATGTGCTGCTGCTGGGGATTGATGACGGGGACAGTGAAGCGGATGAAAGCGAACCAAAGCGTACCGACGCCATGATCGTAGCCAGTTTCGATCCGGAAGCCCATAAAATTTCACTGATTTCCCTGCCCCGGGATACCATGGTCATCCTGCCGGGGCATACCGGGTATGAAAAACTGAACTCTGCCTATACGTATGGCGGGGTCGCCATGGCTAAACAGACGATTGCCAACCTGTTGCGCATCCCTATCCATTATTACGCGCTGGCAAACTGGAAAGGTTTTATTGAGATCATCAACCTGATTGGCGGCGTGGACTTATATGTCGACAGGGATATGCATTACGAAGATCCCTGGGCCAACCTGAAAATCGATATCAAGCACGGTTACCAGCATCTGGACGGGGAAAAGAGCGGTCAGTATGTACGGTTCCGGTCTGATGAACTGGGGGATATCGGGCGGGTACAGCGTCAGCAGAAATTCCTGAAGGCGTTGGGCCTGCAGATGTTCTCCGTGGAAAATATAACAAAGATACCTAAACTTCTGGCCACAGCGAAACAATATGTGGAAACGGATATGGATACGGTGACCATGCTGAAAGCCGCCCGCAGTTTTAATATTATGTCCGACAACAACATCAAGTCAGGCATGTTGTATGGGAATTT
>Ga0326514_10003170_pt1 | contig 10442 bp, 8 predicted proteins | sample 3_2548_0518_D_FD_203653 | JGI IMG/M metagenome (GOLD analysis project Ga0326514, IMG submission 203653) | Bovine rumen microbial communities from UC Davis, California, United States - 3_2548_0518 | ecosystem: Host-associated > Mammals > Digestive system > Stomach > Rumen | place: USA: California... | reverse complement strand
CGCTACGGAGTACCCTACAAGGGCAGTAAATTTCAATCCACGCACCCCGTGTGGGGTGCGACTGCTCATCCATGTGGAGCATGTGTCCGTAAAATAAATTTCAATCCACGCACCCCGTGTGGGGTGCGACCGGGACGAGACCTTCCAGGCGTCACAGCAGAAGATATTTCAATCCACGCACCCCGTGTGGGGTGCGACAGCAAACATTGACAAAATTTTATATGAATTATCAGCAATGTTTACAAAAATAACGTTCTTAGTTATAAAGGTGGGTGTCCCTACAGCGCAAGATTGACGATAATCGTCGTTATTTAATGCGCGAACCACCTACTATTTTCATGTTTACTACGGGTTCGCGTTATAGAACCAGAGCATCACGGGCATCATAGCCTTTCTTAGCACCATAATGTTCAATTTTGTCCTTATAGCTGTTTCCAAGTTTGTAGAATCTTAAGCTGTCTACTTTAGGATCCATCAATTCACAGAGAGCTGCTTTCAGCATGCGATATTGTGCGGCGTCAACTGAACATTCGAACACGGAGTTTTGTACTCTTTGTCCATAATTGACACATTGCTTGGCAATCTTTCTAAGTCTTCGTTGACCGGCGGCATTTTCTGTGTTGACATCATAAGTGATTACAACGAGCATGTTTTATCACCTCCACAGAAAAGGTGGGTATCCATCGAGATCTTCCCGCAAATATCGTGCTAGAAGCATCGCCTGTGCATAGGGGATTAATCCCCATTCCATTTTCTCTTTGAGATATGGATGCATGATTTTTTCTTTCTTCTTTACTTGCCATTCTTTTTGCACCTTTTTCCGCCCGTCGTTCGTCAACAGGACAGATCCATTTTCCTGAAGAATGAAATCAGATTGATCAACAATTTTGTTGTTGATCAATGTCAGTACAAAGCGGTCTGCCATACAAGGCCTTAATTCTTCCATAAGATCCTGAGCTAAAGACGTTCTTCCTGGTCGGTCACGATGCATAAAACCAACATATGAATCCAGACCGACGGTTTCTAAAGCGGAGGCACAACTGCTGCCAAGCATAGTATATGCATAAGATAACAGAGCATTGACATTATCTAAGGGCGGACGGCGATTTCTTCCATGGTAATAAAAAGAATCTTTTGAAGTAAGGATCAGATCGTCGAAAACACTAAAATATTGTGAGGCACTTTTGCCTTCTATGCCACGAAGAGATTCCAAATCATTTGCTTGAAGCACTTCCTCCAGTTGTGTTTTCAGATAATCTGATATTTTGGATAGAGCATCAATATCAAGTTTTAAAGCATGATCTCTCTTTGCCCTTTCTATTACCTGTCTTGAGTTTCTTATTTTACCAAATATAAAATTTCTGGCGATTTTACAACTTTCTTTCTCGGAATCTGCAAAGCGATATTGTTTGCGCCTCAGAAGCACATTTCCACGACTCATACCACATGTCCTTGCAAGAAATCTTCCACTGGGAGAGCAAAAGACTAAATCAATTCCTTTATCAGCACATTTTCCCATTAATGCAGGAGATGCTCCGGAATAAGAAAAGATATAGATAGCGTCCAGAATATGTAAAGGAAAACGAGCCAGGGTATCATCTTTTTGCTTAACTACGACGTTTTCCCCATCTAATGATGCATACGCATTTTCTATTGTGATAAATAAAGAGTTTAGCAAAACTTTCATTTCGTTTTACCCTATTTTAACGAGTCCTTCATATACTCATCTACCGACTGCATACTTACAAGTACAGGGAGACAAATGTCTTTCAGTGAACAGGAATTGCATTCTTTCTTGGGTTTTGTTTTTGGTGTATAGCCCCTGGAATACAATTGATGCATTTCTTCAACTGCCTGAGATACTGTTATGCGTAAGTCCTGGGTGAATAAAACTCGTTCACGCCTTCGGGGCTCTCCATAGTAAAGAGCCCCCTCGGGTATCGTACAACAAAGCATTTCTTCTAGGCACATGGCCTGAGCACATAGTTGTGCTTTATCAAAAATGTCATTTTTAGGCTTACCGCGTTTATACTCAACCGGGTATGGTTTCCATAAACCGTTGGTTTTTGCTAATGAAATACCAGTTTCGTCCGCATGAAACTCAACCGCGTCGCACTCACCGGAAAGTCCAAGTGTCGCAGAATGGACACGCAAAGCACGAACCGTGATGATATCACCACGTGAAGATCTGAAACCGCTGTCATGTGTGTTCTTGTGCATAATAATTCCATCAGCCGTCTGGTAGTTATCTGCCCACTGCTGTTCAATATGGATTAAGGCCCATTGCCTGCGGCAGAATAGGAAATGCTGTATTCCGGATAGTTGCAAATAATCCTCTTCTTTATATTCCATTGATTATCTCCGGCTCGAGTCCGGGAAGTTCGTTTACAACGTATTCGTAATCATTAATGCTCGTAGGAATAGTGTCCTCGTTTAAGCAACGAACTTCTACAGAGCGATGTACGTTGGCGGAGGAATACTGACCATCTTTGCAATTATGTTTAAACCAATAAAGTTTGAGGACTTCCATGGAACCTTCTGGTCTTGAGGATGAAGCATCATTAACAAACAGTGTTCGGAGGCATTCTTTAATGACATCTGCGTCTTCTTCTGAAAAGCCTGTTTTCGTAGCTAACTGAACGTTGATACTTCCCTTTATTTTATAAATGCCAAAGCGCACATAATGCTTCATGCCCATAGTATCGGATGATTTTTTTTCGTTTGGTTCACTGTTTACACTTTTTGTAATCTGCAATGACTCAATTTCTATAGGTGAAACACTAACGGCCTGATGGATAGAAACTGGTCCTCTAACACCAACAGAAACTCCGTTTTTCTCAGAGGATTTGAATGCAAATACCTGACCAAAGGATTTCACATCCATCCATGTTTTGCAGGCTGTAGTTGCATATGTTTCACGATCTTTGATTTTTCCAAGCGTTGCCGTGGCACGTTCACTCAGACTATTAAAACCATCGGTTTGTCTGTCATCTGATTGCACAAAAATGCTGTATCCCAGATCCTGCATTCTGTTTCGGATTTTGCGCTTTATACATACATCCGATATTTCACCATATCCATCATAATCTGTTCTGGGGCGGTTTCCATTTAACGGATCACCATTTGAATTTGCTCTGGTTACGGAGATAAACATTACAAAATCTATTTTATTCTTCAGAAGACTCATTTTTTTCCTCCTTGTCTTTTTTCGAATACAATTCGTTTCTCTGCAGATAATATCCTATTAAGTAAGTATCTTTTAAAGGCTTATTCCATTCCTTCTCCGGTTCATTGTTGATGATGTCGATAATCTGTCCGAGTAGACGTTTATAATACACTCTCTGAGCAGGCTTTAACTTTGGCATATAAGCTTTATCCATCTGCATATTCAACAAGTTTGCATATTTCATCGGTTCTTTACAGAACACAGACTGGAGACGCATAGCATTGGATGTCCTTTTGTCGTCGGTTGAATCAAACGTATCCGTTTCGATTTTCTCCATCACTGCAAGAAGCCTGCCGAATTGATAGCTCCTATCCTGCTTTTGCGGGTTCAAAGCCATTTCAATTTCCTCCTTTCCATAATCGAAATACACTTTTTTTATAACAGCGCAAGCTGTTGATAACACTTTTCTATATGTCTTTTTATCACTATAGATATGTGGCGAGGAAGCACGTTGCACCAGTTGATGCTCAAGATCTCGTGGAAATTTGGCACATTCTATGCGGCATGCCATTAAGCGCTGTACCTGTTGTTCTAATAATTTGTCCTTGACATATAAAATGACTTTGCCATTTTCTGAGCGCTCGACTCCATAGGCACATTCAACAATCTGCTTTAGCGAGGGGGATTCTTGTATGTTTTGGTATGTGAAGAACCATTGGCAATGCAAGTCCCAGTTATAGAGTCTGTCCAAAAAATCAGATGTTAGTAGTTCGTTATAATAGGTGACGGACAATCTGCCTGTTGTGGCGGCATCGAAAGAAGCTATGACGGTTGTGCTGTTGGCATTGTCGCTTAATTGTTCTTTCCAGCCAATCAGTGTTTTATACAAATCTTTTTGATAACTGATATTTACTACATTTATTTCTGTTTTCTGGAGACGACGCAGAGGCTTTAATGGGGACGGAACTTTGAGCCCCTCCGGATTCCAACATAGAAAGGCTCTGGAAGACTTATTGCCAAGGACAACTCCTTGATTTGCAGCAATCCAGTGCAGTGCATTGTGTGCTTGTTGCGACACTTCATATCCCACAGTTGCGGCTTGCCAATCTTGGTCGAATCTGCCTCTATAAGTGAATCCGCTGTCGTCATTGGCGGAGATTAGTTTAGCATTGCCGTTATTTGCGATTATTCCCTCCGGATAATTATGTACAGGGGCAGTCTCTTCTCCTGATATCATACATAATACAGGCGCTTCTCGTATTTTATAGTGTCTGTAATACTGGGTGTAGTCATCAAATAGCGTTTTATCAGTCCAACAGGGACCGCTGTTTTCTCCGACACCAAGAACAATCCATCTTATAAGATCCTTTTCATTTTTGGTATGACCGTTCTCCTCCAGCTTTATGATTTTGCTTTTTACCAAATCAGTAAGAATTGTCCCGCCATTAACATAACGATAGATGGGAGCAAGCTTAATGTTTGCATAATCCGAATCAATCCAGTCTTGAAGCTGCTGCAAATACGCTTCCCGCTTTCGTGTATTGTAGGGAACAAGATACCCAAGTTGTTCTGCTAAAGGGTGTGGACAGGGATCCTTTCCACTTGTCCTGCCAGAAGACTTCTCGGTCACAGGAATTATGATTTTTTCTCTGTTTTTATCCAGAGAAGTAGCTGATATGAATTCGCCTTTTTCATTGATAGTTATTTCGATCTTAGCTTTTGTTGTCAGATGAGAAACTGGAGCCAAAGGCTCTTGATTTTCAACCACTTTTCCTACATCTGCATAATGTGATTCATATGTTTTATATGCTTGTTGAAGCAATCCCAAATCAAGTCACCTCCTCGAATTCGTTTAGTCCTGTAAAGTTGATGTGATTATCAAATGATTTCATGGGCATTTCCCGAAGGACCTTATGAACAGGACATTTTTCGGGGGGCAGGAAATCAATAATACCGTTTTTCATGACTGGATACCAGAAGTTTGCGGTCATATGGTTTTCGGTTTCAGATGAGTAGGCTTCGTCTGCATATGTTATGCCATGATACATCAGACCAAACCCAAGCTCCTTAATACCATCGTAGGCTCCTGTTCCGGTTCCGAAAACACATGGTGCCACATAGCCCTGACACTCACGAGTTCCCAGGAAAATGTCTCTTCTACCGCCTTTTATGATAGATCGCTTCGCTATTTCATAATGTTTGTTCTCTATGCGATCATGTTTGAGTTCTGGCCGGTTTTCATTCCATATAAAGTGTGCTCTGACTTGATATGCACAGTCTTTCAAGTAGGTATAGTAAGAGAGGTCGTTTCCACCGGAGTATTTAATAGGTCTTATGCCTTTTACTTCGGTCTGTATTGGCTTCATAACGCGAACTTTGTCGATGACCCATATTAAAGTTGGCTTCCAGTAGACCGAAGCCATAATTCCTTTTAGTGATTCATACGTAGGAACCTGATAGCTGAATTTCTCGCCACCGACTCTCGTTAAAGGATCTGAAAAAAGTGCATAGTCTCCGCTTACTTGAAACTCCACAATATTCGGATATCTCATCTTCATATGCTAACCTCCAAATATCCATAGTTTTTATCTTCATCGATGACGCCGATATAGTCGTCATAGAATTGTGGTTGAAGTACAGTTGCTTTATCGTCCAGTATTTTATACAGGGCTCCTAATTTTTCCAGTTTATTAAGCTGATAGGAATACAAAGAAACGGTGTATTGTTTTGCTTTTTCTAAGGCGTCCGAGACAAAATGATCATTCCATCTAGCCTTTTCGGAATTCAAATCGTTGATGATTTGAATTCCTTCTTTATAGGGAACGATGACATCAGTGTTTTCTGTATCGAATACTTTAAATTCTAATCCTGCCGAAGAGAATGCTTGCTTTAAATAATATAATTGATTTTCTTCTCGATGACCTGAATATTGCTCGTTAGAGGATAGAAGATTGTAAAGAGTCTCTTTATTGGGTAGACAATATTCTTGATAGCCTATGCCGAAGCTATTGAAATATTGCTTGTAGTAATGCTTGATAGATTCTTCGCTGTCTAGGTTTTCTTGGAATTTGGAGCTATTCTTTTTAAATTCTGTCAGGAGACTTTCGGTTGCCATTTTTGACGCTTTGATTTCTTTGAGCCGATTAAGGTTTTCGTCAAGACATGAGAGGATATAGACGTCTCCGGCATTCTTGCTTTCACCATTTCTGTTACATCTTCCAGCAGTCTGAACAACGCTGTCCATGCCTGCACAAAACCTGATGGCTCTTTCGAAAGATATGTGTACGCCTGCTTCAATTACCTGCGTTGAGATGCATATTACTTTGCGGGAGGCCAGAGAGTTTGCTGCGTTGCTGTTTTTAATTTCTTCCAGTGCTGTTTTCATCTCGTTCAGAATATCCCGACGGTGTTGAATACACATCGAAGCAGATAAATGGAATTTTTCGCATCCGTCGATGCAAATATGATCAAAGAGATATGAGGCCTCATTTTTCTTGTTGCAGACAATCAGTAGACTATTGCAGCCGTTGAGTAAAGTTTGAACTAATGCGGGGGTATCTTCTAATGAGCAACTGTCTAATGAACTAATCGTTGTGCGACGGAATAGCTCCCGGATTTCCTTGCCGCAACATACAATATCCCCAGAGATGTTTTTCAGCGGGAAACGATTGCCTTCAAAAGTTGGTTGTGTGGCTGAAGATAACACAATGGTTGCTTTGCATACTGTCTGAAGAAAATTCATAGCAGAGTTAAATAGTGACAGCATCTTTACTGGCACAGTCTGTACTTCGTCAATGACGATGATGCTTTCGCATAACGCATGCAGTCTGCGAACAGAGGACATTTTACCTGAAAACAAAGTGTTCAGGAATTGAACCATGGTAGTGATAATGATAGGAGAGTGCCAGGTTTCAGTATAGTATTCCCATTTGTCATACTCCTCCGTGCTTTCGGTAGGGTGTATGATGTTGGAGTGATGTTCGAGGATTATGGCATCATTGTTGACAAATTTTCTTATTTCAGCTGCATTCTGGTCGAGGATGCTGAGCAAAGGGGTAACAAAGATAATCCGTTTTTTATCATGTTCTTTAGCATGAGCAAGCGCAAATCGTAAGGAACTCAGTGTTTTGCCCGCACCGGTAGGCAGGTTGAGTCGATAGATACCTGATTCTTTTAGTGAGGAATCTCGACACATTCCTGAAAGGAGACTTCTTGCTTTTTCTATTTCTGTCTGACACGGAAGCAAGGCGAGTTGTTTTTCCACTTGAGTTAAGGTATCATTCCATAAATCTCTGGTTGCAAGGATTTCGAACTGTGGTTTTCCTGCATAGAATTCAGAAGTATCTCTTCGATCTCCTTCAACAACTGCCGATAATACAAGTCTTGCAAGTAATCCTAAATAAAAAAAATATTCCTGATTGCGATCATTGTCATCTTGTGACTGGTAGTTATCGAACAGCTCATCAAGCACAGACAGTATAGTATCTATTTCGTTGGCCGACTTATAAAATAGTTTTTCAATATCGGATGAAGAGCAATAAATGCTGAAGAAATTATCCTTTGCTTCATGGTAGGATATTCCTTCTTTGTTTTGTCTATGGTCGAAACCGTTTTTATGGTCTTCATTAACACAATCAAAGAGACCATGATGAGCTCCGATGGCGTAGGCAATAATCTCGCTTGTCAGAAGCTCAATGGGGTTGTCGAGATTAGAGTGAAATTTTTCCAAAATGTATCTAACGCCGGCAAAAGTATGATTGACGCTCCCGCGCCTCGCTTTCAGACCATTAGTCGCATCATCTAAATATTTCTGAAACGCCAGCGTGAATTTCCCGAAATCATGCATCATACCAGTTAAAAACGCCGTGCTTCCTAGACCAACAGAAAGGAGACTGTTTTGGGCATAAATTGCAGTGTGGTCGCAGTGATCCTGACATGTCTGGTCAATTCTATTTCCACTATCATCCAGTTTAGTGTGTGCCAGAAAGAGAGTCATGTCGTCCTCCGAAATATGTATTGCCACTTTTTTGTGAGATGGGTAAAATGTAATAGTCAACTTTTGTAGTTTTAAAAAGTTGGGGATTGAAAAATTTATATTTATGCGGTAGGCGAAAGCATCTTTTATGGAAGATGCTTTTGCTTATCAAGTTATCAAGAATAGTGTTAACCCTCATACGACTTATTATAGGTTGTCATAAGATAAATGTCAATATAGCTTCATTTATATTTAAGCGGTATATCTAAAAATAGCCTTGAATCATACAGGACTTTTCACAGATGATATCATATTTTCTATACACTATAGTGATGGGATGGATAAAGCGGCGAAATACAAATCATGATCAAGCTCCCGAGGACTGCCCGATCCGCTGGTCACCATGCAGACTACGTCCTGTTTGATACGTGGTTCTCCAGCCCTGCGCAGCTCATTGCCGTCAAAGACCTCGGGCTGGATTCCATTGCCATGATCAGGAAGAGTTCCCGTATATACTATGAGTACAATGGAGAACGGCTCTCCATTAATAAAGTATTTGGCATCTGCAAGAAGCGCCGCGGCCGCAGCAAATATCTGCTTTCTTTAAATGTTATGGTCTGCAAAGACCGGAAAATCCCGGCAAAGATTGTATGTGTGCGAAACAAGAAGAACAAGAAGGACTGGATTGCCTTTATCTGCACAAATCCGGCTCTCTCTGAAGAGGAGATTATCCGTGTTTATGGAAAAAGATGGCAGGTAGAGGTCTTTTTCAAGACCTGCAAAAGTTATCTTCAGTTGGTCAGCGAATGCTACAGCCGGTCCTTTGAAGCCTTGACTGCCCATATAGCAATCGTATTTACGAGATATTTATGATTGCGATGGGGCAGCGGAGATGTGAGGATGACCGCACGCATGTCGAGATATTCTTTTTTTTACCGACGAACTGGTGGATATCACATTCGGGGAATCCTTCCAGATCATTATGGTGGCTCTGATAGAGAGTGTATGCGCCATTTTCCAGCCAACGGACAATCAGTTAGCCATGTTCATCGAGATGTTCGTCGGCCGTCTCCCAGAATATATCCGTAATTCGCTGGTATAGCGGCAATGACTGCCTAAAATTCTATCTGATTGCCTGAATTATTGAGTTTTCAAAGGTTTAAGCCCATTTATGGCATGTGAATTATTAGTAAATTACTTAAGGAACAAGATGAGTTGATTTTTGGACAAAGAAAAACCCCGATTTGCGCTTATTATGCGTCTATCGGGGTTTTGTAAGATAGCGAGAGGGGGATTTGAACCCTCGACACCGCGGGTATGAACCGCGTGCTCTAGCCAGCTGAGCTATCTCGCCATATTTAATATGCGCTGTTTTTTCAACGCTTGATTATTATACAATTCTATGCCTTGAGTGTCAAGCATGAATTTGTAAAATCTTCACACAGTTTTAGCAGCCACTGTTTTAGTTGTTAATGACAGTCCAGTCAGGCTGCTCACGTAATCCGTTACCGGCAGCAAACATCCATCTTCGTGAGAAAAACATTGCTGGTCCGACCGAGAGACCAAAAAGCGTTAGCTTTTTTGGCTCGCAGGGCAGTACCTGCGTTTTTCGATGAAGATGATGTTTGCGCCGGTTTATGAAGCCAGGGCAGCCTGTCAGAACTGTTACTCACTGATAATACGTGAATGCGTCCTTCCCGGCACCCTCCGCATAGGCGGTTAGGTTCATGCAGCACAGAGCACGCCCGGTCGCCTTTCCGGTCCGAAGCCCGATGCCGGCACAGCCCAGATCGATGTTCACGATGTGGTGCTCTTCGTCAGTGAATGCCGCGAGGGGCTCGGGATTTTCAGAGATATATTGCACAGGGACATGACCGATCACATGGATTCGGCTGTCTTTTTTGTATTTGCTCTTTGGAACGTACTCCCACATACGCCAGGGAGAGTTCCAGACGGTGTTGAACGCGTCTTCGTAAGAGACATCTTTAAAGAGCACGCTGCCTCTTTCGGGAATAAAATCCGAATGACTGAGGAGGTATCGCGTATCCGCGATGGGGAGCTCGACCTGGAGAGCCATCCCTCCGATATAGTTAAGAATTGCCTTCTGCTCGTCCGCTGACACTTTGTTGAACGCGTTTCTCGTGATAGTCCCGCCGTTCGAGCTGTGCAGCCAATAGTTCTCCCTGTTTGGGAACCGGTAGTTCGTGTACATCATGAGCTCGTGATTTCCAAGGAGGCAGATGATATTGTCCCGGCTCATAATATCAAGGAGCATGGGAATGCTTTCCGGCCCTCTGTCGA
>Ga0326514_10003168_pt1 | contig 10444 bp, 10 predicted proteins | sample 3_2548_0518_D_FD_203653 | JGI IMG/M metagenome (GOLD analysis project Ga0326514, IMG submission 203653) | Bovine rumen microbial communities from UC Davis, California, United States - 3_2548_0518 | ecosystem: Host-associated > Mammals > Digestive system > Stomach > Rumen | place: USA... | reverse complement strand
TTTTCATTGCCTGAGTGAGCAATGATGCAGCCATTGATCCAGCAGTGAACAAAAACATAAATAATTCAATCGTCATCTTGTACCCCCTTGAGTTTTAATCTCTTTATCATTGCGCACAGCAACAGCTCACCTCCAAATGCAGAAAAAAAGCATGTGACAAGTGTGTCCTGAGTTGTGCCTGTTACCGTCTGGACAATAATCATTGTGATAGTAAAGATGATCAGGCATGAAAATGAAAAAATAACATATTTATCAAGCGCTGGTAGCTTTTTTGATTTCTTCGTCTCTTCGCTTTGCTTCTTCTTTGGAAATTCTTGGGAGCTTTTTGATGTCCTCAAAACGTCTCTCGCAATCACCATTGCCGCCAAGCTTCTTATAAGGGCCATATAGACCTTCGATTGTCGTAATCTCTTCATAGGTTACTCCATTCCTTTTGATGAGTGGCTCTGTGGTATAGAGGATTGTGTTGTGGATCATTCCCATCAATCCCTCTCCAATGATCTCAATGGTCTGCTGATTAGCCTGGACATTTAATGTGAGCTGTTCTAATGCCTGGAACAAATTTTTGTAATCCTCCTCATGGGATGTCTTGAGGTTTAGGATCGCCTCTTTGTGTTCCAGATAACGATTTTTGCCTGTCAGCTCACGCTCATCCAATCCTTTTGAGATCTTCTCCTCCAGCTCCCTGAGCTTGTCATCTTTTTTGTCCTTGCGATTTACAAAAAATGTGATCAGTGTTGTGACAGCTCCTCCGCCAAATAATGCTAGGACAATTTGAAGTGTGTCGTTCATGTCTCCCCCTTGTGTGATATTGTAATTATCATTTTTAGTCTTTTTGATAATATTGCTATCTTTTACCCCATCAAACGATAGTCATATTATCATTTCATTTGGTTTTGATAGTTTGCTATCATATAATAGCAACTTGATAGTGTTTGTATCATCAAGCGCCATTTTGATAGTCTGGCTATCCATCAGGATCAGCGCAATAAAAAAGCAATCACTCATCTGAATGATTGCTTTTGCCCTTGTGGTAGAAGTAAAAATATTCGCAGTCAACCTCTACTGATTTGATGATATCATTTCCGGTCCTTGAATCAATTAATTAAAGATAAACAATTCCTTAAAGATCCGGGACCTTATTAGTTCAACAAATAGTCATTTGTCGACTTATTCTGTTACTTCCTCGGGCTGTTCCTGCTCCTGCGGTTCAACAGGTCTAGCCCAATAGTCACTAAATGAAACATATTCATTCGCTACACCCATACACAAAAGTGCTTTAACAGTAGCATCTTCCATAGCTGAACCCATAGCCTTATGCCATGCACCTTCAAGCAAAGTAGTGGAATCTTTTTTACTCTGATTTGCCACCTCAGTACCATTCTGATTTTTGACAGTTATAAGCCTTGGAGAAAGTGAAGCCGCAGGAACTATCTTTGTTACCTCTTTTCCATCAACAGTTTCAGTAACTTCCTTTGTCTTTACATGATAAATGATAGCCTTTCTCTTATCTTCTCCACTTTGTCTTTCAAGTATTCTTCCTGTGCTATCAAAACCAATAAGCATTTCTGCTTTAATTGCATCTGAGTTCATTGCTGTTCCTAACTTATCCTCAAACTCTGCCCAAAGTGCTGTTTCATCTGCATACTCTGGATGGTTATCGTTGGGATAAATAGCAACACTCTCTTTATCGTTTGCATAAGAAATTTCTACCAGATATAGCATTTCGTTTTACCTCACTTTCTTATTAAGTAATTTTTGTAATTACACAACCATCGGCGTCATATATGGGTAGTACATATACTGTTGTTGAGGTGCTGAATGTTAAAGTAATTCCGTTTGCATCATTATCAGAAGACGTTACCGTTTCGGATTGGCCTACGTTAGCCCATGCCCTTTGCCATTTATTAGACCAAAATCCGAGGCATACAAAACCACCATCAACGACAACTAATGCTAAACTTCCCTGCGCACCACCATGACCGCTCGTAAAAGTTATACGGCAAGATGTAACACTATCACCTGCACTTATAAACTTAGGTTGTTTATTGTCTTCAAGACTTGCCACATCCTCTGTCAATTCCTTATTAGATTTACCGCTATAAGGAACATAAGGACCATCATAACTTTCAACGGCAAGTATTGGCTTTACTGTGGTATTAAGTGCAACTGTACTTCCGTTCAAGTTAAATTGAACCATTATATAATTAGTATTTGCAGGAACTGTGACAACTTTTTCATCTTGGTAATTACTACCGCCAAGTTCTAAGTCATATCTTGCCAGATTGCTTCCGCCTTCTGTTTCTCTGAAAATGAAAGCAACATACCATTTATTATTTGCATATTGTGTTGATGGATTTATCTTTAATCGAACACTTTTACCTCTAAGGAAAGCTCCATTATTATTTCTGTACGCAAATCCACTAACACCGTTTGGAGTGCCGCTAATAGTTAATGAATTATCTTCATTTAATGTGTAAACTAATCCACCCTCTGTTTTAGAACTCTCAATAGGATAAATCATATTCACAGCACCATTAACATTCTGATTGTCAATGAGTCCTATTGTTTTTTGTGTAAGCTTTAAATTTTTTGCTCGATAAGGAATATAGGTATTGCTTGTTCTGTCTGACTTCCTTATCATTGGCTTGAAATTCAGATTACTAGCGGTGTAGTTTTTGTAAACATCTGCTCTTAAAACCAATTTGTTATCAGCAGTAACAGTAAAAGTATAATCACTTGTACTTGTCATCTGTACTAAAGCTGTTTCTGTACCAGATGAGAAATCTAAAAGCCACATCTTAAATGTAGATGATGTTCCACCGCCACTAGGTAAGCCATTTATTTTATATGTGCCTGCTTCAAGCGTGAACATTTCTGTTGCAATTTGGTTCATACTTGTCGCTGCACCATTTGCAACTGAGGACATATCGTCTTTTAATTGCCAAGATATACCCGTTCCCGTAAGTATATTTGTAAGTGGTGGACATAAATTATAATAACCATTTTCTTCTTCAAGTGAACTAACTTGGTTCGACAAATTTTGAATTGTCGTAGTAATAACTTTGTTCTGGAGCGCATTTTCTGAGGTTGTTGACATTGCGCTGTCAATGGTCAGATGAGCGGCGCTCTGAGCTGCTGCCTGGGCACTTGCTGCGGCCTCTCCAGCCTTTGTTGATGCTGTGGATGCTGAGTCTGCTGCCTGTTCCTTGTAATACTTGGCGCTATTGTGATAATAAGGAGATCCGCTTGCAACATCACCGCCATTCTGCTGACCAACTGCAAACCCCTCTGCCTTTAATGCATTTGTTGATGCAGAGGATGCAGAGCCACTTGCTGCACTTGCGGAGCCAGATGCATCACTTGCCTTGTTGCTTGCTGTGGATGCTGAGTTTGCTGCCTGTTCCTTGTAATACTTGGCGCTATTGTGATAATAAGGAGATCCGCTTGCAACATCACTGCCATTCTGCTGACCAACTGCAAACCCCTCTGCCTTTAATGCATTATTTCCTGATGTTGTGACATCTCCCTCAATCCTCTGGACAAGCTCATCAGCATGTCCCAGAACCTCAATCGCCTCCTCTATGAGTGGCAGATCTGTCTCAGATATCACTGTGTCATCTGCAAGAGCTGCCTTTTCAACAGCGATGATAAAATTCAGTGTTGCAATGATCTCATTGTTTTTCTCAATCCTGATCTCTGTAGGAACATCTCCAGCAATAATCGTCATCTGCTGCTGCTCTGTTGCTGTGACTCTGTTTCCTGAGAATGAACATGCGTATTGGAATCCTGTCTTGTCCGGTTTTGTTCCCTGGATTGTTACTGTGGATCCTGACGGGATTGTATATGCCTCAGTGCCAGCATATATGTCAAAATTCCACTCCTGTCCTTTGTCATACTGACTGACATATAATCTTGGACATACCCCTTTAGGTATGAGATTTAATGGCAGTGTTTGTGATGTCATGTCTTGCCTCCTTTATTTATTCGACTTGAAGATCAATTCCGCAATAGGTACAAATTCCATTTTTAAAGTCAATCCGGTAATCCATACCGTTCAAATCTGTAAATTGAATATAATCCGTAGTGCCCTGATTCCAGCTGTTACCATTAGGAACATAAACGTTGCCGTTTACTCTTATATTTCCATTAATCTGCATCCCATCCCCATTAGTGTCCTTTTGAGGATAAACATCAAAAATATCATATAGAGTACTATTGGGCGGATTCTGTGATTTATTGTTAGAATAACCCTTGATATGACCATCAACTAAAACGCTTTTGGTCTGTGTTCCATATGGAGTATTATCTTTTGTTGTGAATTCTCCGTCTTGAGATACTTCTATTTTATTTGTCTTGATTACTAATCCAGCAGAATCACATACGTCTGAGGTATGATTGCCCAGCTGCATCAAGTATTGAATTGTATAACTAGGATATCGACCATCTTCAACGTATACATGCTCAGGATCGGGATCATAATATGACTCGTAATTTGGATTGATGACATTCAAAAAGCCTTTATTAACAATCATGTTCTTGACTGTTATTGTCCCGTCCTCACTCATGGATGAGTTTGTGCTGTTCCAGATTGTTCCCGCTGCTGTGGCCTGGAAAATAACATTATTATGTGAATCATAAACAGTGAGACTAGGAACATCAGTGCCACCAATAACTAAATGTCCGTCAAGCGTCCATGCCTGTGTGTATGTCTGGCCTCCGTTTGAGCTGAATCCAATACCATTTTGATTGATTCTGAGAACATAATGCCACTGATCAGGATCATCATGGTCCGCAAATAGCAATTCTTTCCATGCTCCCGTGTTGGGATCCTTGATTGCAATCACATATCCGTCTGCACTTGTCAGCCATGCTGTTGCTGTGTTGATTAGCGTATTTATTGACGTGTTGTTTGTCTTGATCATCTCCTGAGTTGTTGTTTGGATGTCTCCAATCTCCTGCATTGCTCCGGAGATTGTGCTTGCAAGTGTGGGCCTCAAGGAGCCTATCTCAATGGAATTGTAGCGCTCTTTCAATACGTCATAATCAGTCTTGATGACCTCGGCTGTTGTGCTGATTCCAAGCTTTTCAAACTGAACATTTACATTATCGCAGAGGCTCACCGTCTGGAATGCTGCAATATCTTTATAATCAACAGTGTCGCTGAGATTAACAAAAGACAATTTGATTGATACCTTAGGCACACCAATATTATTAGTATTGACGTAAGCCTGAGCCTTAGCTTTCAGATCTGCCTGAGTAGGTTTCTCATCAAAGTCCCGTGAGAAATCCATGGGAATTGACTTTTTGTAGGGGAATGAGCTGGCATTTGTGACCTCAATCACCTTTTCTGTAAGCGTCACAAGATCACTGCCCTCAGAATTTGTCCAATATGGAACAATTCCGGTGATGGTGTTCTCAATGTTCTCCTCCTGGTTAAAATCAATTATGTTCTTGCCATATCTGAGAGTGACCTGTGGTGTAATTATTCCTCTATGACTGTATAGATAAACATTGTAATTGTCCCATTTAAGCTCTCCACCAAACTGCTGGAGGACTGATCCCTCTGAGCCTCCCAGACGGCTCCTGATTGATGCGGGGACGGTCTGCTTGTATGATGAGGCTGTTGTGACATCTGTTGAGAAACTGAATGGACAGGATCCCACTGCATTACTCTTTAATGCTGCAAGTGTGTTTGCACATGCCTGAGCACTCTGAGCCACTGAGAATGGCATTGTTGTGATCACATTTAATTCATATGAGATATGTCTTGCAAGGACTGTAAACTTGCCGTTGATAGGCTTTGTCAGCTTGTAGACTCTGAATGGCTGGAGACTATCGGCCTGAGAGGGCTTTGCAACTATGATAGAATCTGCCTCAATCTGGGACGCATGGTCCGCAGTCTCAGCAATCTCCATCTCAAGCTCATATGCGCCATTGCGCTCCTCAATAACTTTGCATGAGATAGCATCAAGGCGCCCCAGGCCGTTTGTTGTGAATGTTGTTGATGTTTTAGAAAATAATATTGGTCTCATAAGATCCACCACCTTGGATATATGATCAGCTTTGTTATGCCTGACTTAGAAACTGCATTGTTTCCCTTAACCAGCTGAGGGAATTTGCCATTTGTCAGGACAATGTTGCCGTTGCAATTTGTTGCAAGTGAATCTTTATAAGCCTCCTGCAGCTCACAGTCAATATCTGTGTAGGAGCTGGCTGATGTGATCTGAATTGTCACGCCGCCGATTGTAAATGATCCGGTCCCATATGCTCTGATGAGTGGGAGCGCTGGCTGATCATACTCACTGTAAATAGTTGCTGATGTTGTAACCTCAATAGGAATGTCTCCCGCTTTGAGGAATCGCTGAGGCTTACAATTAAACTGCAACTCAAACTCTGCAGCTCTTAGCACTCCATATTCATTGGGCTCAAATGGCATGGCCTGCGCCATCCTATACTCATCAGGATTGATGGAATCCTCAAGCTTTTGATATCCATGCTTTGATAATAGGGCATTTCTCAGCCCTTTGACATTTTCATTGTAGTTATCAATAATATAGGCTTTATATGGGACTATGATGTTGAGATATCTTTCATTGTCCAGGATGAGATCACCATTGCGCCCAGGGACGGAGACATGCTCCTGGTCCCTCTCCGGCGCTTTTGCAAGCTGGTCCCCATATATGCCTACACCATACTGTCTGGAGTCAATGTCTCCAAAAATAAAAAAATCGTCACGCATATACTGCCTCATTTCTTCCGATTGCAATCATCAGTTTTTGCTGGACTATCTCTGCAAGAGCTTCAACATCCTGTCCCTCTGCTCCATTGATGGTCATGTTGACCACGATTCCACCGGATTTATTCCCGGACGTCTGCAATTCTCCGTATGATGGAGATATCTGGAGCTGAGTTGATAAATCTGTGTTGATGTCATCCATGGCATTTGAGATCACATCCTGATTATCCTCAATACCATGTGCAAGTCCTGAGTCAATCATTTCACCTATCCACATCATTTTCTTGGATGGTGATGCTATATCAAAAAAGTCTTTGATACCGTTCATGATGCCCTCAGCGGCCTCTTTTGCGGCGTTTATTACTGAGCTGAGAGCATTAAACATACCGTCTTTGATACCTTCCAGAATGTTCACGCCAATCTTTAACCAATTATAGCTTGTGAATGTGTCCACGATTGACTTGATAATCTTAGGAATTGACTTGATCACCTCAGGAATTGCTTTGATGAGGCCAGCAGCCAATTGTCCTATGATGGTATAACCTTCCTGGAGGATCTTTGGCAGATTCTGTCCGATTGTTGCAATAAACTGAGCTATTACTTTCACAACAGAGGACACAATCTGAGGCAGATTCTTGATAATTCCATTTACAAGATTGAGCAACATCTGGGATCCTGCTGAGAGGATTGTGGGCAGATTGTTGAGGATAAATGTGGCAAAATTAGTGATAAGCTGTCCAGCTGTCTCTATCAATTGAGGGAGGTTGTTGAGTATGCCTGTGACAAGCTCCGTGATAATTTCCACACCACTCTCCAACAGTCCTGGGAGAGCCTCTGTGATTCCATCCATAACCCCCTGCACAGTTTCCATGCCTTTGTCCATCATGTCTAATCCTGAGAATGACTCTTTGAGCATTTCAAAAAGTTGTTTCCCTGCCTCGACAAGCTGAGGCGCGGCTTCAATCAATGCCTGTCCAAATGCAACAATAATATTGATTGCTGACTCTAAAAGAGCAGGAAGGACTGTGGTCAACAGCTCAGGCATTGCCGCAACAAAGGCCTGCGCCAATGATGTGATCAGTGTTGCCGCCATGTTTATAAGTTCTGGTAATATCTCAGCAATTCCGCTGATGATGTTTGGCATCATTCCGGTTATTGTTGAAACTATATTTTTGGCGATTCCGTCCAAATTTGTGAACAGCTGCCCAAATCCACTGCTCAACTTTTCTGTTGCACCCTCTTCCCCAATGATCAGAGATGTAAAGCCTGCAATAATTTCGTTCATGCTAGGCAAGAGCTGGCTGATCATTTCTCTACCAACTCCCCCCATTGCTGTCTTGAGGTCCTGCATGTTGTCCTGATAGGTAGCTGCTGCCTTAACAGCATCATCAGACATGACTCCGCCCAGCTCTTTGACTCTGTCTCTCATGGCCTGAGTGTCTGCTGCTGATGTGTTGAGGAGTGCTCCAAGCTCTGTGGCACCTCTGCCCAGGAGCTGACCTGCAAGATATGTCCTCTGTGTTGTATCATCTACGTTCTGGAGTCCCTTGATGGTGGCCTCAAAGAGATCCTGCTGAGACATCTTTGCAATTTCTTTCTGTGATATCCCTAAGGTCTCAAACGCTTTGTTGCCACCTTCTGCAGCATTTGCAAGTGTTTTCATAGAGGATTTCATGGCCTCCATGGATGTTCCTGAGTGCTGCATGACTGCATCCCATTCCTGATACGCCTGAGCAGTCAGTCCCATTTTTTGAGACATCTTGTCAATGTTGTCGCCATAGGATGCAACCTCAGAGGAGCCTTTGACAATAGCTCCCGTGACTGCAGCTGTTCCAGCTGCCAGGAGGGATGTTGCTCCCTTTAAAGCTGAGCCGATTCCTCCCGCAATATTTATCCCGGCTTTTTGTCCGGCTGATGTTGCCTCAGGCTCAATGACTGATGATATTGATCCACTAATACCCTGCGCAGATGGAACTATCTGCACATATGCTTTTCCCAATTCAGCACTCATGTAGCGCCCTCCATGCTTTGTCAAAATCGGCTCCCGTCCTAAACTGTTTCAGTCTCTTGGACGGATTTATTTTCTCAGTCAAAGCCTCAACGATTCTCTTTGGCTGATTTCTTCCTTTTTCTGCGTCTTTTGTTTTCATCCATACATTGATAGCAGTATTGTCAGCGATATGAGCCAAGAGCAGAGTATTGACCTCTACACTCAGCCCACTCGCTTTCATTCTGATCCTTGAGTTGTCTCTGAGTCCTGCTGCCAATGTAGCAACATACAAGACAGGTAATTTATACATGTCATATATGTGGTAGGTCTCAGCAAAATCACAGATCAGTGCATCCTCATCCAGCGCTATCATTCCGGCGAGGATCCTGATTTTTTTGTCTCAGCTCCCAAAAGGTCCATGATCTCTCTGAATTCAGCTAAAATCTTATCTGTTGGATATATACCTTTTTTGTCCTGGACATGTTTCATCAGGGCTTTTTCTCCATCTTCGCCCAATAAAAAAGGCACGACAAAAGCCATGCCCTGCAGGATTGTGGTTGTATCGTCAAGTTTTGCAAGATTCTTTGCAAACCGCCAATCTCTTGCACGATTCTCATCCACATTGCAAACAAATCCGCTCTTTGTTTGTATTTTTGTCATGTGCTTTTACTCCTTATCAACCGGACGGCTGTGTGGTCTTTTTCATGTACTCATAATGAGTATTACCATCACTGTCAGGCGTGCAGTCAAGAGTTGTGTCATATCCTGCTGCCTCTCCGTCACTATAAACAATATCGCCTACTGCTGAGACTTTACCCTGAGGGATAACAATTCTCTTTGCAGTGTTGTCTCTGAGGATCATATCAATGACAATTGACTGCTCCTCAACGTCATCATTGTTGACCTTGATGAAGATTCCTGTGTCCAGATCTCCGGTCACATTGTCAGATCCATAAACATGCTTGCACACGTCAACATTCTTGATCTCGATCAGTTTATACTTGAATGTATCCTCTTTGCTTGCCTGGATAACAAGGACTGTGTCTCCGCCCCAAGCCTTGATCTTGTTGACTGTCAGATTGGTTCCGTTTGTCAGACCATCCTCAGCAACATATCCCAATGGCTTAAATGCAGCGTTGAGTGTGTCAGCTGTTGATGTTGGCAATGGTGTTCCAACAGGAGCCGAAAAAATAGCTCCAGCAGGATTGGGCTTGCCAGCAGTTACATTCATAGCTGTGTTTGCTGTGCTCATCTCATTTCCTCCTTAATAGTGTGTTATCTCATAAACTGCCTGATAACGATATCTTTTGGACGTTGTGTCTGTATAGTTGTAATCACTGTTCAGATTTACTTTGGCAATCTCATTCAGTGTGATCAGACCATCCACGCCATCAAGCATCCATCTTTTGACCTCTTCATTGAGCTCTGCGGCGTCCTGCAATGTTGCCGCATAGCTCTGGACTGTCATGATCGCTGATGGTATGTGATTTGTTTCGGATCCTCCTGTCCGCTCTAGGATCACCATTTCCATCGGTGAATCCGTTGGCTTTTCCATGAGGACCGGGACGGACAATTTTGACTCCAGGAATCTTTTGACAATAATCTCAATCATTTTCCAAATACCGCCTTTAATATGCTGTTGGTTTCAAGATTTTCCTTTTTCGCCGAATAGGTGACAGCTGCCACCTCAGCATTGACTCTGTTTGTTCCGGTGT
>Ga0326514_10003167_pt1 | contig 10444 bp, 14 predicted proteins | sample 3_2548_0518_D_FD_203653 | JGI IMG/M metagenome (GOLD analysis project Ga0326514, IMG submission 203653) | Bovine rumen microbial communities from UC Davis, California, United States - 3_2548_0518 | ecosystem: Host-associated > Mammals > Digestive system > Stomach > Rumen | place: USA... | reverse complement strand
CACCATCTACGAGTGCGAGAATCACTTTGACGCCCGCGTCCACAAACGCCCCGATATTGTCGATAATAGCCTGTACCGCATCGAGCAGAGCCGAAACAACTGTGGGGATAAGTGCGGGAAGAGCGTCTGCAATACCGTCGATTACCGTTGTGATGACCTGCATCGTTGTACTCACCAGAAGCGGCAGATTATCGAGGATCGCATCCGTCAGCTGCGTGATGAGTTTTACTGCGCCTTCAGCTATCTGAGGTAAAGCAGCAATAAGACTTTCTAAAAATGTGATGACGATGTCGCTTGCCGCACTGACGAGTTCGCCCATATTGGCACTGATTCCCTGAACGAGTGAATCGATAATGACCGGCGCAATCTCAGCGACTGCTCCTATCAGTGTCATGAGGATATCCATTACCCTCGGGAAGATGTCTTTCAGCGAGTCAACGATTTCCTGTGTACCTTTCTGTATCTGCTCTTTAGACTTATCGTTTCCGGCAAGCAATGCTGATAAGCCGTTCAGCAACGTGGAAAAGCCGGGAAGAAGCTCTCCGACAAGGTTGTTTTTTACGCCTGAAAAAGTCCGTTTCAATGTGTCGAGCGAATCGCTGAAATCGGCAGAAGCTTTGACAGCTTCATCGGACATGACAAAGCCAAGGTCGTGCGCCGCCTGCTTTAGCTTTTCGGTTGATTCTGTCGTTTCGTTGAACAGAGGCGTCAGGTTCTGACCGGACTTGCCGAAGAGGTCGTTGGCGAGAGCAGCCCTCTCCGTGGTATCCGCCATTCCCTGCATACCGGATACGACAGCGGAGAATATGTCTTCGCGCGACATCGAATTAAGATCATTTAGTGAGATGCCGAGTTTAGCAAATCGCTCCTGCGCTTTTGCGCTGCCGTTTTTAGCGTTGTCTATTTGGTTGGTCATGGTCTTGAGACCGGTGGTCATTGAGGTGATATCAACACCTGCCTGACCTAAAACATAGTCCCACTCCTGATAGGCTTCTGCGGACATACCGAGTTTTTGAGATGTCTTATCTATCTCGTCGCCGGCTTTAGCTGTCTCACTTGCCATATCCCACAGCTTTTTCCCTGCAGCGACAGCAGCGGTACCGATCGCGGCAGTTGCGGCTGCCATAGCAACGCCTACCGTCTTCAGAACCTCGCCGACCTTTTTGAATTTAGCGCCGGAAGATTCTGCCTGTTCGCCTGTCTCTTTGACTTCGTCACCGAATTTGTCCGCTTTTTTCTCCGCCTTGCTGAACTCGTCGCCGACACTATCGAGAGCCTGATCGTTCTGCGACAGTTCGCGCTCCATCTTATTCAGTGCGGCTTCCGCGTTATTCAGCTGAATCTGCCAAGCCTGTGTACGCTTATCGTTTTCACCAAAAGAAGAAGCCGCATTTTCCAACGCGGCTTTCAGGGTAGATATTTTTTCTTTTTGATTGTCGATTTGCTTGTTAAGAGTCGCGTTTCTCGCCGTGAGCGCTTCAACCGAATTGTCGTTTTTGTCGAACTGCGATTGTACGAGCTTCATTTCGCTGCCCAGCACTTTGAAGGTCTGGTTGATTTCGGCAAGGGACTTTTTGAATTCGCGCTCACCCTCGACGCCGATTTTCAGGCCGAAGCCGTCAGACAATTGCGCTCACCTCCTTAAAAAAGGGCATAAGAAAAGACACCACATTGCTGTGATGCCTTAAATGATTTTAGATTGTTAAATCAAAATTTAGCAGTATAATATAATTTTTATGGAATGTAAAGGTAGTTACAAATATAGTTCCATAACCTATTATAAGTTGTTTTTTCGTCCCACAAATACTCTAACAAAGTAACTTGAACAAGATTTTGTGTTTCATCGTCGCCATAGCTGATACAATACAACGTGGCAAACTCTACAAGTCTGGCGTTTCTGTTTTTTCATACAGCCGTTCTCCTGTTCATTTCATATAAATGATAAGCAAACCATAATTGTTACCCAATTTCTTGATTCGTATTCTCCGAAAGCCTGCCTTTTTGCCAAGCTCTATATATTCGTCTTTTGTGAATTTCTTGAACCCGTTTTTCGTATAGAAGAACTTGTCTAAGTTTTCCTTTGATATAACAGCATTGTAGAAGATACCATTGTCCTTTAATACTCTGTTGATCTCAGACATTCCCTTAGCGGTATCGTTCCAAAAGTATATGGTGTTCATCGTTGTGACCACATCAAATGTTTTGTCTTTAAAAGAAAGATCACAGCAGTCACCGAGCTGAAATTTCATATTCCCCGAAGCAATATATCTGCGGTTGGTTTCGGCTGCTTTGTTGACCATATCCTCAGATATATCAATTCCGGTGATAAAACACCTCGATTTCTGAATTATCAGCTTTTCGAGGTATCCGTTGCCGAATCCTACGTCAAGTATCTGCGTTTTGGGCGAAATTTTCAGTTCATCGACAATGCCTTTGTACATAACATTATTTGCACGATTCATTGACCATGTCATGATCTTTCCGATAACTCCGTGCGGATTCCCACATTGCGAAGCAAAATAATCACCGATTTTACTCATTTTATTCGCCACCATTTCTTTTAATCCATTTGATGATAAATCTTCATACATTTCCCAAAATGACATGAGGTAAAAATTCACCTAACCGACTCATTTCCCCTTCAACTTGCTCTTTTAATTCGGGAAATCTTTTTATAATAAACGTAATAAACGTTTCATTAAGATTAGAGTATTCAATCATGATTTTTCCACCTCTAAATTCCGATTTATCTTTCTGTATATCATATCAGAATTTTGGAGGATTGTCTATATACCCTCCGGGATAATATCATCAATATAGTTTTCTCGTTTAGGCTTTGCCATACCGTGATATTGTTTATGACATTCAACAAGGTCAAGCAGCAGACCGAACGGCATCAGCCACACCTCGTTTTGCGTCAAATTGAGGTGTGCGATGCCGTAGTACAGAAGCCGGGTGAATAATTCCGGGTAGTTTACCCGGCTGCCGCGTTTTTTGAGTCGTTCTCACTTTCAATGTTACGCTGTGTGCCTTTGAACAGTGCCTCCGTGATCGCTGATTTGTATTCGGTCAAGTCGTGCGGGGTGGTGAGAATTTCAACCTCATCCTCGGTGAGCAGAGCTTTGGGATTATCCTTGTGCCTGATGTTGTGGATCAGGATTGACTGATTTGCAAGCAGGGTAATCAGCCAGATGATCTCGCCGAGAGCTTCCTCAAAATTGTCCGAGGACATCAGCCGGTCGCCGAGATTTTCCAAACCGCCGTAGCGTCCAGCGATTTCTTTGGTTGCGCGGGTCGTGAGCAAGAGCTCGTACTCTTCACCGCCGATATTGATAATGGAACTTCTGTCGTTATTCATGCTCTGCCTCCGTTAAGTAGTGCTGTATGAAGGTTCATACACGTTTTTGTACCAGTTGGTGATGGTGGTTGCCGCAACGCCGGATTCGCCATCGGTGACTTCAGCTTTCCAAGGATGGTTGCCTTTGGAATCCTCCTTGTTTCGCCTCATAACCGTACCCTCGATAGTGGGGGTGTTGAAAGTGATTGAATCACCTTTGGTTGCCAGATTCGTTGCCGGAATACCGAACTTCACGCGGTACAACCAGAAATACCTGTATTTCCCGTTTGAGCGTTTTGCGCGGAATCCGATCGCAACGGGTAAGGGCGTGTCCTCGCTCGTTGAGATGATGACTTTGTTTCGGTCGATTGTGATACCTGTGAGAGCTGCAGCGACAGACGCTCCGATATCATCAACGCTGAGCGACAGCGTGCCGGACTTGAATTCCTTTACAACCTCGGAAGCGCCATCGTCGGCATACAGGGTCGCTTCGGCAAGCTCAACGGAAAGGTCTGCCGAGATCGCCTTGGCAAGCTGTACGGGAGTGCCGTAGGTCTCATCGCCGTTGGCGGCTTCCGTGATCGGCGCGTAAAAAAGTTTATCCAAACCTATGGTTGCCATTCATATATCCTCCGTTTCATAGTAATTTGCCACGTCCACGATGTAGTGGTGGTAGCCTGTGTCAGCTTCATAGCCGATGTATTGTCTGTTGGTAACCGTGAACTCAGCCACTAAGAACGCCTTGACAACAGCGTTTTTGATACTGAGATAGTTGCCTTTTGTAAATATGGAAATCCTCGCCTCGTGTATATCAACGACAGGCTGATTGTCGGCGAAGTAATCATAGTTTTCAGTCAGAGGAACCACCACGATATATTCATCGGGAGCCTTGTCGGAAAATACACCCGTTTCTACGGGGATGCCGACCGGTCTGAGAATGTCGTGGATTTCGCTGAGTAAACTCACAGCTTCTTCATCTCCTCCTCAAATGTTCTGATCATCGCTTCCTTGCAAGGTCGGCGCGATGATGATTTGGTGGGTTTCAGGAAGGGACGCGCAGGTTGATTGTGTTTGCCGTACTCGAGTATGTTGGCAATCTTGGCGTTGCTTTCACCGTCAGAGCGAGGCTCGGCAAATCCGACTTTGATGTCGTGGTTGCCGTCCTTTCCGACCCGTACCTTCGTGATACCGAGAGAGCGTTCCAGCTCACCGGTGGAGCGGCTCTCATATTTCGTTCCCTGTCCGATGGAACTGCTCAGGTTTGTTCTGAACTGTGCCTCTACGACCTTTGCGCCCACCTGCAAAGCTCTTTCCGTAATTTCATCTGTGCGTTTGCCGAGCTTTGATATTTTTTCAAGGAATTCATCGGGCATCTGGACTTGTACTTTAGCCAATGCAGCTCTCCACCTTTTCTGCGAGAATTTCGAGGTACATTCCGCGTCCCCGGATGTTCTCAACTGACAGGATTTTGAAGCGTTCTCCCTGATAGTCGATATACAGGTCAGGCGTCACCGTTACGTCTGGGATCACACGGAAACGGAACATATCTGTCGCCTGAGTAAAGGTGGAAAGGTTTGCCCACCGTGCGCTGCCGTGCCGACCTTCACGGTAGCAGCGTACCTTTGCGAGAATCAGCTCTGCATCCTTGGTGAAGCCGTCCGCGTCCTTTTGCTTGTACAGTTGCTTGATTAAAGCAAAACCTTTCATTTTTCCGTAGCTCATAATCAGACCTTCCAATCGCGGTCAAGCCGGAGAAGCAGATTGACCGTTTTGAAAACCTGCTCACCCGCCTGCACGTTATCTGCGAAAAAGCCGCCGGTCGAGCCATCCCTTGATTCATAGAAATGACTCGCCAGCATTATGACAGCCTGCTGTGTGGTAGGCGGCATTCCGCCTGAACTGTAGCTTCCTTCGGGTATGTGCTGATAGCTCTCGGCGTAGGAAACGGCAGCGTCAATGTACATCTTCAGAAGCGCGTCATCCTCAGAGTGCTCAAGTATTAAGTTGGCCTTGACTTTTTCTAAAAGTTTATCCATCACGCTGCCTCCTTTCACATCAATGGATACAGGGTGATGCGTTTGCAGAACCGATACAAGGAGACATAATTGCCTGTGAGTCCTCACTGCAAGCGAGCAGTGTTAAATAGTAATTGATGCCGCCTGTATATTCCATTCTGAAAACCATGAAAAGTCTTGTTTTGTAGTCTGTTGCCTCCGGAACGGATGATTCAGCGGAATCCTTTCGGAAAATGAAAATAAGCTTATTTTGGTTAAACATTTCCCAGAGTTCCCGGAAGGTGTATCCGAAATATCCGTTCTCATCTGTCTCCGCTATCACAACAGGAAGCGTAAGAGGAGAAGGCGAGGGAGAAGGAAGCCCTTCAACAGAGCCTCCTTCATCAATGACGAGCTTGCCGCCGATGTGAGTGGTCTCGCCGCCCTGTTCGGTGTAGTTCTTTGTGTTGTAGCTCATGTTCATATCCTCCCAAATCAGGACTTCATCTTCAGGAGCTTGATCGCCTCGGGAAGAATAACCTTGCCGTCCACGCGCTCGGTGGCAACGTAGCCGACCTGACCGTTGGTGGCGTAAAGCTCGTTCAGACGCTGTACGGTTTTGCCGCCTCTGTCGCCGATCCAGTAGTTCTGGAAATCACCGAAAGCGATGGGAAGTGCGCCGCCTGCGATTGCGGGAGCGAACGGGGTTGTGTAAACGTCAAAACCGAGAATCTTATCGGGCTGACCTGCCTGAACCGACGGCTGCCAGAGATACGCACCGTTACCGTCCTTCAGCTTACGAATCAGACCGACAGTCGCGTCGTTCATAAGGAATACAGCGTTCTTGCGGTAAGGCGCTTTGAGGGAGTAAATAAGGCTGATAACATCATCAATGGTGATGACGGTTGCGGAAGATGTGGTGAAGCCAACCTCGCCGCCGTTCTCGGTGAAAATGCCGGTAGGCTGATTTGTTCCCGTGCCGACGCAGAACGCCTGCTCCTCGGCGACGCCGAAAGCGTATGAGAATTCACGGATGATGTAATCCTCAACGTTGAAGGCACTGTCCTGAAGAAGCTCGGTGCTGACACGGATCAGGTCAGTGAGTTTGAAAGCGTCGATCTGCTTCTGACCGAAGGAGGGGTTGCTTTCGGTAAATGCGGCATTCTCCTCAGTCCAAGTAGCTACCGAGTGACCGACAGCAACGGGAATCTTTCTGTCGTGGGCAGTGGTGATGACCTTGGCGATGGAACGGATGATGTTCGTTTCGTCAATGCCTCTGACGATCTGATTCTCGAATTCCTCCGGTACGAGGTAACCGCCGTCCGCGTCAACGCTCTCGGAGAGAACATTGTGGAGAGGCTTTTTGCCGCGAAGGTGTCTGCCGAAATCCTCCTTGTATTCGTCAGACGCTCTGCCGGACTTGGGCTTTTCGGCGTTTGCGGGGTTGTTGGTAATGGGCTGATTAACAGGCTTGTTCAACTCGGCATCCAGAGCATCCTGACGCTCTCTGCGCTGAATCTCTCTGCCGAGATCGGCAATCTCCTGTTCCATTTTTTCGTATGTGGCGTTGTCCTCTGCGGACAGTGTGCCGTTTGCGGTTGTGTGGGATTCGGCAAATGCCTTAGCCGCCTCCCATGCTGTGGCGCGTTTTGCGCGAAGTTCAATTATTGTCATAGTAGAAAACCTCCGTTACATGAATTTTTTTATGGTTTCGAGACGGTTCATAATCTCAGCGACAGACCGCTCACCGGTGGGTGTGTGTTTCTTCTGCTTTTCAGGTGAGAGCTTTTTCAGTTGCTTCTCATCAAAGCTCCGACGGGAGAAAATCATGGCGTTCTTGGAGGGGTTGGCGTTGGCGTTCTTCTCCTTGTCGTCATCATCTTCATCTTCGTCCGTGTCGGGTTCTTTTGCGGGTTCTTTCTCAGGTGGTGTATCTCCTTCGTCCTCATCGTCATCCTTATCCTCATCCGGCTCGGTTTTCAGAGAGGGACGTTCAAGGATATCATCGGCAAAGCCCAACTCAACCGCCTTGTGGGCATCCATCCATGTCTCCTCATCCATAAGGTGAGAAATCTTGGCGCGGGACAGCCCCGTTTTGATTTCGTAGGCGTTGATGATAGAATCCTTGACAGCTTCAAGCATATCGATGGCTTTTTCCATTTCTGACTTGTCACCGAGGGCAAGCGTCATCGGGTTATGAATCATCATCATGGATACGGGCGACATCAGCACAGTGGTTCCCGCCATAGCAATGACGGAAGCGGCAGAAGCTGCAATGCCGTCAATCTTGACGGTTACGTTGCCTTTGTATTCCATCAGCATATTGTAGATTTGTGCCGCCGCAACACAGTCGCCTCCGGGAGAGTTGATCCATACAGTTACATCGCCCTCGCCCGCAAGAAGCTCGTCCTTGAAAAGCTGCGGTGTAACATCATCGTCGAACCAGCACTCCTCAGCGATGGTGCCGTTGAGGAACAGGGTTCTCTCTGTGTCCGCCTGATTCTTCGTCCACTTCCAGAACTTCTGAATTTTCATTGGTGTTTTCCTCCGTTTCTTCAGTATTTTTGTCGGCAAATGCACCCGCGTTCTGCATCGGAAGCATATTGCCGTTTATGAGATACAGGTCGCCGCCGAGTTCTTCGGGAATGCGGTCGAGGTTCTCCAGCTCACGGATATCATTTGCGGACATCCAGCCGTTTTGTCTTGCGGTAGCGTAACCGCTCATCCGGCTTGCGTAGTCACCTCTTAAGAGACCGTCCACGTTGAACTTGAAAAAGTATTCCTTCTTCTCATCGGTGGTCAGCAGGATCCTCTGCAGGTTCTGTTCCCACCTGACTACCCAAGGATCAAGGGTGTATTTGACAAATTCCAGCGACTGCTGCTCAATATTGGAAAAGCTCGACTTCTCCAAATCTCCGACCATGTGAGGCGGGACTCTGAAAATTCGAGCGATTTCATTGATTTGAAATTTTCGTGTTTCAAGGAACTGCGCTTGCTCCGGTGATATGGAGATGGGTGTGTATTTCAGACCCTCTTCAAGCACGGCTATGCGGTTTGAATTCTGACTGCCGCCGAACTGCGACTGCCAAGCCTCGCGCAGCTTTTCGGGATTTTTCAGCGTACTCGGATGTTCGAGAACACCGCTCGGAGCCGCGCCGTTTGCGAAGAACTTAGCACCGTACTCCTCGGTGGCGATTGCCAAGCCGATAGCGTTTTTTGCCATCGCTATTGGCGAATAGCCGACTAACCCGTCAAAGCCCAAGCCGGGGATGTGAAGGACATCATACGGTTTCAGTACGACTGTTGAGGATTTGACTTTCAAGGCCTCGTCATAAGCGCGGTTGTAGGTGTAATACAACTGGCCTTTATCATCTCGGTCAACACGCATCCGATTCGGCATCAGCGGATACAGAGCAATCACTTCACCTTTGCCGTTGCGAATGATCTGCGCATAGGCATTTCCCCAGAGCAGAAGGTGTGTCATCAGCGTTTCCCTGAAAACGAATGATGTCATTTCAGGATTCGGCTCATCATGAAGAATCCTGTACAGCGGATGGTCGATCGCTTTTTCCTTTCCGCCGTCATCGGTGTATTTATACAGATGAAGCGGCAGACCCGCGATGGCTTCCGATAAGATGCGGACGCAGGCATACACGGCAGTCATCTGCATTGCCGAACGTTCCGTTACCGCTTTGCCGGAAGACGAGGTTCCCATAAAAAACGAGCCTCCGCCCGACAGGTTTTTAGGTCTGTCCCTTGACCGGAATATGCTTGATATCAATCCCATTTTTATACCTCCCAATTATCGTCTTTGTATCAAAGCCAGTCCTCAATATCCAGACCGTCGTTATATCTGATGCGCCCTCGATTGATCTGACGAATGAGTCGCTTTCGCTCAAGCCGGTCGGCTTCCATCGTTTCTTCTCCGACCCACAGGAAATGAGCTGTCGTGAAGGCCAGTGTTACAATTACGCCTGCGATGAATCCCACAAGGATACCTCCGAGAAAAAAACTGTCCATAAATCCTCCTATATGAAAATGAGCCCGCGGCTGTCATAAACCGAGGCTCCTGCGTTTGCGCCGCATCGTATGGCTCTGTCGAGCGCCATGATTGTTGCGACCGCGCCGTCTATCTTTTCAGTTGATTTTTCCTTATCGGGTTTGATATTCCCGGCAGGGTCTGTCCGTATGTAAATGTTGTCCATCATCCAACGAAGGACAGGGTGACCTCCGTGAGCAATCCGCTCCTCAAGCACCAGCTTCATCAATTCTTTTGTCGGTGGGCTCATGTCTTTGAAGCCCTGACCGAATGGGACTACGGTAAAGCCCATACCTTCGAGGTTCTGTGTCATTTGTACCGCGCCCCAGCGGTCGAAAGCAATCTCGCGGATATTGAAACGCTCACCGAGGTTTTCGATGAATTTTTCGATGTATCCATAATGAATGACGTTGCCCTCGGTCGTTTCCAAGTAACCCTGCCGTTCCCATACGTCATATGGGACATGATCCCGCGCCACGCGGGTCTGCATATTATCTTCGGGGATCCAGAAGTAAGGCAGAATGATGTATTTGTCATCATCGTCTTCAGGAGGGAACACCAGAACGAACGCTGTAATATCTGTTGAGGACGAGAGGTCAAGACCGCCGTAACAGACGCGCCCCTCGAGCTGAGTAATGTCAGCGGCAAAAGCACATTTATCCCATTTGTCCATAGGCATCCAACGTACAGCCTGTTTGACCCATTGATTCAAACGAAGCTGGCGGAAGGCGTTCTCCTCGCCGGGGTTCTGCTTCGCCGATTCACAGGCGGCTTTGACTTTGTCGATGCCAACCGTGACGCCGAGGGAGGGATTTGCCTTCTTCCACACCTTGGGGTCTGTCCAGTCGTCGCCTTCATCCGCACCGTAGATAACGGGATAAAAGGTCGGGTCGATTTTTCTGCCCTCGATGATATCCTTCGCCTTTTGGTGTGTTTCATAACAGATAGATTTTGTATCCGTACCGGCTGTTGTAATGAGAAAATACAGCGGCTGCATCCGAGCGTCGCCCGAGCCCTTGGTCATAACATCAAAGAGCTTCCGGTTAGGCTGTGTATGCAGCTCATCGAAAACAA
>Ga0326514_10003166_pt1 | contig 10446 bp, 21 predicted proteins | sample 3_2548_0518_D_FD_203653 | JGI IMG/M metagenome (GOLD analysis project Ga0326514, IMG submission 203653) | Bovine rumen microbial communities from UC Davis, California, United States - 3_2548_0518 | ecosystem: Host-associated > Mammals > Digestive system > Stomach > Rumen | place: USA... | reverse complement strand
AGGTCGCTCACGCGGAATCCCGTGCAGCACCCGAAAAGGAACGCCCGCCGTATCTCCTCCTGCAGAGAGGGGGACATGCAGCCCGGACGCTCATAGGGGGTGACGGCCATCCTGCGCACCTCCTCGGCGGTGAGGTATTCCTTTCGGGAGTCTGGGACTGGAATGTGGCGTATTCCCTGCGCGGGATCCCTTGGAAGAAGACCGTCCCTCGCGGCCTTCCTCAGCACCTGCCGTACCACGCAGCAGTATTTCTCCTGTGTATGCGCCGAAAGCCCCGAGTCCATCCGCATCCTCTCCTGGAAGTCCTCGTACCATGAGGGGGAGACCGCCGTTATCTTGATCAGCCGCCCGCCGAAGTCCGAGAGATAGGGAAGCGCCTTCCTGATTGCGGCCGACGCGCCCGGCCTCCGAGCGAACCTCTCCGCGTACTCATATAGGGACATGTTCCCCTCCGACGTGGGAAGCCCGTTGTACAGCCTCGCGAGCTCGACCTCCTTCCGGCTCCTCAGAACCTCCGCGAGCCTCATCACCTCCCTGTTCTGCTCCGGCACGTCCGACTCCCTGAGCCCCGTGGTCTCCTCGTACACTTTCCCTCCGACCCTGTAAATCAGATGCAGGATCCCGTTCCTTGACCTTATTCTCACGCCCATGTGTTCCTCCTGGGTGCAGGTTCCGGATTTTGCCCGGTTCCTGTTGCCACTATATTGCCATGAATTTTTGCTTCATTTTTTCATTGCCACTATACTGCCACTATATTGCCACGAAAACAAGTTACATGAGGGCACATTGAGGCACACTCACGGGGTCGGGAGGGGAAAAAGAGGGGATGCTGCAGAACCGCGTAAGATAACGCAATTCACCGCATTACAAGGAATTAAGGGGAAATAAAAAGGGCTCCCTCATCGGGAGCCGGCGCGATGCCCGGAACAAGTCTTGAACTTGCACGGCTTTGCATTATAAGGGTTTGCGGGGCGTTGCCATTATATTGCCACTGCCCCTAAAGCCTCGTTTTTCTCCGCCTGACCCGGCTCCTATTATAAGGCGGGCGGCGTGTCCTCGTCAAGGGCTGGTCGCGGAAAAATCCCAGATGTCCCGAAGCTCGGAGTATTCCTCAATCAGCGCGTCGTACCTTATGGAGAATTCCGCCATGCGGATTATCCAGTCCGCGTCCACCGTGACAGTCCTTCCGTCCTCGCCGGGCTCCATGACCTCCGCCCTCGGAATCTCCGGGAAGTCGAGCGGGGGAAGGCGCGGCTCAGGGCTGACCCTTGCGCTTGGACAGGATGCCAACAGCATTGCCGAGAGCGTCGCCGCCGTGAAGATTGTCAATCCTGCTTTCCGACTCATTCCTGATTCTCTCCTTCATCTCGATTGTCCTCTCAAGCACGGCGTTCCGCGCGTTGAGCGACTTAATTTTCTTGTCCATTTCCTCAATCTCAGCCTCAAGCTCCTTCTTCTGCTTCTCCACGATGAGAGAGTGAAAGAGCATTATGAGTGCCGCGAGAAAAAGACCCGCGCACGCAACCGCTAGAGCCTTGACCATCACTTTTCCTCCTTGCCCTTGATGCCGGACACGAGCGACTTGAGCAGGTCAAAGACCGTGTCATAGCTCACCGTCGCGACCGAGAGCACGAGCAGGGGGGAGAGCACCCACGGAAGAAAATGCACCGACACAGTGACAATCAGTGTCACCGCGAGCGTAATGAGCGCCTTCCACTTGGAGCCGTCCGCCGGGATGAACTTCTTCACGAGCTCGGTGACTCCCACGACCGCGACCGCCTGCCAGATGATCTCCTGAATGTCCATCAATCCACCTCCATGTTTTTCCACGGCCTCAGATAGCCGATGATGTTCTTTGTGTCCCTGGTTGCGAGCTTCGCGCCGTCCTGCCGGAACCCGTCCTGCTCGAACACCACGAGCGAGCCGTCAATCAGCCTGTCAACCACGATTGCCACGTGGCCGTACTTGTTTGTGGGCGTGGCTCCCCATACAGCGGCATCCCCCCTTTCGCCGTATCCGTTTTCCGGATTCACCAGGCAGAAGAATGCTTTCTCCTTCGGCATGGCATGGTAGTTCTCCGCAAGGTCCTTCGCGCCCTCGACCCCGCCCGTGTGCGGAATCTCAAGCACGTCCTTGCAGTACTGGCGGAACAAGTCGACGCACTGGGGCCCGTAGTGCCCGTCGAAGTCCACCTTCTTTCCGCAGTATTTGTTGATGAAGTCCAAAAGTCTCAATTTCTTCCTCCTTCCATTATCCTGTCCAGCTTGGAGTCAATCTTCTCAAGCGAGGACGTTATGCCCCTGATTGACTCCTCAAGCCTCGCGAGCGAGCTGTCATGCCTGTTTCTGTCCCTGAAAAGCTCCTCGAATTTCCGCGCGGACTTTTCCCTTTCCTCAAGGTCGCGCCGCTCGTTCTCCTCAAGCTGCCTTGCGAACCGACCGAACTTCACGCTGAGGTCAATCAGCTTGTACAGGATGCCCAGAATGAACGTGGCTATTGTTATGCCCAGTGTTATCATTGCAGGTGCGGTCATTGCGTTTCCTCCTGCACATACAGTCACTTTTGTTTTGCGGGGCTGTGGATTTTCTGTGGAAAAAAAAGAAACACCGCCGGGAACTGGAATTCTTCGGCGGTGCCTGAGAGGTCGTGTCATGGGATGTCTAGAGCATATCCCGTGGAATTCTTTTTGTCAACTCCCGAGCATTGCTCGGGAGTTGATATTATCCTTGATATGTGGTAGTCTAAGGACGGGGGAGATTGCAAGGCTCCCCGCCCGCTCACCAAATACCTGACAGGCTAATCAGTGGGCTTCCCCATGAGAAGTACAATCATGGGGATTTTTTTTTACTCTTTAAAAAAATCCGCCCCGATACGACGTACCAGGACGGAAATTTATAAAATCTGAACTTGTAAACGACCATAATATAATGCTTCCGGGGCAGTTTCGTCAAGTGCCTACAGGTTGTCAACACGCATTTTCAATCCAAACTGTTACCAGCCGTCGCGGCCTATGCGGGGATTCATGCGGAGCCTGACTCCGTCTCCTCCCCCTGAGACCTGAGGCACAGCCCCTCGAAGCCCTCTATCTGCCTCTCCACCATGTCGCGGTACTCAGGCGGCAGGGCAAGGATCCTCCGTGCAAGCTCCATGACCTCCCGGGGGGGAAGCTCCCTTTCCTCGCCGGTCAACAGCCATTCGATGGAGACGTTCTTGTATTTCGCAATCTTATACAGTTCCAGTGCCTTGGGGATTGAGTTCCTTGCTTTCCATGTGGAAATAGTGGAAGCCTGTATGCCGCAGGCTATGGCATACTCCTTAAGCTCCCCGAGCTGAGACATCCGACTGACTATCGCTCTTCCACTAATATCCATATTTTAAACTTCGGAAAAAATTTTTAACAAATGCGAAAAAATCCACTTGACAATTTCGCGTTTGCAATTATAATGAGGGTAGATTTTCGCAAATGCGAAGAAATTTTTGCTATACACTAGTGCATAGCAATGCGGCCACGCTTGACAGCGCGCCCGCATGAGAAAACCAGGCTATCAATATCCTCCAGGAAAGCGATAGACCCGTGGCGGCGGTTTTCTGCCCGTTTACCGCCGTCCCAACCTTAAAGAGTTTCTTATCAGGACAACTCCTTGAAAGAATACAGAGGGGAAGGGAGTTTGTAACCTTTCTCCCTTTCCCTCGCCCCACATTCAAGCCGGGAAATCCCACATCCCCGGCAACCCCTCCCGCAGGACTGGAACCCCCGCGGGGGACAGAATCTTGGCTGACATTCTCCGCCTGACCCAATCGGACGGAGAAAGCAGATACAGGCCGCTTCCAGTATAGTCCCCGTGTTGCGCGGGTGGTGTTCCGACTGGAGACGGCCTATTTTATTTCCCTGACAGGAGGAACACATGGGAACGAAGAAAAAATCAGAGAGAAAGAGCAGGGTGAGCCCGGCATGGCTCAGCCCCACGGACGCGGCGGCATACCTCGGGATGTCAAGGCAGTCAGTCTACAGGCTCATGGACATGCGTGCGCTCCCTTACAGCCTCGTGAGGCTCTGCAACTGCACGAGAAGAAGGCTCGCGGTGGCGGATTTGGACGCGTACCTTACGAGGGACAGGACGCACAGCAACGAGGAGCTCCTGCGCAAGGCGGACCAGCTTATGCTTGAGATGGAGATGAGGAGGATGCGCCGTGGAAGGTAAAGAGACAGATAGACTTTCAATGTCCCTGACCGGAAGAGAGATTGAAGAATATCTCCGCAGCCACTCTGCCGAGCAGATTAAAGGTGAAACAGATGAGTACATTTCCCACGTGCATGCAATGTGCAGATCCATGAGCGACCTCTGGAGGGAGTTCTGCACCCCGCTGTTCATCTGCGGAGTACACCTGGAGGTGTCAATATACTTTATGGGCAAGAAAATCCAGAAAATCCTAATAGGGGGCAAGGAATCACTGCTAGACAATCTAATCAAAGAAACAATGGAGGGATCCAAGGATGGAGCTGGAGAATGACGGAACCCCGGTGGGGATAGACAAGGTGCTGACCAACCAGCTGATAATAGACGGCTTCGTGCACAGGGTCGCCTCCGCCTCGGACGAGACACAGCTCGCGATCGAGTGGTGGAGCAGGGACGGCGGGAACGTCGCCGTGACGGTGAGGTGCCGCGGAGACCTCCGGGACATCGCGAGGGACAGGATAGAGCGCGCGACGCTCGTGCGGGTGATAGGGAGCCTGAGGCAGGACGGCGGCCCCTACATACTGGCTGAGCACATCGGCATACTGGAGAGGTGAGCATGGAGGGAAGAAAGGGAACCGTGTACGTCGCGGGAAAAATCAACGGCAACCCGGACTTCCGGGGCGACTTCGCACGGGCAAGGGACAGGCTCTACAGGGAGCGGTGGACGCACGTAATAACGCCCGACGTCCTCTCTCCCCTGGAGCTGGAGTACGAGCAGTACATGACGATCTGCTGCGCGATGATTGACGCATCCGAGGCGGTCTACCTGCTCAGGAACTGGAAGACATCCCCGGGCGCGATACGGGAGAAGTTCTACGCGATGTCGCGCAACAAGGTGATTCTGTTCGAGGAGGATGAGGATGAAGAACAACCTGTCAGACCTTAACAACCACCTCTTCGCCATGCTGGAGGAGCTGGGGGACGGCGACTCGTCGGAGGATTCCGGCAGGCTCGACCAGCTCCTTAAAAGGGCAAGGTCGATGTGCGACGTGTCCTCCCAGATACTGAGGGTCGCGGACATGCAGGTCAAGGCCGTCAGGATGGCGGAGGGCTTCGGGATGAGCAACGCGGAGCTTCCCGCCCTGATCGCCGTGAAGGACAGCAAGAAGGCGTCCTCCGCCGGACGGATGCTCCTGGAGGACAAGAAATAATGGGGGGACGGAACGAGCGCATACCGGACGAGATACGCGACTTCCTGCGGCTCAACAACAAGGGAAGGACCGCCGCCGAGATGACGGAGATGATAAACGCGGAGTTCGGAACCAGCTTCACCGCCGCCCAGATAAAGGCACTCCGCGGCAGGATGCGCCTTGACTCGGGGCTTACGGGGCGGTTTAAGAAGGGAAACGTCCCGTGGACGGCGGGGAAGAAGGGGCTCATGATTCCCGGAAGCGAGAAGGGATGGTTCCGGAAAGGAAACGTGCCGTACAACCAGGCGCCTGTCGGAACCGAGGTGATGACCACGGACGGCTACCTCAAGGTAAAAATCGCCGAGCCAAACGTGTGGAGGCACAAGCACGTCATGGTATGGGAGGAGCACAACGGCAGGGTTCCCGAGGGGTGCTGCATAATCTTCAAGGACGGCGACCACCGCAACTGCGGCATCGGGAACCTGATGTGCGTAACGAGGGAGGAGCACAGTGTCCTGAACCGGAGGGGACTGCGCTCCGCTGACCCGGAGCTGACTGAGACAGGGCTTCTGGTCGCGAGGCTCTCGGTCAGCATAAGCAGAAAATCAAGGGAGAGGAAGACGGATGGGGAAGAGAAGATATGACATACCGGGAATGATTAAAATAAGGAGGCACGGCGACACCGTGTACATCCGCAAGGACTATGACGGGTCCTTCATCGGGGAGGACAGATACTACAACCTGCTGACCCTCACGGTGAGTGAGGCGGACGAGGTGGCGGAGCAGCTGTGGCAGGTGTCGCGCAGGGCCACGGACGGCGGGAGCACGACGTGATTGAGATACTTTTCAGGAACCGGCTGGGCACCCGCAAGATGTGCATGGAGAGCCCGGCGGGCAACATCAACGGGATCTCAGAGAGGGAGCACCTTGCGCTTCGGGAGATCCTGGAAAAGAACCCCGGCTACACATGGGAGCCGGTGAGACATGGCTACGCGGAGGCAAACAGGCTCCCGCTGGTCCCGTCATACCAATGGAGGGAAGAAAATTGACTTTTGACGAATACTACGACGGCACGGGGGCATCAATCCGGAAACTCCTTGAGGAAAGGAGCTGGCTTCCGGCACTGAGTTTTATTGTGCGCCCCGGAAGGACACTCACGCAGGAGGACTGCGGATTCTTCTGGAGCCTCTTCAAGGATGCCCAGAGGGACGCTTTCGGGGCTGGAAAGCTCAACGCAGGGGAAAGCCTGCCGGAGCCTGAGAAGGAAGAGGCCCCGAAAAAGGCCGCGCAGCCCCTTGAGCCCGGGGAGTACACCATTCCCCAGCTCGCGGAGCTTACCGGGAAGTGCCGCGAGACAATCCGCACGTACATAAGGCGGTGGGGCGTTGAGTCCCGCAGGATACCCATAAGGAGCAAGGTGGATCCCAGGGTTGCGTACAGGCTGACGGAGGCCCAGCTGGACGAGATACGTGCCGCGAGGACGAGGGGCACCGCCACCGGGAGCAAGGACTCCGGACACCCTCTCCCCGGAACGGCTGAGGAAGTACCGGGAGATTGTGGAGAGCCCGGAGAGGCTGGCGCTTCTGGTGGAGGATCTTGCGGACAGGGTCACGGGTGCTCTGGTACGGATCCGGACGGGAACGACCATTACTGGGGGAGCCTGAGGGAGGCTTCCGAGGAGTCCCGCATTAAGGAGGGCACCATCAGATGGGCCGCGGCAAAGGGCAGGACGGTCCAGGGGTGGACGTTCTGGTATTTCGAGTAAAAGGATTTACGGGAGGGGAAAATGGCAGGATGCATGTACAGGAACTTCACGGCGGTGAAGAGGAACACGGAGGGCGGGACCGTCTGGACGTGGACGTGGCTCGGCAGGGACTACAGGTGCCGGAGCTTCGAGGATTTCCGCGCGTGGGTTGACATGGTGATCGAGGGGCGGACAGCCCCGGAAATGAAGAAGGAAGAGAGATGTTCGGACAAGGATATACGCCCAGGGAGAGCGTGAAGCTCCCGCCGGGTGAGTATTACGCCAGGATCAACGGATGCAGGTACGAGCAGACCAAGAACGGGACGCCCTACCTCGCGGTGTACGTGTCGATCAAGGACAGGCCGGGTGCGAGGCCCAACGTGATGCAGTTCTACGACCGCCCCTACGCCGGGGACAGGGAGAAGGAGCGGTGGGACGAGCAGTGGACGGAGCTCTGCGACTCGTTCGGGCTTCCGAGGGCAATTCCCGCGAACGACGACTACAGCGCGTGGAAGGGAAAGTGCGGGTGGGTGAGGTGCGTGCCCCGCAAGAACGCGCCGGAGTACTCGAACCTGTACCCGCTGAGGCATCCTTCCGGGGCGGAGCCTGAGCCGGACGAGTACGTGCCCGCGCCCGACGGAGTCAACCCTCCAGCCACGGACGGGGAGTCCCTGGAGGACATCCCGTTTTGAGCGAGGAAGAGGTATACATACCCGTTGACGGCATGAGGGAGCTCTGTCTTTCCGCCGTCAAACTCTGCGTGAAGGACATCCGGGAAAGCCCGAACTATATGGGGCTCAAAAGGTACAGCGCGGAGCAGTTCCTTTGCGGGGCGTGGGGAGGAGAGTTCCGGGAAATATGCGTCTCCCTGCTTGGAGAGGACGTGTTCCGGCAATGCAACCCTCCCGCCAAAAGACGCGGCAGGGGAGGCCTGAAAGCCGAGCTCCAGAAGGTCTGCGGACTTACCGGATGCAGCATGAACGAGGCTTCCTGGTACTGGTACAGATACCTTCTCCCGCTGAGGAGCGACGGGGGAACAGACACGGCATGGACGGAGTCCGACATCAGGGATTTCATCAGGCACATGGAAAAGCGGAAGAAAAGGGGGCGCAAGTGAGCAAGTATCATGCGCGGAGGACGGTGCTTGACGGCATGTCCTTCGATTCCGGGGCTGAGGCCGCCAGGTGGTCACAGCTTCACCTCATGGAGAGGGCTGGAATGGTGCGGGACATACGCAGGCAGGTCTCCTTCGAGCTCGTGCCCGGAGAGACTGGCCCGGACGGAAAGAGGATGCGCCCGATGCGGTACGTGGCCGACTTCGTGTGGACGGACTCGGACGGAAGGGAGCATGTGGAGGACGTGAAGGGGGTGCGCACCGAGGCGTACAAGATAAAGAAGAGGCTGATGTGGCACATACTGGGAATCGCGGTCGAGGAGACCTAGGAGGGAACGTGGGAACGGGAATCAGCAAGGCGGGACACTACCGCTCATGGTACGAGGCGGCAAAAAAGCTGAGGGATCCGGCTGAAAGGCTCGCGTTTTATGACGCACTGGACGCATACCGCTTCGACGGCATAGAGCCCGAGGGACTGCCTCCTTTGGCTGACCTTCTGTGGACGGCCATCAAGCCGAACGTTGACGCCGACCTTGAGAGCAGGCTCGCGGGAAGCTCAGGCGGACGAGGAAAGAAAAAGGGGGCTTGCGGGGCGGATGAAAGCACCCTTGCCGATGAGGAGGAACCGCCCTTAAACAATTCTGAAAAAGAGGGTTTGGAAAACTCAAAAGAGGGCTTTTCGGATTCAGAAAGGGGGGTTTTAAACCCTCCTAAAGGGGGCTTTTCGGATTCGGAAAAGGGGGCTTTTGGAAAATCCGAAAGCGATGTAGATGATGATGATGATGTAGATGAGGATGTAGAAGGAGATGATGATGATGACGCGCGCGCAGACTGCTTCCCGGACGCTTCCTCAGCTGACGCGGCGACAGCCTCCGTGGACGAGGTCGCGTCGTGGCTTGACTCCCACGGTTTAGGCATGGGGAAGAAGGAGACCTCGCTCATAACTGTGACGCTCGCGGGAAAGCTGAGGGGATTGGATTATCTTGATTATTCGTTAGATTTTCTTGCGAAGAAATCATTCCGCGCAAGGGACGGAACAGGAGGCAACGTGAGCTTTGAGTCAATACCCGAGGGAAACAGGAGGGGGCTTTTCCTCTCAGCCGTCACCCAGTGGAATGACCTTGACTCGGGCTTTGAGGCATGGACCATGCGGCGGAAGCGGTCTGCATCCGGCAGGAGAAGGGTGCCTCCCTCGTGCTGTCCTAAATGCGGGGGCCCGGTAAGGGAGGAAGGGGGCGAGGCTCTGTGCGAGAGCTGCAAGGCCTTCTTGAACTGGAACGGGAAAGCATGGGAACTGGAGCCTTTCACTGACATTGACCTGAGCTGGAAGAGGATTGCGGGTGAGAGAAACACCGCCGGGACAGCTGTGGTTTGACTTCGGGCCCGTGAGTCTCCCGAGGTTTGAGCGTCCGTCCAACGACAATGAGTGGCTGCTCACCCTGCAGGCGATGTGGCTTGAGGACGGGGACGGGAAGGCGAGGATAGCCCTCTGGGAGGAGGCGCGGAGAATCGCGGAGAGATGCGTCATGGGGATGTACGCGTCCAGGGGAATCAGGTACACGAGGGATGACGTGGACGACAGGGCAAGCGAGGCTATGCTCTACGTGTTCAGGCGATACGACAATCCAAGCGTAAGGTGGCGCAAGACCACATACCGCAGGAAGTTCGGGTGGAACTACTGTGTGCTCAAGGACTTCGTGTCCGTCATACGGCAGGGAGTGAGACACGCCGTGGACTGGAGGAGCAAGGCGGATTCCCTTGTGACTTACGTTGATTATGATACTGTGATGGCTCTGTCCAGGAGCCGGGAGGAATCGGGAGATGATGACTACGATCTGCCATAAGCACGGATGCTACCGGACCGCCGTGGAGGGGAAGCACTTCTGCGCCGGGCACATCCGTCTTGAGGAGAACTGGGGAAGGAGACCCTGCCCCGAAAGGAAGAGCAGCAGGGCATGGCACGGGCTCTACGGCACCAAGAGGTGGAAGAGGGAGCGTCTTGAGTTCCTTCGGGAGAATCCCTTCTGCGCGGTATGCGGTAGACCGGCCGAGGTGGTTGACCACATCGTGCCACACCGCGGGGACGAGGCGGTTTTCTTTGACCAGCGCAACTGGCAGCCGCTGTGCCGGGAGCATCACGGCCGAAAGACGATGGCTGAGACCGGAAACCTCCGCGAGGGGGATAGGGGGGTAAAAAATATTTCCGCGCTCACTGCTGAC
>Ga0326514_10003164_pt1 | contig 10448 bp, 1 predicted proteins | sample 3_2548_0518_D_FD_203653 | JGI IMG/M metagenome (GOLD analysis project Ga0326514, IMG submission 203653) | Bovine rumen microbial communities from UC Davis, California, United States - 3_2548_0518 | ecosystem: Host-associated > Mammals > Digestive system > Stomach > Rumen | place: USA: California... | reverse complement strand
ACGTCCTCCGTGCCGTTGTTGTCCTTCTGTACGATGCCTGCACCCTTCAATGCATAGCAGTTCTTGACAATGACAGTACCATTGTCATATGCGCCAGCAGAGTGACGTGCGAAACTGCGGTTCGGGTCGGGATATTCTACAGTACCGAGGCCGAAGCAGTTTGTTACCTCTGCATAGCTACCGAGCCACCCAGAGAATGAACCATTCTCTTTGTGGGTGTCGTTCTCTACATGGATATCGCCAATCACACCACAGGCGTCGATGGTGACGCGGACGGCAGAACCCATGGAGCATCCATACATACCAGAACCGTTCGTACCGGCAACAACATAAATGTTACCAAGGTTCATACAGCCCGTAATAGTGATATGGCCTGCCCAAGGAGAGCCCATACCTACGATACCGGTATAGCCACCACCTGTGATAGAACATGTATTGTCGAGGATGACATCCTTGACATATACGCCCTCTTCTGCACGAGCCTCGTCGGCTGTGATACCGCGTTCTGTCAACTTATCATCGGGCTGGCTGTTCATTACACTGATAAGACCGCAACCTCTCTTGCCAAGCAGATTGATATTAAGGTTACTGATAGTGTGGCACTGACCGTCGAAATTGCCATAGAAGGGAGCATACTCGCTACCAACCTGTGCAAAAAGTGGAGTGATGGGTCTGCCTGTTTCTACGTCAGTCTCGTTGTATTCAGCCAAGTCGATGTCGGCTGTCAGCTTCGCACTGGCATCCAGATGCTTAGAAGCATAGTTGCTCCACCACAGGAACTGCTCAGGAGTACCAATTTCGTACCATCCATCAACGGGAGTCATATAGTCCTCTTGTACTGCTCCGCAGTTTTTGCAGATACCCATTTCGTCGAATTCGTGAGGATCGAGAACGGGGTCACCTGCAGGAGTATTCTGATATACAGCACCCACAGGTGTGCCATCACACGTGTAGCTTGCAGCATCAGCATAAACAAGGGCTCCTTCTTTCTTGATAGGCAAAGGTCGTGGGTCAACACCTATCCTCTGATAGAAGCGCTCAACACCGCTCTGCTTTCCATTCAAGAAATAGGCAAGTTCGCCACTTTCTATACCATCTTCATTTTCGAACACAATAAATTTGTCCTGGTCAGTAACCTGAACACCTGTAAGAGGATGTGCTACATATACATTATTGGTAACGATATTGCCAGGGTTACGACCAATATTCATTGAATTATCAGCCTTATCGCCACCAGCACCAATTATATGGCCCAGAATGGCACAATTTGTGAGAGTAGCCTGTGCATGCGTCCAACCTGCGATACCACCCACACGCGGATTGGGATTAGACTCGGGGACGCTGATTGTACCGGCATAGATACAGTTTTCGATACTCTTGGCTGTACGTATCATACCAAATAAACCGCCTGATGTGTTATCGCCATTATTGCTGGAGATGATATCAATGTCGGAGTAAACATTACGGACCGCAGACTCATAACTGTCATTGGAGATAGAACCGGCATGTTGACCGCTTGTTTGAATTCTTCCGTGCATGATCAGGTTCTCGACTGTACCATAGTGACGCTGGGGGAAGAGAGACGCCTCACCGGCCATCTCAGTCATCTCTATGGTAAGTTCATGACCTCCACCGTCAAAGTTACCTTCTGTCCAGTCGTTGGTGTTGAAAATAAAGTGACCAGGCTCTGCAATATACTCGATATCGTTAACCATCCTAATGTGAAGTTTGAAACCATTAACAATACGGTTCATACCTTCTGCAAGGTCAAGTTCCTCCTTACTGCCAATGAGAATAGATCTGCTGATAGGATCGAACTTCGTAGGATCATCCGGATCAAAATAATGGAAATCGTATAAACCACACTTGGTACAGATGCCGTACTTGTCAAACTCATGCTTTTCCGATTGATCAACGCCACTGTTAGAGTAACTGATCTCGCCGTCAGCCTTACCGTTACAATCTGTAGGAACCGAAGCATAAACCCGCCCGCTACCGAACGGAGCAGGAACAGGGAATGGATCTGTACCTATTCGCTGAACCCATCCAATCCTGCTCTGGTCGTTGTTCAACTGATAACAGATTTTACCGTCTGCAAGGTCTGCAAGTGGCACAACCGTCACAGACGGGTTATTGCCGCCCCAATTGTTGGTGACATAGTTGTTGTAACAAGAAGGCCCCGGACGATTGCTGTAGCTGTCCTGATTATACTTTTCGAGGTTAACAACCTGAACCTTGCCATCGTTACGGCAGATGTTTCTGCTGGTGCCATCGCTAAGATTAAAGTTGCTTCCATCGTTAATAACCAGACAGTTTACGATATTCGGATTAGAATCCGCCCAGCCAATTACACCACCACAGCTATGGGTTACTCCACCATCGATGATGACCTTTACCAGACAATTCTCGATAATAGTACCGTTAGTGCAAGTAGCGGCAAGACCACCATGAGTGCCATCTCCACCAGGAACTGTGCTGATAATCTTAACATCGGCCCAGCAGTTGCGAATAGTACCCCTGACACGTCCTGCAATACCTGCAGCAAACTTGTAAGCTGAGTTAATCGTTCCCTCAACCTTCAGGTTCTGGATAACAGCGCGCCAACCGACATAGCGGAAGATGGCCCCGTAGTTGTCCTCTGGATACATGTTGATTTTGATGGTGTGGCCCTTGCCGTCGAAAGTTCCATGATAGGCTTGGCTGTTGTCGTTTTTGCCTATCATTGTAGGATTCAGGCCCAAGTCAATGTCGGCTGTCAGCTCGGCACAGGCTGTGAACTCACCACCATTCACGAGTGCAGCAAACTCCTCCCAGTCAGCTGCCGTACCAATCTGATATACATTCCCGACTTTGTCGAGTGCATACGCAGACACGCCGACAACCATCATGATGGCTGTCAGACATACGGTAAGTAGTCTTTTGCTCATAGAATGTAGTTTTAATAATATTAATAAATAAGGTTAACAACATAGTGTTCTAACGCAAAAATAGCGAAAAATATTTATATACAAAACTTTTCCTACAAAAAATGCCAAAATATGTTACATTATGTAAATCGAAGGACACCAAAAAAGCCCCTTCCCTTTATGGGGGAAGAGGCCTAATTAAAACATTATCGGGGTATCTGCTACTTCGCAGACACTTCAGCTCTTCTTTTACTTCGTTGCAACCTTCTTGCCATCCACTACGTAGATACCCTTCTGAGCCTTGCTTACACGCTGGCCAGCCATATTGTATATAGCTCCCTCGCCTTCGGAGAGGGCTGGGGTGAGGCTCTTGATTCCATCGGGATCGCCACTCTCGGTACCTACCACGAAGCCTTCGCGAGCAGGAGTAACGCGCTTGTTGCCGGTGAAAGAAGGAATAGCGTAACGGTTCAGGGTCTTGCTGGCACTTGAGGTAATGTACAAGTTATTAGCATAGTCGAATGCCATACCTGTAATCTGGCTTTCAGTAACACTGATATTGTACCTAGCATCCAGATAGATTAAGCCATTTGCCAGAGGAACGTAGGTTGTCTCGTAGATAATCACCTTGTTGTTACCCATAGGAACTGCAAGAATATTACCATCCTCGCTAATAGCAATAGCCTCGCCGTGAGTGCTGGTAGAGATATTGCTATAATCCTCGATACCTTGAGCATTGAAATGCTTCAGGGCAGGGGTCTCCTCGCTTACGGTATTGGGATACTGCTCGAACCACAGACCGCCAAGGTTATCAGCTGCAATACCTACGTGAGCAGGAGTAATGGCGAACTGACCTGTGAGAGGCTCGTAAACGCTGCTGGGAGCGCCAGTCCAAGAAGTTGCTGTACCAAGGTTATAAGTGAAGCACTTGTAGTCAGAGAAGTTCTCCTTACCGTTAGAACGCTGAGCACCCAGAACAGTAAGCTTGAGGTTCTCGCCCTCACCCTCAACTGCCAAAGCAACAGCGGGACGGTTCTGCTCCTCACCATTAACGGTTACGATACCTGTTGCAGCATTCAGCTCACCGCCCGTGAAGACAGGAGTCCAAGGCTTGTTCAGGTCGGCAGGGTCAGCCTCCCATACAGAGCTGGCAGAGTTACCAGAAGCACGGGCAATGAACAGACGACCATCCTTGCTGACACGTACATTCTTCAAATCGAACTTGTAATCGCCAGAGATGCTCAGTATGTTCTTGTTGTCCTGAATATCGAGACCACCATAGAAACCAGGTGTGCCATCCAGGGCATTGACAGGCTGGAAGTTAGCATCGAAAGCAAACAGAGCACCGGGCTTCTGATCAGCGATGGTACCTTCACCCTTCTCCAAAGGACGAGACTCGGCTACATAGATCTGACCGAAGCCTGCGCTGGCAGGAGCATTGTTAATGGCAAGACCATAAGGAGAGTTAACCTTGTATCCCTCGCCTATCTTGACAGGTGTTTTTGTACCAATACCAGTGATGTCGATTGCATAAGTCATCTTCGTACCGGCTGCGGCATTCAGCAGGCTGTTATCGATAGCAACCTCGTGACCGCCTGCCATCAAGTCGCCACCCTTCAGAACGTGAGAGTACTTCAGCTCTTCGCCAGCATAGAAGTTGATGGCACCGCTCTTAGCCTCAGCATTCAGGGTGTAGGCAATAATAACCTGATTAGCATTGGTAGCTGTACTCAGATTAGAGGCGAAAGCATTCAACTGTACGTTAGGACGGCTGTTGAGGTACTCGTCTCCATCCTTCCATACCAGACTGCCTTCAAACAGATGAGGAGTCTTATCATTACCCAATGACTGGAACCAATGAGCATCCTCGCCCTTCTCGCCGTTGAGCTTCCAGCAGATTTCACCGCTTGCCAACTGCTCCTCAGTTGCCTTTGTTCCCTTAGCATCACCAAACTGTGTCACATAGAACACATTATTTGTGGTACAGTTATCCGGATTACGGCTAATCGTATTGCATTCTTCCACTTTAACAGTGTAGTTAGAAGACAGAACAAGAGTATTGTTGATAGCCATCTTAGAACCGGACCAACCGCAGACACCACCACAAGAGTGGGTGTTCTCGCCCAGAATAGCACAGTTAATAAGACAGTTCTCAACAACGGTTCCGTCACCGGCATTGTTAGCAATTAGACCGCCGTGTGTTCCGTCCTGTGGATTACCATTTTCATCTGCAGGTCTTAATGAGTTGATGGTAACAGCAACATCACAATTCTCGATGCGAGCATTGTAAGTATAACCGGCAATACCACCCATGAACTTCTGGTCGCTGAAGTATTCACCGGTCAGCTTCAGGTTCTTGACGGTGGCGCCGTCCAATGTATTGAACAGACCAGTACGCTCTGCGTTATTAAGGATATATACATTGCTAAGAGCATGTCCCTGTCCATCGAATACACCACGGAAGCTATAATCGCTTCTGTTGATTGGCTGCATTCCGACACCGGCCATGTCAATGTCGGCTGTAAGCTTAGCCTTCACTTTATAATCAACTTCTGTTGAGATAGCACGGAAAGCTACAAGCTGTTTGGGGGTACCGATGAGATAGAAACCCTCCTCGTCCTGAGCAGGAAGAACTGCCTTTACAATATTGTTGTTCAAGAGTTCAGGATTCAGCGCCTCCTCTGTGCTATAAGAACCACTGAAGTACGCATCATACAAAGGTTCCGCAATAACATCATAGAAGACAGCTGTCTCGTCATCCGTAAATACCATCTCTCCGGTCTCACGCCATTCGCCGGTTTCAACATCCTTTTCAACCAAAGGCAAGTTTTCACCTTCGAAGGCTTCAAAAGAAGCGGCTGTGTTATAGAGTTTAATGTAAGCCTGCTTACCCTCATATATATTCTGGAAGATATCGGAGAATGCAGCAGCTACCTCAGCCTTGGCTACGATGGTTTCTGCAGATCCTGCCTGTGCGATAATAGCTTCCAGACTTTCCTTAAGTTCTTGCGGGTAATTGGGACCTGCGGCAACATTTTCATTGGAATATACGTAGTTCATGATGCTCTCTGCACGAGCCATCATATTATCAATTACATTATCCAGAGCAGCACTAACCTTCTCTTCATCATCACCGCAATAGGTAACCTTCAGAGCACTCCAACCCGTCCAGTCACTGTCGTACTTCGTACCAGGGTTCTTGATACCGATAGTAAGCTTACCATCCTCGTCTACCTTTGCAATAGTATAAACCTGGTAGCGACCAGCCTTAGCAGCAATGGCCATACCAGTCTCGCCCTGAACAGCGTAACCAACAAGCGTGGCACCAGCCTCATCGTTAGTTGAGTAACCATCATCATAGATTGCCAGGTCGTGAGCACCTGCGCCGTGCAGGTTGCAGTTCTGCTGATCCATTGTATCGGCAACTGCTATGATATCCTCGTTAACTGCAGGGAAGTAATTGAATACACCGTTGGCATAGATACCGGCAGCATAGTTGGTGCTATAGCGGTTGTTGCTGGGACGGAAGGCTCCGTTGGTGGCAATCAGGTAATAGCCAGGCTTCATGCCCTCTACTGTCTGATACATATCACCAGTTTTCTGCCATGCCTCTATTCCGTAATAAGTCTTACCCTTTTCATCCTGAGTCTTACCCTGGCCTGTAGACCAACCATCAGTCCAGTTTTCATTCTTATTGCTGAAATCATAGTTGGGAATCAAGCTACTTACATCAGTACCAGGAACATAGTCCTCGGCAATAGCATCAGCCAACCACTTGATAACGCGCTCTGTCTCGGCAGTAATCTCCTCGGCAGTAGCGGTATGATTTTCCTTTATGTACTCATAGGTACCAAGAGCATTGTAGTCGTCTGGCTCATCATTCTCCAGGAGGTAATATTCGAGAGCTTCACGAAGTGTACCACTGAAACTGTCATCCTCTTCCAAAGTGCTCTTAACCTCTTCGCACTTGTCGATGTAAGCCTTATAGACAGCTGCATTATCAGCTACGGCAGCCTTCTTTACATTGACAGAGTCAACAGCATCGGCAAAGTCCAAAATTGTGGTAGCCTCTAACAATTCTTCGAGGGATCCTTGGAAGCTATCAAGCATAGACTGTGTTGCTATAACTTCTTCCATTGCATTTTCTTCGTATAGCTTAACAGCATCAGCTGCCAACTCCTCTTCATTAGCTACAGAGAAATACTGTTCAGCTGCATAAATGACGGTACCATGAGAGGGATCTGCAAAAGGATATGCATCCTCGTCAAGGTTCTGATACCAATAACCGGTACGGAACTGATTGCCGTTGGCCTTCCAGGCAAGGGCTCCGGACTTAAAATCAGCCTCACCTACGATACCTACATGTTCCTGAGTACCGAAGCGAGCATAACAGTTCTTGATATTGTCGTTAACACGGCCATTGCCGTAACGGGCGAAGTAGCGCCCTTCATTCTCGATACCTTCAACTGAGCCGACAGCAAAGCAGTTGGTTACCTCGGCCCAGTCACCTAACCAGCCAGAGAATGAGCCGTTCTCCTTAGGACCGTAAACGTTGCCTACCATACCGCAGTTGTCGATGGTTACATGACATGCAGACCCCATCACACAACCGAATACACCGGCTGCGTTAGGACCGCCGTCAGCTGTTACATCACCGCACATCATGACGCCTTTGATATTGACATGACCTGCCCAGGGAGCAGTCATACCTACCAGGGCTACATAACCGCGGCCGAGGAGTGAGCAGCTCTCGTCGAGCGTTACATTCTTAATATATACACCTTCTGCATTGCGGGCCTCCTCATCACTGAGACCGCCAAAGCCCTTTGAAGGCAAACTGTTCATAACGGCGATAAGACCTACACCGTTATCAGTATGATGATCAATAACCAGGTTGCTGATGGTATGGAACTGACCATCGAAGTTGCCATAGAATGGAGCACCCTCTGTACCTACATTGGCCCAACGCTCGCAATAGCCGTCCATATCAATGTCGGCTGTCAGACGGGCACTGACATCCAGATGCTTGGCGGCATAGTTGGTCCACCATACAAGCTGGTCAGGTCTGCTGATGTCGAACCAGCCGTCAACGGGAGTCATATAGTCTTCCAGCAAGTCGTTACAAACGACACAGAAACCTTCCTCATACTGGTGAGGGGGTAGTTCAACATCGGAAGAAGGAGTATTACTATATATAGGATCGCCCATAGGCTGACCGTCACAACGATATTCTGACGAAACCACATAAACAAGGGCTCCCTCCTTCTTGACGGGCATAGGATAGTCATCCTCTCCAATCTTCTGATAGAAGCGATCCACACCACCCTTATTACCGTTCAGAGCATATGCAAGAGCACCGTTCTCGACACTTTCAGGATCTTCAATAACGACAAACTTGTTATCATCACCGAAACCAAAATCCTCGAGGCTATAGACATTTGTGCTAGTAACGTTACTAGGATTTCGGGATATAGTTTTGGAATCACCAGTCGCATTCTGAAGTGTACCAAGGAAAGCACAGTTGGTAAGGTAAACCTGGCCGGCTGACCATCCACAGATACCTGCAAGACACTGGGTATTTCCTCCTTCCACACCATTGACGCTACCTGCATAGATAACATTCTCCAACTGAGCCTTTGAATCTGCCACACCAATTATACCTGCTGAAGTATTATCACCATCTCTGCTACAATTAACTTCAACATCCGAGAAGACATTGCGAATAATCACATTGTCGCTTTTTGTGTGAGAAGTGACAGATCCTGCATACTGACCGCTTGTTGTAATCGAGCCGTGCATGATAACGTTCTCGAAAACACCAGTCATGTTGGGGAAGAAGGATGCATTGTTAACAGTGATGTTATCCATCTCGATGGTAAGGGTATGACCCTGTCCATCAAAATCACTGCCGATATTACCTCCATCAGTAAAGATCAACTGGCCGTCTGTTTTGATTTCAATATCATTCATCAACTTCATGTTGAGCTTGAAACCATTGGCAACACGATTCCAGCCTTCTGCCAGATAAATATCATCTATGCTGCTGATTGATATAGATCTGTCAGCCTGGTTGAACTTTGTCGGGTCGTCGAACTCGAACATATGGAAATCGAAACAACCGCAACCCTGACAGATACCATACTTATCGAAGTCGTGCTTAGGCACTACAGCATTGCTTGGAGTGTTACTGTAGGTAAGGCCGTCAGCTATTCCGCTACAATCAGTAGCTGCAGAAGCATAAACCTGACCAGTGCCAAATGCAGCAGGAACAGGGAAGGGGTCTGTGCCGATACGCTGAACCCATGCTATGCGGCTCTGGTCGGTATTCAGCTGATAGCAGATCTTACCGTCAGCAAGGTCTGCATAAGGAACAACACTTGTAGCCTTATTGGTTCCCCACTGTTTGGTTACATAGTTATTATAGTTAGCACCTGCAGGACGATTAGCGTATGAATCGGATTTGTACTTGGAAAGATCTGACAAAACGCGAATATTTCCATCGTTACGGGCAATATTGTTACTACCGCCATTGTTGAGATCGAAATTGCTACCATCGCTAATAACAAGGCTGTTTACGATGTTGACAGGACCGTCTGCCCAACCAACTATACCACCGCAGTTCTGGGTGGTGGCACCATTAATAACAAACTTTGCCAAGCAGTTCTCGACAAGAGTTCCTCCATAACCCACAGCGACAACACCTCCATGGGTAGCGTCACCAATAAAGGAACTTTTTACAGAGACATCCACATAACAACCGCGGATGATACCGCTGTTCCATACAGCAATACCTGCAGCAAGCTTCTGGTCGGTGGTAATTTCACCCTGCACCTTCAGATTCTGCACGATAGCATGTATACCTGTATTACGGAAGAGTGCCGTTCCCTGCTTACCCGAAGAGAACAGGTTGATTGTGATGGTGTGACCCTGGCCGTCGAAAGTTCCCTGATAGTCAAGGCCGTCCTTGCCTATCATAGTTCCGTCAACACCTTTGTCAATGTCTGCCGTCAGAACAGCATTGGCATAAGCCTCACCACCATTAACGAGTTCGGCAAATGCCTTCAAGTCATCCGCCGTTCCAATCTGGTACACACCATCAACTTTGTTGAGCGCATACGCAGACATGCTGAAAACCATCATGATGGTCATCAAACACATGTGAAGTAGTTTCTTACTCATTGAAAGAAATGTTAATTGGTTAATAATAATAGTTAATAAATTATGTTAATAAATTGTCAGTTTTCGGGGTTATGGCTCACAAAGATAAGTAATATTCATATTGCCGCAAATTTTTTTTGAGGTTTTTTGGTATAACAAGCATATTATGCAAACAAAAGATGATAACAAAAGAAAAAAAGTGGCAGATAGTTTTTTTTCCCAACGAGGAAAATATTTTTCCTTAACTAGAGCACAAAAATTATTTAACCTGCGACTTCCTTTGGCTTTACAGGAAAAAGGAAGAGGGAAGTCGAAACTCCCCTCTTCTTACGTATAGTTTGAATCAGAAACTACCTAAACAATACCTTCTTTCCATTCAGGATG
>Ga0326514_10003162_pt1 | contig 10448 bp, 17 predicted proteins | sample 3_2548_0518_D_FD_203653 | JGI IMG/M metagenome (GOLD analysis project Ga0326514, IMG submission 203653) | Bovine rumen microbial communities from UC Davis, California, United States - 3_2548_0518 | ecosystem: Host-associated > Mammals > Digestive system > Stomach > Rumen | place: USA... | reverse complement strand
CCCTTATAATTAAGGAAGAATAATCTTAATAATGTTTTAATACTTTTATTATCAGATACTTCCATAGCTATTCCTTCATGTTCATTCCATGAGAATGCTATAGATATGATAGTACTATTGTAATGATGTAGTCCTGTAGTCTCTATATCCACACTGAGAGCTTCATGATTGCTTAGTTCTGTGAAGGCTGAGTGGTAACTAGGTAAATCTGTTAGAAGGCAATATTTCACATTTTTAAGCACATCTGAACCAAGAATAGAAGATATACCTGTATTCATATATTCTTCTATTCTCTCTAGGATAAATTTAATCCTTGGTTCCTGAGCAGGATTATATAAAATAGATGCCCAATTAGGAATAATGAAACATTTACCTAATGGAGAATCACAAGCTATACCGTCCTTACCTGTAGATTTAAATCCTGTTAGGGTTTTAAACATATCAGGGTCAGCACATATAACTAGTTTATATTGGTCTGTAATTGTTTCCTGTATATCCTTAATAATTTCATGTCTATCTGTTGCAGAAGTTTTATTAGGGATACCTATAGCTATATAATTACCTCCATAAAAAGATTTCATAGATTCAGCAACCATATTACTTTCTTTAATTAATAATAGTTTATCAGGAGAACCTTCTCTTAATTCTCTCATAACTAATCCTTCTTATAAATATAGATTTCTTCCTTGGCTCTAGATAATGCTACATATAACATACGAGCTTTATTACCTACAGTCTGTCCTTTTCCTTTAACTATATCTTTATAATCTATATATACTCTGTCATATGTAGAACCTTGCGAAGCATGTACAGTACATGCATTATTATCTCTAAGCTCTGCCATCTTCTCTCTGAAGAAATAATACATCTTCCAGTCTTTCTGATTAGCAAAGTTATTAAGAAATGTTCTATATAACTGAGGATTACATGGAATATAGAAAGGAAATTCTTTTCCTAACAGATGTACTGTTTGAACCTCAAACTCAATATCCTTACCATTCATATTAGCTAAATGAGGTTCTGAGATATCTGTTATTATGGATTCTTCTTCTGCATATAAGGTATTACCCATAAGCATTTTATCAGGAATACCAAATGGAGCAGCATAAGATTTATTAACTACTAAATCTCCTACTCTGAATTCACTTGGTTTATCATGTAAATCTCTATATACCTGATTAAAAGCAATTACTCTTTTATTAGTATAAGATAGAATCTTATCTGAATTACCAAATGTTTTTAATACTCTTTGAGCATCTTCAGCATTAGTAAGTATATGTACATTAGCTGATGCTCTTGGTTCAAATATAGTAGCATTCTTAATACAGTCTTTAGCTGATTCAATACAATCAATTAAATCCTGTTTCTTCTGTCTTACTACATCTGTTAATTCAATTACAGGATACTTACTAAATACATCAGCAGAATAACCTACAGGTGGTAATTGATTCATATCACCTACAAAGATTATCTTACTTCTTCTTATATTCTTAAGAATGATATCCAGTAATTGTTTATCTAACATAGATGCTTCATCTATGATTAATAAAGAACAATAAATCTGTTTAAGATATCTCTGGTCAATATCATATTTACCTGTAGATTCATTAAACTGCATCTTTAAACCAAAAGCAGAATAAGTAGTAATACCATCTATTACATTAGCTGCTTTATTAGTGGTAGCTGTAAGAATAACAGGAATATTTCTTGATTCTGCTAGTGGAACTACACATTCTTTAATAAAGAATGACTTTCCTACCCCGGGCTTACCACTAAGACAAATACAGGTGTTCTTGCTATTAAGGAACTTAGATATTTCTTTTAATCCCTGTTCCTGACTATTAGTTAAATTCATGATTATTACTCCTTAATTAATCTTGTTCCTAACGTAGTGGGAGTAAAAGAAATAAGGGTCTGAAACCAGACCCTTAAATTATAGTGTTATCTTGGAATGCGTTTGATTAGGTATTTCTTTAATAGGGCTATAGTAGCTTCTGCTCCTATGTATCCTGATGTACCACTAATACAGTAGGCAATAGATGTTGGTACCTCAAAATAAATACATAAGAGTCCTACAAGAAAACCAGCAAAACCTGAACCTATAGCTTTTACTATGCAATGCTTTAAGGAATAGGTTTCTTCAGTACTTAAGTAAGACACTAATCCTCCTATAAGGGCTAATAGACCATAGAAAGATGCTCTAATCAGTTCCATTATTTCTGAGTCGTTCATCTTCTTTCCCCTGATGATATATTTCAGTTACTTTACTGAGTATCTCATTAAACTGAAGATGTCCTCTTGATTTAAAATAACGAAATTGTAGTTTACTATTATATACATTTGTTTCTGGTTTAGTACCTTCTACAAAGGCAGGGTCAATAAGTAATCCTACAACATTATCTATTTCTATTAGCTTATGCCTATAAGGTTTTAAGTATCTTATAAGAAAGAGTATCTGTTCTACTGGGGTCATAGAACCTAATGCTCTTGGGGTAATATAAAAACTCTTTAGTAACCTTCTTGTATAACACAAGAAACCATATGCAAAATTAACATGACTTATCTTATGCTTAGTATGAGCATCGAAGTTAGACTCATACCCGATATAAGCTATGATGTAGTCAATAATTCTACTAGGTAATTTAAGTTCCTGTTGTAATTGTTTAAAAGCCTGAATCTCTTCAGGCTTAAACTTATCCTCATATATCATATATGACTAACCCTACCTTTAGATGGTATACAGTTTGGATTATCATAGATAACCCAAAATATATTCCCCTTTAGCATATCTACAGGGGAATGGTCAAAGCATCCATCAGTAAAAATAAGATTTAATTTAGCTTTATCTTTATTTATGTGTGCTACAACAGGTCCTATATTTGTACCATAGGTAGTATCAAAGTGAGTTTGATTTTTCCACTTATCTTTGATTATTAATGGTTTAGATAAATCATCAGAAAATCCAAATATCTTAACTTCAGTTAATTTATATAAGTTATAGATATTCTTTACTTCAGACATAAACTGATTTACCTGTTCATCAGATACAGAACCAGAAACATCAATGTAAACATTCATTGTCTTTAGCTTTGGATTCATACCTGATAAAGAAGGCATATACATAGTCTGATATCTTCTATTTGGTTTAGCCCATGAATAATCATCCTTAATATAAGAGGTTACATACTTACGTAATAATACTCTCCAATTAAGCTTAGGAGTACGTATATCTTCTACATATCTTTCAAAGTCTTTAAAACCTTTACCAAAATCCTTAATAGAAGAAGATACCTTATCAAGAAGTTCTTTTTGATTCTGTTTAGCTTTCTGAATCATTTCAGAAGTATTCTCATTAGGGTCAGGTTCTTTAATATCCCCTGCTAATGGACTATCCTGTGGAGGTAATTGAACCTTCTTGGCTTTCTGCATTAACCTCTTATAGATTTCTTCTGCTGTTAAATCCTTATATTCCCTAGGGCATTCAATAATACCCTTAGGAGGAATACCAAGAAGTTTACCTACATTTCTTTCCATAAGGGTACGATTAACTACCATATCACATGCTATATTCCATATATGTGATACGGCATTTAATTCTTTACCTCTATAACAGTGACCAAAGATTATATGTAATAATTCATGACACATTACAAATAATACTTCACCATTAGTAAGTTCTTCTACAAACTTAGGGTCATAAGATATCTTTATACCATCAGTACACATAGTACCTACTGGCTTTTCTACAAATTCAGATGTTAAAGCCAGTATAGATAAGAATGGGTCATTGAAAGCTAATTGTAACTTAGACTTCTTTATTTTATCTGCCATTGAGGTCATAGAAAGAATTCTCCTTAGTAGCTTGCTGTGCATACTGTAAATACTTAGGGAACTTAATAAATATTGTATTAGCTCCTATTGTATAGAACTTATTAGCCAGTACTACTAACCATTCAGAACCAAATTTCTTAACTGTCTCACAACAGTTAACTAATTGAGTTTCAGTAGTTATCTTCTTATAATTAGATACAATTTCACCAATTATCTGATAAATAACACCTACTTCTTCTCCTGCTGTAGAGGAATAAGAACCATTAAGGATATCTTCAAATTTAGGTAACTTATAACAATACTTACAGTAAGTAACAAACTCTGTACCTGCTTTATTACCTATAATACCATTAATTAATTCTCTCTTATCAGGAGTACTTACATCAGTAATGAACTTAAGAACCTTACTCAACATTTCCCATGTTCTAGGACATGCAAAAGTTTTATCTTCCTTCTCTGGGTCAAAGTTAAATAAGAACTTAGAATCATGCATTAAGAAAGCTAATATTCTACTATCAATTTCATTATTAGCTGCCCATGTAAGCCAAGTATCAAAATCTACTTCTACTTCAATATTAATTAATCTTGAACGTAATGCTGTAGATAATTCATTAACTACAGCATTATCAGTAATCTTGTTGCCTGCACAGCAGATAGCTACCTTAGGATGTAAGTGGTAATTACCCACCATTCTATCAAGAATAAGCTTATAAGCAGCAACCTGCACACTAGGCATAGCTGCATTCATCTCATCCAAGAACAGTAACCAACCATTTTTACCTTCAGGTAATGGAGTATTTTCCAGTGGGAAGATATCAAATGGATTGAATCTAGCTTTACCATTATCAATAAAAGGTAAACCATTGAAATCAGTGATATCACACTGAGATACACGAATATCTACTAATTCCAACTTATAAGTCTCAGCTATTTTCTTAAACATATCACTCTTACCTACCCCGGGACTTCCTTCAACCATAATAGGTAATCTAGCCTTAATAGCGATTTTTGCAGATTCAGTTGCTTGAGATAAATTCATAATTACTCCTAAAAAATTAAACCCACTAATAAGTGGGTAGTTAAATTAAAATACTTTCAAAGCCCTACGTAGTAGGTTACATTCCAACTAGCTTAATTTCATTATTTCCTTGGTTTAAGCTAGTTATTAATTTCTTGAAATCTTCAGGTGGAATACCTGTATAAATATATGGAATTATTAAAGGTTTATCCCATTTCTTTCTTAATGTATTTTTTAAACCTTTAATTAAATATTTCTTACTTGGTTCATCTTCAGGATTTTCTTTTACAGGAACACAAATAACATTCTTTGAATATAAAGGAACACCAATATGATGATGTCCCTTAAGACATATAGATTTATACTTCAGATAATCTTTACGAAACTTTAATCTAAAGATTTTAAGAGTAGCTGTATAAGCTACTCCTCTGAGATTAGTGTATAAAACTCTATACCCTGTTAGTTCCATATTCCAAAGCGATTCTTTCATATGTTTCTTTTACCTTTTCATACAGCCATTCTATATGACCCTTATCATTAGGTAAAATTCTAACATCACTTATAAAGTTTTGTAAATCCACAAGCTCCTCAAGTGTGTAACTATCATTCCAACCAAATGGAATATCTGTACTCATGTCAAACATAGTTACTTCACCATCCTGCCAATAGAACTTAATCTTAAACCAGTGACGTAAAGTTAATTCTATTCTGACATACTTGTCAGGAACGTTAATAATTCTAAATTCATTAACCTTATTGGCTAATAAATACTTGTTTAATATACTTAATACTCTTTCCATAATAGTGGTCTCCTTAATAATTCTCTTCCAAGCGTAGCGAGAAAAAAAAAAAATAAAGGAGAACTACACATTAGTGTAGTTCTCCTTATAAATTACAGAGTATCGAGAGTATTCTCTACTCTTCTCAGGTGCCACTGACCCTCTTCAGTATCAATACCGATACGTTCAGCTCTTTCTAATTCATCATAGAGCTTGTTCTTCATTCCAATACTGCAATTAGCAGCTTCAATCTTTTCATAAAGTTCATTTAAATTCATAATATATTCTCCTGAAATAGGGATACTTTCGTATCCCTGTTGTTGTTGTTAATGTTAGGACAGCAGATAATCAGCCTCTAGAATCTGCTTTACCATCTCAGGCTTAGCTTCATCTATTGGTTCAATCTGTAACATGCTAAACTGTTTACTGAAGTACTGTAATATAGTACTCAAATACAATTCAGCAATCAGATGATTGAACTGATACCTCATGTCATTTGCATATCTTGGTAAACATGCAAATTCATCATGAATAGGACGGATATCAAATCCTTCCTTAGGTAAGTCATTGATTACTGCTAATATTGCTTCCCAATAAGGTCTAGGTAAGTAGTCCTCATAGCTGAGGTGGTTCAGTATGTTTAAAGACACTATATTAGTCTCTTCCCACATATGGTACAAATCTTCAGCTTTAGGGTCTTTCACCTTTATATCAAAGGAATACTCAATTACCTTAGAGAATTCCTCTGGTTTAATGGTGAAATCCTGCTTACATCTCCTTACGAGTTCCCTCATTAAATATGCATCTAATGAGTGAATCAGGTTAGCACCGATACTACGTGTACCAGACTCCTTCTGTGACCTAGTGCCAATCTTACTCCAACGGCAATCAATACCACGTTGTTTGCCATTTAAAGTAATCTCAACCCTCTTCGCAGGATAGATATACTCTCCTGACATAATGTCACGAGCAAAGGTATCCTGTGTAATCACCTGATGAATTTGATATCCATCTGGTAATTCCCAAGAGTGTTCAAGAGCATTTTCATCCCATGCATCTAAGCAAGCCTGACGCATAGTGAAGATACCCATGAACCCTAAGTCCTTAGCAATGTCTGCCATTACTGCATTAAGTGTGTCCTGTTTAACGTTACACAGTTGTGCTAAATGGGAATATCCACCGTATCCCCATGCCATCAGGGCTTTCTTAATCACCTTTCTTGGGATATCCCCAAGATTGAAGGTAGCTCTGATTTCTTCACCAATAGTGGTGTAGATATCAGATGGTAAGTTGGTATCAAGATGGAATATCTTCTTGAGACACTCATTATCACGAGTGATTACTGAGGTGATAAGAGACTGACTTGATGCAGTATCTAAAGGTACCCAACCGAATTGACGGTTAAGAATATCCTTACTCAGACTCATTACACCTCTTACATTAGATGCTTCTAATGTATGAGTCTGAGAGAATTCCTTAACACCTTCCATGGTTGATAACTGTGGAAGCATTGGTAAGAGTTTCTTCCCTAATGCTACTTGAACCTCAAGAGGTTCTTTATCACTACCTTTGAATGCATGGTTAGCCAAAGTCTTCAGACTGTATTCAAAACTAGTTAATGTTTTCATTTTATTGTTCTCCTGTTATTTAATGAATAAAGCCAGAATATTTCATCTGGCTTACCGACGTATTATATTAAATTCCAAACTTAGATGTATCAACGTTATCTACATCTAGGCTATACTCCTCCCGTAGGGAGTCGAGCTTTTTAGGCTTGATTAACACACGTAATTCCTTATTACCTGTGTAGTTGCCTAAATCACTTTGGGCATAATATCTCCCTCTCCAATCAGGCTTCATGCTGACATGGAATGTCTCAGGGATACAGTCAATGACATCCTCGAAATGCTTCTCATACTGAAGATAAGATTTTACCTTATCTTTATCCTGAGCTTCTGTTTTGAGTAATATCATATGTGGGAACTTATCCCAAGCTTCTCTGTCCCATTGAAACTCAATGGAACCTAGTATCTTAAGTACATCATCACAATGGTATAAACCATTATTGAAGTGTTTAAGAATTGAGTTACCTAGGATACCACGAGTAATGTGTACCTGCTCATCAGGGCATGTGTACTGAATGTCCTTAGGGACATTGAAAGTACACATTACTGATGTTACATCATTACTAATCTCACCCTTAATCAGCTTAGCCATTTCCATGGCACTGACTAAGATACCAATGCACTGAGCATTCCTGTTGTCTGTCAGTTCAGGATGGCATAAGATAGGTAAGATGTGAGATATATTGGTCATATCTCTGCAACATGCAATTAAGAATGCTGCCATCTTTACCTTGATGGCTTCAATGTTATTAGAGATAAAACCAGTTAATTCAGCTACCATATTCTGAGTAGCTTCACTGTTAGACTTGGATTTGATTTGAAGTAATCTCTTCATAATCCAAGATTCAATACCCACATTATTCAGCTCATTTAACATGAACTGAATCCCCCTTAAATTATCACTATTATCAACACTGTTAATCATAATTTACTCCTTATAATGGGTAAATAATATAATTGTAACCAATTTTCTTAAGTTCATTCAGTATATAGAAGAACTTAAGATTATAGGCTTTTCCAACTGTTTCATCTGTATCTGCATCAAATGCAAACACACAAACAGGTGTCTGATAAAGACACAGACGATGTTTACCATTGGTAACATAAGCCCAATGTTGGGCTTTTAATACCTTTAAATATTTAAATTCCATAATCATAATATAATCTCCTTGCCAACGAATTAACATCTATAGATAGAAAACCCTTCTTTCTTAAGAGACTGAAGGATTTCGATTACACCTAAACCATGGTAATTACAGGTGATGTCTTCTGGTTCAGTCCAGAAACATCCTCTGCCATTACCACAATGAGACCAAGTTACCTCAATCTCACCATCGTAATACTGACTAACAACAACCTCTTCAACATAGCCTGTAACATGTTCAGGCATAATTTTGTTAATACATGAGTATCTCATAATAAATTCTCCTTGTGATAAAGCCCACGAAATGTGGGCTGTTAGATTAAACAACAATTAATAGTGATATTTGTCATACCACTTTGTGTACTTAAAGCAACTACGCTTAGTTTTCTCATCCCACTCTTCGGTAAAGATGCTAACCATAGTCCAGTTAGTCTGACTTTCAACTGGATGCTCAAATAAATCACTATTATAGTGGTTTTTAAACCACTTCTTCATAACCCTATATTTAAGGGCATACTTTAAGTACTTACCATCATGATGACTATGCTTGATCATTTTATTTACTCCTTAATAAAGCCCACCGATATGTGGGCTATAGATTAAACCAACGAATTAATTAATAACCATTTCTCAAGTTAGGGAAGGTAAATCCCTTTTTCTGGATTACCTTCTTGAATCTACGCCATGACATGTTAATGTCATAATGGTTAAGGTAAGACTCACCTTTGACAGGTAACTCTTCATACTCAATGAGAAGCTTACCTTTATTGAACCTCTTACAGAGGGAATAAACAACTACACTCTTTGAGTTGTGATCAACCAGACATATCATTCTCATTTTATTTCTCCTTAATTAAATAAAATCCTTTTAATCCGAACGTAGTGAGGATACCCTTATATCTACGTTCACCATCGTATTAATCTTGTATGTTAAACATACGTAAATGACTAGCTTTTTAAGCTAGTCAAATATGAATACGTCTAGCTCACGTTAAGTGAGTAGAGTATTTTTTATTTAAAAAGGGAACTAATGTTCCCTTTTAATTTTAGTTAAAAGTAGTTTTTTAGACTCTTTTTAAAGCGTCTCCAACTACCCTTATGGGTAGTCTGGAACTTGTGTCCCATATCTGTGATAGCGTCCACGCCTATACCAGTTTTTGTTCTGGTACGCAGAGTATACTCTATTTTAATGTCCCACTCATAGTCTACATGTACTGCCTTTCTCATATCTCTAGCTCCTTAATTTATATAAATTAATTTTTTATCTAAAAGGGGCTTAAAGCCCCTTATACCTAATCTTCCTTCCAGCCTAAAGCTGAACAACTTGCATTAACGTTGTTAGCCTTCTCAATAGCTGTTGCACCTGTAACAGAGGACTCTTGTAAGTCCTCTGCTACTTCGATTTTTGACTGCACCTTATACTTGTTAGCGAAGGTTTGAGCAACTTTAGGTACGATTTTTATACACTCTGATACAGAATCAACCATACCAGCCAAGCTATTGAAGATTTTTACTCTTGCCATAATATTTACTCCTGTAAATTGTTAAAGAAATTAAAAGGGGACCGAAGTCCCCTTATGCAAAACTTAGAAAGTTTTCACTTCAGCTTCGGCATTTGTTGCCTGAGCTTGCTGAGCCTGACCCTGCTTACTGAACTTATTCACATAAGTGACATCACCATAAGCATACCACTCCCCTTTGGAGGATATTCCAAAGTTGAGGTTATACTTATCGTTTGAATCAATGCAGTCATCGAGAAAACTATCAAGTTCATCCTTGCTACGGAATTTCCAGTAGCGACCTGTTTGTGTTAACATAATTGTCTCCTTGTGTTGTTAACGAAATAAAGATACCATCGTATTGGTAGGAGGGTTATAGGGGGGGGGGACCTCCCCTAATAAATTTTTTTCTGGTGTAATACTACATCTATAGAAATTATTAATAAAATCTCTAAATGAATTTTTCCCTGACTAGCTCATAAAAAGAAAGAAATTCTTCTCTTCCTAGGACTAGCTCATCTGTAGAAAGAAGTCCTCAAGTAAAATAAATAA
>Ga0326514_10003160_pt1 | contig 10451 bp, 8 predicted proteins | sample 3_2548_0518_D_FD_203653 | JGI IMG/M metagenome (GOLD analysis project Ga0326514, IMG submission 203653) | Bovine rumen microbial communities from UC Davis, California, United States - 3_2548_0518 | ecosystem: Host-associated > Mammals > Digestive system > Stomach > Rumen | place: USA: California... | reverse complement strand
CGCGTCCGCGAAGATCGCTTCTTTTCCGGTCCAGCCATACATAATGTTGGTACGGTAGCCGTATTCAGGAACAAGCACATTGGTATATCCGGCTGTCTGTACGCAGAACACATTTACTTTCGGATTCACGGTCCGGCGGTACTCCGCGATCAGTTTGGCAACATGTACATAACTACCATTGCAAGCATAGCCGCGGGCTTTGTATTCCGCTTTTCCTTCCGCTGTTCCGTACAGTCCGCCGTGACCGGCCTGCATGTCGGAATAGATGAAAATATTATCCCAATGGATCTTTTTGTCAATCGCGTCACGGAAGAAGATCCAGATTCCATTCTCCGTAGCATGGCCGACCGAATGTCCGCCCTTAATAGAAAGATCCGCAGCCTGCTTGAGTACTCCGTTCCGTTTTGTGACGGGGTGGATCTCCAGCTTGTCTCCGAAAATACCGGCATAACCTTCCTCAGAATTATATGCTGTGATGACGCTGGATAAATTATCGATCTCCGCGACGACAACACTGCCGTATTCACTGGTCAGGGTTCCCCAGGCGCTGCCGCTGTTGTCGGAAAGGCAGATCGTCTTTCCTTTCAGAGCAGGCATGTTATCGCAGGCAATGTCCATGCACTCTTCCAGCGCGTCTATGATCTGGGGCTTGTGATGGATATCATTACTGGCCTTTACAGCCCTTAACGCGGAATAGTAACGGAAAGGGAACTGTTTTCCGGAAGGTACGCCCTGCTTCAGCGTTTCGAGAATCTTCCTGCAAAGATCCCTGTCTTCTATCTCCGTAAAAATACCCCGCAGGTTCCTTAAAAGAGCCATATGTCCAAGGACACCTGACTTGTAGATCTCTTTCCAGGATTTACCGGAGGAACGCATGGTCTCCCATGTGGAATCCTGTTCAGGAACCACAATGTTACCTGTCTGCATCAGCTCGTCCAGAACATCGCTGTGGGCGTGAGAGATACGCACCACATCGATCAGTCCCAGTCCTGTGTTTTTATACTTGTGCACCTGGTAAGCGTTCAGACTTGACAGCTTGGCTGCCCAGTTCCTCTTCAGGACGCTGGGGATTTTCTTCTTGGAGCCACTTCTGTACAGGTAGTAGGCCAGCTGACTGCCGGGCTCATCCGCCCTGCTCATGACCTGTCTGTTGATCTCGGAAAACAATCCGGGATGCTCCTGATTGAAGCGGACGCGGTCCGGATGCAGCGCGGCCCGTACCATGATGACCTGCGGATTCAAACGCATGAAATAGTTGGAACGGAGCACGGCCGCCCAGCGGAGCGTTCCCTCAAAATCATAGGAAAGGGCATCGTCGATGACCTTTTCCATCACCTGGGAAGTTTTCATTCCGTCAAAATGATCGCCGATCACATCGTAATCACGGAACAGGAGATGCAGCCTGTATATTCCGTCTTTGATATACGCCTCGCCAAATTCACCATGCCGGTAGTACTGCGGCTCACCGAAAATACTGGACGCGGTGACCATTTTCAGCGTATCCAGCGGATTCACGGTAAAGGAGATTCCTCCCATGTAGTTTGTCTGCGCGCCAGTCTTCTGCGCGCTTCTCTTTTCTTTTAAAGATCGTATTAATTTACTCATGGCACCCTCCTTTCTGTTTACGGGCCGGACATATACTGTTCTTCTGTTATTTGATGATCCGAACAGTCAGCTATCATTCACATCAGCTTCATTGTAAAAAAGAACCGGTTTCATCAACCGGTTTTAACGATCAAAAAGATGCCCGAGAATAATTGAAACAGGTATGATTTCTGCTCTATCCAGTTGAGCTACTGCGCGGCAGATCGCGCAGGTCGGGCTCGAACCGACAACCTTACGTTTGGGGGACGTGCGAAGTAACTGCCTCATCCGCTTCGGGCATCTATGATTCAAGAATAGCAAAGTCTTTGAGAAAAGCAATAAACCTGTAGTATAACCGGAACCCCGGAAATGGCAGATGCTTCTCTCAAAAAAATGTCCGAGGATATCCAGCGCAGAATAGTCAAACTTTTTCGGACGCGCTGCCACGTTACGCTACAATTCGCCTGAATATCAGAACGAACCGGCCGGATTCGAACCGACAACCTCCCGTTCCCTAGATTCGATGCAGCTGCGACTGCCGCTTCGGACATCTATGATTTAAGAATAACAAAGTCTTTGAGAAAAGCAATAAACCTGTAGTATAATCGGAACCCCGCAAACGGCAGATGCCTCTCAAAAAAAATGTCCGAGGATATCCAGCACAGAATAGTCAAACTTTTTCGGGCGCGCTGCCAAGTTACGCTACGATTCGCCTGAATATCAGAACGAACCGGCCGGATTTGAACCGGCAACCTCCCGCTCCCTAAGATTCGATGCAACTGCTACTGCCGCTTCGGACAATATTATTATATCATAGCAGGAATATAGAATCAAAATAATGATCAGCAGCGACGCAAAATCTGATAAACCCCTGAACCAATCTTGTGTTTCCTGACGATATTACGTATGCTGATGACATGACCGCGTAACAGAGATAATATTCAGGCTCTGCATGGGTTTTTCAGGCCATTATTCTCAGTCAGAAATGTTTTGTGGACATACGAGCTCTGAGCTCGTGGTACTGGGCCCTGGCGCATTGACTCACGAGCTCTGAGCTCGTGGTACACATTATTTTAGAGGAGAGATTGAAATGTCGAGAAAATATATGAGAACGATCCTGGCCATTCTGACATCAGCGGCGATAGCCGCAGGCTGCGCTTCTCCCGCGCCGGCCGCCTCTTCCGGCGAATCGGGTACTGCTGCCGCCGGCGAAGAAGCCGAAACGGTCGGAGCCAATGATTCTTCCGACAGTAATAAGAACGCGGAAGCGGTATCATCCGATGGTACGGAAGTTGACTCGCAGAAGTCATCCGGAGATAATGAAGCGGCGGAGCAGGCCGGCATGGCAGAATCCTCCGAAGCGCCGGAGAAAACGGTTTTGACCCAGTCTCCCACTCCTTATGAGAAATACGGGCGGCTTCAGATCTGTCATCTTCCCGCGGATAACACAGCCGGTTTTACGGCTGCCCTGTGTGATGAATCCGGCAATCCGGTACAGCTTGTCGGTATGAGTACCTACGGGCTGCAGGTCCCCCATGGAAGCTGGCTCCTGAATGACGCCGCCATGGACGCGGTCGCGGCGGATTTTCAATGTGATGTCCTGCGTCTGTGCATGTATATCACCAATACCGGCTATGCCGTACAGCCGGGCCCCTGCCTGGAACGGGTCGAGCAGGGTATCGAATACGCCACAGAGAGGGGCATGTATGTGATCGTAGACTGGCATATCCTGAATCCCGGTGATCCGAACGCTCCCGATTATCTGGAAGCCGGCGTCAATGAGCCCATGTACGAAGAACTGCGGCAGGCGCATCCGGATTACAACGGACCTCAGCTGTTCTTTGCTTATCTTTCAGAAAAATACGGCTCTTACGGTAATGTCCTGTTCGAAACTGCCAACGAGCCGAACGGGATCGCGGATTCCGAAAGCGGCGCGGCGGAAGCCTGGAGCCGGGTCCTGAAGCCTTACCACCAGTCTCTGGTCGATGTGATCCGGGAACATGATTCCGATGAATATCCAAATATTGTCATCTGCGGAACGGATTCCTGGAGCCAGTATGTGGATTCCCCCGCGGATGATCCTGTCACAGATCCCGCTTCTCCTGAGGCAGCCCAGATCATGTACGCCCTGCATTTCTATGCCGGCAGCCATGATACGGAACCGTCAGCGGACGGCACCTATTATCTGGGCAGCAAGATCGACCGGGCTTTGGCTCACGGCCTTGGCGTTTTTGTTACAGAATGGGGCACAACAGAAAACACCGGTGACGGAGCGGTAAACTATGAGAATTCAGACCGCTGGCTGGACTTTTTGGCGGAGCGCGGAATCAGCTGGTGCAACTGGTCCCTGGGAACCATTTCGGAAGGATCCGCCGCTATTTATTTCCACGCTGACAAAGAACCCATCGATACAGACGCAGACGGTATCCCTGATTTCAACGCTCCCAACAAAGACGGCTACAGCGTGGAAGCGACCGGAACCCAGCTGACAGAATCCGGCACCTATGTCAGGGAAAAGATCCGTGCCGCCCATGAATGATCCCAAAAAAGCAGAAAAACAATTCGATTGAAGAAACCAGATAATTCACGCAGCTAAAAGTGCTGTTTATCTGCCACGACAAATGATGCCGTGGCAGACAAAAAGCACTTTAATCATATTGGGTTTCCTTCCTGTAAGGGCACGATTTGCCGCGATATGCCGCACTTTGCGCTGGGCTCTGTGCAGGCACATACTATCCAAAATTAGAGGTCGAAATGGCAAATCGTGGCAAATTGTGGCAAATCGCGGACGTCATTCGTAGTAAAATCGTAGTAGAAATCGGGGTGTTTTACTACCGGTGCCCTTGCGTGACTTTAGGTGACCTGGAGTGTAGGGGGTATTGAGCTGCTTGACATACTGGAAGACGTCGCTATCTTTTCATCAGAAACGTACCGCCAAATCCCGATCTGCCACAATAAGCCCCTTGACGATATCAATGCCGTTGACGTATGCTGAATACCTAAAGACTCTTAACGGTACCTAAGCCACGGGTTCGGGTTCCTTTAAAGGTTTTTTCTGTGGGAGTAGCTCAATGGGGAGAGCGTTTGCCCCGCCGGCAAAAGATGAGGGTTCGAGTCCCAACTCCTGCATTACATGAAGTGGTTATCTATTGACAGAATAACCTTTTCATTCATCGAGCATATCACTAAGGTCCATCATACCGATCAACAGCTGCTGAAAGAATCTTCTATTTCCTGTTACAAAACATCCTTCAAACGCTTCTCTTCCAATCTCTATTACACTTTTGGGCGGTGTGAATTTCTCCAGACTGAAGCAGCCGCTAAAAGCCCTATCCCCAATCACTGTCACACCTTCCGGAAGAACGATTTCCCGGAGTTTATAACAGTTGCAGAAAGCATAATCCCCAATGATCTTCAGGCTTTCCGGCAGGTCTGCCCTTTCCAGTCTGTTACAGCCATAAAAAGTCCTATACGGAATGCGGTCTATTCCTTCCGGCAATATGGCCTTTCTCAACCGATCACAGTCTTCAAAGACCTTTTTTTCAATGCATTTCAACCCTTCGGGCAGAATGATCTGCTGCAGACCGCTATGGGAAAAAGACTTATACCCTATACGTTTAATGCCTTCAGGCAACGAGACATCTCTTAGCTTACAGCAATCACAAAATGCTTTTCCATCAATCTCAATCAGCCCTTCCTGCAGTATGATTCTTTCTAGGTTTTCGCACCGCAAAAAAGCCTCAAACCCGATACGCGTCACACCTTTCGGCAACGTAATCTCCTCCAGGTTTCTGCAATCACGAAATGCCCTGTCCCAGATTCCCGTCACTTTATGCCCCTCTATCCACTCAGGGACTATCAGTTCTCTTCTTTTCCCTCGATAAAGATAGATTACTGCTGTGTCGTCTTCCAGCAGTTTGTATACAAAGCTTCTGTAAATAAGCCTCCCGGTTTTAAACATTTCAAAGCCCTCCGGTGAAGCGCTCCGCCTTCACCCTTGATCCTATGATATCATTTATAACTCTTCCACCGTACTTGTAAAGCCGAGCTCCCTGACTTAACGATACCTCAGCACAACCGCCTGATAAGGTCTCAATCTCACTTTCTGCCCTTTCCGGCCAAGCGCATCATAATTGTTGAGCAGGATCTTATACTTCTTTACATCATCCGGAAGCTTGTAGATCGTAGTACGCCTGCTGAAGTTGGCACATACAAAAAGCCCTTTGTCCTGATCAGTCCTGCTGTAAGCGATGATCCTTCGGTTTTCGTGGTCGTATTCCCGTGTTTCTCCAAAGACAGCCTCTTCGTGCTTCTTCCTGATCTGCAGAAGCTTCCGGTAGAAGCGGTATACAGACTTTTTGCTTTCCAGGTCCTTCTTCACGTTAATCTCCGGGTACAGAGGATTCACACACTGCCACGGTACATGTCCCTTGTTGAATCCGCCATTGACCGAATCATCCCATGCGATCGGTACCCTGGAATGATCCCTTGCCCCATATTTGATGAAGCGGAAGGCAAGCCATTTGGGCATGCCCATGCCCGCCATCAGTTCATAGACGAAATGACTGACAGGATCCATCATCTCATCGATATTTTTAAATTCACAGTTTGTAAGTCCGGCTTCCTGTCCCATGTAAATGAACGGCGTGCCGCAGCCCATATACATCACTGTCGCAAGCATCGTTGCTGCTTCATAGCGGTTTTTTTTGACATCGATTGAAAAGCGGTTCACGCTGCGGGGATTGTCATGGTTTTCCAGGACCAGTGTATTCCACCCCTCCCCGTACGCCGCTCTCTGCGGATCAAAAAATCCCTTCTTAAACTGGCGCAGGTCAAATGGTTTGGGGAAGAATTTCTTTCCCCCGATATTGTCCGAGTCAAGATGCCCGAAGCTGAAGATCGCGTCCAGCTCGCCATTGCTCTCGCGGACATATTCCCGTGCATCTTCCTCAGAAGGATGGAAGGACTCCCCTACGGTAAAAATATCGTAAAGGGAAAATGAATTCTCATTCAGCTCTTTCAGGAACTCATGCATGCGCGGTCCGTCAACGTAATACGGTGCGCCTTTTTGGAAGGAGTCTTTCGAATCATCATCCTGAATCGGGTAGACCTTGGAGAACATGTTAAACACATCGAAGCGGAATCCGTCGACTCCTTTGTCGAGCCAGAAATTCAGAATACTGATGATCTCTTCCCTGACTTCCGGATTCTCCCAATTCAGGTCTGCCTGTTCCCTGCAGAAAAGGTGCAGGTAGAACTCATCACTGTCGCCGATCCTCTCCCAGGCGGATCCGGTAAACGTTGATTCCCAATTGGTCGGAGGAAGAAGCTCCCCCTTCTCTTTTTTGCCTTTCCGGATGATATAGTAATCCCTGTACGGCGAATCGGGAGACGAGACTGCTTCCTTAAACCACGGATGTTCGGTGGATGTGTGGTTAATGACCATATCCATGATCACCTTCAGATCCCGTTTATGGCACTCTTCCAACAGTCGGTCAAAATCTTCCATCGTGCCGAACTTCTCATCGATTGCCTTATAGTCACTAACGTCATACCCGTAATCGTAGTCCGGCGACTTGTACAACGGCGAAAACCATATTGCTGTAACCCCAAGATCCCGGATGTAATCCAGTTTTGAAATGATGCCCTCGATATCGCCCCAGCCATCATTGTTCGAATCCATAAAACTGAACGGGTAGATCTGGTAGACTACTGCGTTTTTATACCACCTTGTTTTCATGCCGCCTCCCTAATTTCATAATCAGCCGATCCCAATTACATCTGCCCGGCAAATACCGATTTGTACCTCCACCCTACCATACTTCCATCCTATTTTCCACCAACGAAAAAAAGCGCCCACCGCCATTATGGCGATGAGCGCAGCTCTCTTTTCTCAGACCACTCTAAACATCTTCCTGCTCTGTTTTTCCTTTCCTTCCTTCACTCCATTCAACTTCTCCTGCTCTCTCCGAGCCGACTCAACTTCCTCCATCCGGGCCATCTCCGCTGCCGCGTCCTCCATCCCCAGATGAGTGTAGACGTTCATCGTGACGCCGATGTCGCTGTGCCCCATGAGATACTGCAGCGTCTTGGGGTTCATGCCGGCTTTCGCCTGATTGCTACAGTAGGTGTGCCTGCAGACGTGCGGTGTGATGTTCGGCATCTGCTCCCGGTAGATCTCGTTGTAGCGGCTCACCGCATGGTTGAACCTGTGCTCCCAGTGCATCGCCACTTCCGGCATGCCGTTCTTGTCCAGGTACAAAAACCCTGTGTAGCCGCCAACCATCTTCTCTACTCGAGGCGCTTCCCGGTCCTCAAGGATCGCTTGAAAGCAGCGGAACACTTCCTCTGTCATGGGGAGCTTCCTTGTTCCTGCATTCGTCTTGGTAGACTCGATCATGTACTCCATTTTGGTAGTCCGCTGCAGCTGCTTATTGATGTCGATGATCCGCTTCTCCATGTCGAGATCGTGGATGGTCAATCCGCAGAACTCGGAGATTCGCATTCCTGTGTGGAACAAAATATAGAATGCCTCGTAGTATCTGCAGTAGTTGTTGTCATCGTGCACGAACTTCAGGAACTTGCGCATCTGGTCTTTGGTGATGGCCTCCCTTGTCACGCTGTCGTTGATCACCACCCCGGCAAGCTGGAACCCGAAGGGATTCTTCTGCAGGTAGTCGTCGTCGACTGCCATCTGGAAGGCGGGGCGGAGAACGCCTCTCACTGTTTTGACACTGCTGTATCCCTTGCCATCAGCCTGCATCTTGATCAGAAATAGCTTCGCGTCTGAGGTCTTAACATCCCCGATCCGCTTCCCGCTGAAATCCTCCTTCTCCAGAAGATTCAACACGAATCTGTAGTTTGTAAGCGTGCTGGGCTTTGCTCCGGTTCTGGTTGCCAAGTATCTCCTTACCAGCTCCATCACCGTCATATTCTTCATCGACGGATCCATCTGCGAGTCGAGGTCGTATCCGATCTTCTTCTCCATTTCCCTCAGCGAGAGGCAGGGCTTCTTCGGAGGGACGTACCTGCCTGCGAGGACTTGATACCGGCATTTGCCATAAGGCCAATCGCCTCAGCGGTATCTTCCGCCGAGTACCCTAAAGCACCTGCGATCGGAGCACAGTACTTGAAGGTCTCGCCCATCATGGATACGTTGGTATTGGCATTACTGGATGCCGCTGCGAGGAGATCTGCAAAGTGACCGGAGTCCTGTGCGGTCAGGCCGAAGGCAGTCAGGGCATCTGTCACGATATCCGATGTAGTCGTAAGATCCTCACCTGATGCTGCAGCGAGGTTCATAATACCTTCGATACCGCCCAGCATATCCTCTGTCTTCCAACCTGCCATAGCCATGTAGTTCATGGCTTCTGCTGCTTCGGACGCAGAGAACTTAGTCTTCGATCCCATCTCACGGGCTTTATCCCGGAGCGCATCAAAGTCATCGCCGGTCGCTCCGGATACGGCGGCCACCTGACTCATGGCGGAATCAAAATCCGCCGAAGTCTTCACAGCAGCAGCGCCGAGACCAGCTACCGCCACTGAGGCAGGCATCACTGCGCGTCCGACTCCGGCGATCGTATCTCCAGCTTTTTCGAACTTCTTACCAGTCTCATCGATCTTGGAGAGAACGTTGCTGGTCGTTTCCGCTTCCTGCTGCAGGCGCCGTAGTTCCTCTTCCGTCTCGATGATCTCCCTCTGCAGGGCATAGCGTATGTGAACTGATGGGACAGACCCCGCCTTGGATCCCTGGACTCCTTCTTCGCGCTGACGGGTACGAGTGCGATTTCTATAAGAAAGACTGAGTAAAAACAGCACCTACCATCTCGGCAGGTGCTGTTTTCGTTGTCTATCCAACGTTACTTTTAAGTGCTTCAAATGCCTGTTTTATCTTGGCGGCCATCAGTTTCCGGCGTTCAACAAGAAAAGTCTCGTAATTCATCTTTTCCCAGCCATGCGGTAAGGCGTTATCCGCCTCCATCTGAATAATCTCCTCTTCAGAGCGCCCTTCACAAATAATCGGATAATATGATGACGGCGCATCATCGAGGATATCCATGTTATCCTTCCAATCAATATAAGCATAATTCGCCATCTGATTTATTTTTGAATCCGTATAATTTTGCGCTTTGAGATATGCCTTCTCAAATAAATATGTGCTCATTTCTTCACCACAATGGTCAGCATAACCAGATCTTCTTCACCGGTGTTGATGATAGCGTGCTCTGACCCTTTCGGACAGATGTGCATGACTCCCTGTTTTAGATCTTCCTCTACACCGTCACAGATCGCTTTGCCCGTTCCGCTGATGATGTAATTCATATCATCTCCAGAATTCTGCGTGTGAGTTCCAATGCTCCCACCCGGATGAATCACTGTCGGAATGATCCGATATGAATCATCATTATACATGCGGGCACTCATCATGCCGGTGCCGTTATTCATCCCCGGAAACGTCATTGAATCTATATCATTGAAATCTATGCGCATATTCTTCACCTCTAAAAACTTCGATTTACCGCAGATTCATTCCGCAGAAGCTGCCTAAAATCAAATATCATCTTTTTCATGAACCTATGCTCCCGGCCGCAAACATGATCAGAACGGCCCTCCGCCGTCCCTGCGCCTGGGTTGACAGCACCCTCCCTCGGGGATACAGTAGATGCATCAGATTACTTTATGAACGGGAGCTTGTCATGTTTGAAAAGAAAATCGAGATTTTCAAGAAGAAGGACCGGGAAGCCTGGACAGAGATCCGGGATCTTCTGAAAAAGGAAGGGGTTGCCGGCATAAGCGCAGGGCACTATCTGCAGGAATCCGTAATGGCAGGCGGCTGCGGAGCCAAGCTGGATCCCAGGGATTTCGGC
>Ga0326514_10003159_pt1 | contig 10451 bp, 8 predicted proteins | sample 3_2548_0518_D_FD_203653 | JGI IMG/M metagenome (GOLD analysis project Ga0326514, IMG submission 203653) | Bovine rumen microbial communities from UC Davis, California, United States - 3_2548_0518 | ecosystem: Host-associated > Mammals > Digestive system > Stomach > Rumen | place: USA: California... | reverse complement strand
ATCACCTCCCGAATGGGTAGTAGTTTACCACACACGGGACATTTTCATTTTTGGTTTATCAGGACATTATCATTTTTGTCTTATACACAGGGATTCTCCGGAATTCACAGCCTTGACGGAACTCATAGATATGCATATAATGTTTTGTAATAGTTTTGTTACATTTGTAATATGTGAGCCGGCTCATACCGCCGGCTGATAAATATGAGATCCGGAGGGAAAGATGAAAAGATTCAAGGCTCTGAAACTGTCAGCTGCTGCACTGTTGTTAATACTCATGACGTGTCTGTTTGCACTGGGAGCGTCTGCAGAGGAAAAGACAGGATGGCATAAAAACGGTTCCAGAATCTGGTACACGACAACCACGGATGAGGGAGAGACCGTCAAAGCCACAGGGCTTACCCAGATTGGCAGATTCACCTACTTCTTTAACAAGAACGGGTATCTGAGGACCGGATGGGTCAGGAACAAAGGCGTGCTTCGCTTCTTCCGGAAGACCGGCAGGCTCGGTGTCAAGGGCAGAATGTACCAGTCATGCCAGAGAAAGGTGAATAGAAGAGGATTTTACCGGTTTGAGGCAGACGGTTCCGTCGTTACCGGTCTTCAGGAGATCGGAGACAAGTGGTACTTCTTCTCGACAGCTTACCGGAAGGGTGAGAGAGGACTTATGGTAGTGAAAAGTTTTGCCGCCACGAACGATGGCAGGACCATCTACCTTCTCAGGAATGGCGTCATGGCAAGAAACCGCTGGGTCAAGTACAAGGGAAAGCGCTATTATCTTGGCAATGACGGCAATCTGCTCCGAAATACGGTCACTCCGGACAACTGGAAGGTAGACGGAGAAGGCCACAGGATCGGAAAAGCGAACGGTGGGTCGACCCTATCCCCGTCTTCGCCCGGAACGAAGGCTCAGACAGGAAAAGCAAGCATCCTGATCCTCTGCGGCCATGGCCAGGGAGATTCCGGAGCTGTCGGAATGTGGAACGGAAGCTGGATCCAGGAGCAGGCTTATACAAGAGACTTCGGAAGAAGGATCTACAACGCCCTGCTGAAGTCAGGGAAGGTCAATGTTGATCTCTTCAATACGAACCTTGATATGTACCAGCAGAACAGGGATATCCTGAACGCTACCTATGTAGGAGGTTCCAGGCTCCAGACCAGGATCACGGGAAGCGGTGCTTATAAGGAATCTACCATCAGGGCTCTCAGCAAGTACAGCAGGATCCCGGACCCGATGAAGTATGATTACGTCCTGGAGATCCATTTCGATGCATCCGGCGTCAAGGATTACGGCGGCAACGGATCCATGAAGGGTGTATTCGTCTACGTCAATTCGAACAAGAGAAACACCCGGATCGATTCGAAGATCACTTATGCGATCCATAATCTGGGCCTTCCGATCTGCGGACCGGCTGTATGGAAGTCTTCCGGGCTTCTGAATGCCCGTGTCTACAACGAGATGGGCGTAAGCTATGGCCTGCTGGAGACCTGTTTCATCGATGACAAGGATGATATGGCCTTCTATATGAGACGGAGAGATGACATGGCTGAGGCTGTCAGCAAGGCGATCATCGATTATTTCCAGTAAGGAAGCAGGCACAAAAATATTTTTGAAATAAAAAGAAACTTCGCAAATACCTGCTAATATGCAGAAATACAGCGAAGTTTCTTTTCGTTTTTGCCGATATCGCATTGACAATGGCGGTCTAAATTATTATCATTGAGGAAATTGTCCGGTTATCGACCGGAACAGGAGGGTGTGACATTGAAAAAGAGGGTAATATCTCTGCTTGTCGACAATACGGCGGGTGTAACACAGCGTGTATCCGGACTCTTTTCGAGAAGAGGCTATAATATCGAAAGCATTACCGGCGGCGAGACTGCAGATCCGAGATATTCCAGAATCACAGTCGTTGCGGAAGGGGATGACGATGTCCTGGAGCAGATCACGAAACAGCTCCGGAAACTGGTGGATGTTGTTGACCTGAAGGTTCTTGATCCGGAAAACTCTGTGACGAGAGAACTTGTCCTGGTCAAGATCAAGGTCAGCCCTGAGCAGAGGCAGAGTGTGATCACGATGGCAGATGTCTTCAGGGGAAAGGTAGTCGATGTGGGATACGAGTCACTGATCATCGAACTGACCGGAAAGCAGGATAAACTTGACGCATTCCTGAGACTTCTGGGAGGATATGAGATCCTTGAGCTTGCGAGGACCGGTATCACGGGACTTTCAAGAGGATCCGATGATGTAAGGTATCTATAAGTTACGGTATCTTTAAGTTACGGTATCTATAATATCCGGTGCAGCATGGAAGGAGCAGGACTCCGGCAAAGGTATCGGGTGTTATATGAGATATTTAAGAGTTTAAGAGAGGAGATTTATCATGGCTGAGAGAGCAAAGATTTTTTATCAGGAAGACTGCAATCTGTCCCTTCTTGAGGGAAAGACGATCGCAATCATTGGTTACGGAAGCCAGGGACATGCCCATGCACTGAACCTGAGAGATTCCGGATGCAAGGTCATCATCGGACTCTATGAGGGATCCAGATCCTGGAAGAAGGCGGAAGAGCAGGGATTCGAAGTCTATACCGCAGATGAAGCTGCAAAGAGAGCTGACATCATCATGATCCTGATCAATGATGAGAAGCAGGCAGCTATGTACAAGAGAGATATCGCTCCGAACCTGAAGGAAGGCGATATGCTGATGTTCGCCCATGGATTCAATATCCACTACGGCTGCATCGTTCCGCCGGCTTATGTCGATGTCACCATGATCGCTCCGAAGGCTCCGGGCCATACCGTCCGTTCCGAGTATCAGGCAGGCAGAGGAACTCCTTGCCTGGTCGCTGTTCAGCAGGATTATACCGGAAAGGCAAAGGACCTTGCACTTGCATACGGACTTGCGATCGGCGGAGCAAGAGCCGGACTTCTTGAGACGACCTTCAAGACTGAGACCGAGACCGACCTCTTCGGTGAGCAGGCAGTTCTGTGCGGCGGAATAACCGCTCTGATGCAGACAGGTTTCGAGACCCTCTGCGAAGCAGGATATGATCCGAGGAACGCATACTTTGAGTGCATCCATGAGATGAAGCTGATCGTCGACCTGATCTATCAGTCAGGATTCGGCGGAATGTGGTATTCTGTATCCAATACTGCCGAGTACGGCGGATACATGGTAGGACCGAAGATCGTCACAGACGAGACCAAGAAAGCGATGAAGGAAGTTCTGAAGAACATCCAGGACGGCTCCTTCGCGAAGGACTTCCTGCTTGATATGAGCGATGCAGGAGCCCAGGTCCACTTCAAGGCTCTCAGAAGACAGCATGCTGAGAAAGAGTGTGAGAAGGTCGGACAGGAGATCCGCAAGCTGTACAGCTGGAAGGATGAGGATAAGCTGATCAACAACTGATCTTTCCTCAGGATCTTTTCTCAATCTTACAATTTGGTCACCGTGGGCGGAAACCTGTTTTCTATCAGACAGGTTTCCGCTTTTTTACGTCAGCTTACTTGTATAATTTGTGTGATTTGGATAGAATGATGCAAGGGTCGCAAGGTCATGACACGCGTCGTGTCTGCGACGCGCAGCCAGCCCCTGTGGGCACGTAAGCGGGAAGGGGTCTGGAACCTGCATCATAGAATGGAACATAATGAGGAAGGAGACGCCATATGGGAATGACGATGTCTCAGAAGATCCTTGCACAGGCTGCAGGACTTTCCGCAGTTTCTGCAGGAGACCTGATCGAAGCAAAACTTGATCTGGTCCTGGGCAACGATATCACTTCTCCTGTTGCAATCAAGGAGATGGACCAGTTCAAAAACAGCAAAGTGTTTGACAAGGATAAGATCGCCCTGGTGATGGACCACTTTATCCCCAACAAAGATATCAAGTCGGCAGAACACTGCAAGTGTGTGAGAGAATATGCGAAAAAGAATGAGATCACACACTATTATGACGTCGGAAAGATGGGCATCGAACATGCACTTCTTCCGGAGCAGGGACTGGTGACGGCCGGCGATGTGGTAATCGGAGCCGACTCCCACACCTGCACATACGGCGCGCTTGGAGCATTTTCGACAGGAGTCGGATCCACGGACATGGCGGCCGGCATGGTGACCGGCAAAGCGTGGTTCAAGGTTCCGGGAGCGATCAGGTTCAACCTGACAGGCAAGCCTTCAAAGTATGTCTCCGGCAAGGATGTGATCCTCCATATCATCGGCATGATCGGGGTGGACGGGGCACTCTACAAGTCCATGGAGTTTACGGGCGACGGAGTGGAGAACCTTTCCATGGACGACCGCTTCACGATCTGCAACATGGCGATCGAAGCGGGAGGAAAGAATGGAATCTTCCCGGTCGACAAAAAGACGCTGGAATACATGATGGAACATACGAAGAAACCGTTCAAGATGTATGAAGCGGACCCGGATGCAGAGTACGAAGCGGAATATACGATCGATCTTTCCAGCCTGAAGCCGACGGTATCCTTCCCGCATCTCCCGTCTAACACAAAGACGATCGATGAGGCAGGCGATGTCAGCATCGACCAGGCAGTCATAGGTTCCTGCACGAACGGAAGGATCTCTGATCTCCGGGCGGCGGCTTCCATCCTGAAGGGGAAGAAGGTTGCGGACGGCGTCCGCTGCATCGTCATACCGGCAACCCAGAAGATCTATCTTGAGGCGCTGAAGGAAGGGCTGATCGAGACCTTCATAGAGGCAGGGGCGGTCGTATCTACCCCTACTTGCGGTCCGTGTCTTGGAGGATATATGGGGATCCTTGCCTCGAAGGAGCGCTGCATCTCCACGACCAACCGTAATTTCGTCGGACGTATGGGTGCGATCGATTCCGAGATCTATCTGGCAAGCCCGGCCGTGGCCGCGGCAAGCGCCATAGCAGGCAGGATCGCATCTCCGGAGGAGGTTGAAGGATGAAGGCTGAAGGAAGAGTATTCAAGTACGGAGATAACGTAGATACGGATGTCATTATCCCTGCAAGGTATCTGAATTCCTCCGATCCGAAGGAACTCGCACAGCATTGCATGGAAGATATCGACAAGGACTTTGTCAAAAATGTGCAGCGCGGGGACATTATCGTAGCGAACAAGAACTTTGGCTGCGGATCCTCCAGGGAGCATGCGCCGATCGCGATCAAGGCAGCAGGAGTCTCCTGCGTCATAGCCGAGACCTATGCGAGGATCTTCTACCGGAATTCTATCAATATCGGGCTTCCGATCATGGAGTGCCCTGAGGCTGCGAAGGGGATCGACAGCGGAGACCAGGTACAGGTTGATTTTGACAGCGGGACCATCACGGACCTCACGAAAGGACAGTCCTGGAAGGGACAGGCATTTCCGCCATTCATGCAGAAGATCATCTATGCAGGCGGGCTGATCCCGTACATTAATGAGAAAGATGACCAGGCATAAGCCGGTCTGATGCATAACAGGGGGATGCATGTCTGACAATATAAAATCAACAAGAAAAGTGCAGACAGGCAGATTCAGGCTTCTGAAGGGCGGCAAAAGCAGCCAGAAGGAAGAAGATTTCTTTGACTATAACCTGCTTGCAGTAATCATACTGCTCACTGCTTTCGGACTTGTGATGCAGTATTCGGTTACGGCATACAGTGCGCAGGTATCACACAGCAGCGGAGCTTTCCTGAAGCAGAGTGCGGTCGCGCTTGCCGGAATCGTTCTGCTCGTACTTGTCAGCCGCCTGGCGGATTACCATAAGCTGGCGGCTCCGGCTCTTATGGCATATGTGATCTCGATCGGGCTTTGCGTCATTACACACTATTTCGGCGTGGAAGTCAATGGCGCCAGGAGATGGATCCGGCTGGCTCCGGGGGTACAGTTCCAGCCGGCCGAGCTTGTCAAGCTGTCTGTTATCCTGCTGATTCCGCTGATGATCGTAAAGATGGGGAGAAGGTTCCGGGGATATAAGGCCCCGGTCACTGTCGCAGCCCCGAGCATTGTCGCATTTCTGGTCATCCGCATATTTACCGATAATCTGTCCAGTGCCCTGATCGTGCTGGGAATCACTTATGTGGTGATCGTCGTTGCGCATCCGCACCCGAAGTGGCTTATCGTGCTGTTCGCTGCACTTGCCGGAGCTGCATTCGTGGCATTCCTGGTCCTGAAAGGCCAGGCGTCAGCCGGAGGCGCCATGTCCGAAAACTTCCGCCTCAGAAGAATCTTTGTCTGGCTGGACCCTGAGAACCACCAGAGCGACGGCGGCTATCAGGTCATGCAGGGACTCTATGCGATCGGATCGGGCGGGATCTTCGGCAAAGGCCTCGGAAACAGCGCCCAGAAGCTGGGAGCACTGCCGGAAGCAGAGAACGATATGATCTTCGCGATCATCTGCGAAGAGCTGGGAATCGTCGGAGCGATGATCGTTCTGGCCCTTTTCGTATACCTGCTTTTCAGGCTCTTTTTCATCGCGATCAATGCGCCGGACCTGCTTGGCTCCCTGATCTCAGTGGGAATCTTTGCCCATATCGCGATACAGGTGATCCTGAACATCGCAGTTGTATTAAATGTTATTCCGACGACGGGTATTACTCTGCCCTTTGTCAGTTACGGCGGAACGTCCCTGATGTTCCTGATGATCGAGATGGGCATCGCGCTGAATATATCCGGGCAGATCACCGACCGGAAGAAAAAGTAAGAAAAAACAGGAAACAGTGAGAGAAAGTAAGAAACAGTCCGGTCAGGGCTGATCTTTATAAATCCACACCAACAAAAAGGAAGGCTTTTCATCATGAGTGAAGTTAAAACCAGATTTGCGCCAAGCCCGACAGGCAGAATGCATGTAGGCAACCTCAGGACCGCGCTTTACTCCTACCTGATCGCAAAGCATGCAGGCGGGAACTTTATGCTGCGTATCGAGGACACGGACCAGAACAGGGAAGTGGAAGGCGCCGTCGATATCATCAAGCGCACTATGAAAGAGACAGGACTCCTTCCGGATGAGGGACCGGACAATCCGGGCACCGTAGGACCGTATGTCCAGAGTGACCGCGTAAAAGCTGGGATCTACATGGAGTACGCAAAGAAACTGATCGAAAAAGGAGAAGCCTATTACTGCTTCTGCACGGAAGAGCGCCTGAACTCTCTCCGCCATGTTGTCGACGGCAAGGAGATCATGATGTATGACAAGCACTGTCTGCATCTGTCCAGGGAAGAGGTCGAGGCCAACCTGAAGGCCGGCAAGCCTTTCGTAATCCGCCAGAATGTGCCGAACGAAGGGACGACCAAGTTTGAGGATGAGATCTACGGAACCATCGAAGTGCCGAACGCAGAGCTCGATGACATGGTCCTGATCAAGTCCGACGGATACCCGACTTACAACTTCGCGAACGTAGTCGACGATCACCTGATGGGAATCACCCATGTCGTCCGCGGAAATGAATACCTGTCCTCCGCACCGAAGTACAACAGGCTTTACAATGCATTTGGCTGGGAGGTGCCGGTCTATGTCCACTGCCCGCTGATCACGGATGAACAGCACCACAAGCTCTCCAAGAGATCCGGGCATTCTTCCTTCGAGGACCTGATCGAACAGGGCTTTGTCGAGGAAGCAGTGGTCAATTATGTAGCTCTTCTGGGATGGTCCCCGGAGGGTGACCGCGAGATCTTCTCCCTGCCGGAGCTGGTGGAGAACTTTGACTATCACCGCATCAGCAAGTCCCCTGCAGTCTTTGATATGCAGAAGATGAAGTGGATGAACGGCGAATATATCAAGGCGATGGACGAGACCAGGTACCTTGAGCGCGCGCTCCCGGAAATCCGCAAGGTCGTAAAGAAGGACCTTGACCTGACCAGGATCGCGGATATGGTCAAGACCAGGATCGAGATCTTCCCGGATATCGATGACATGGTCGGCTTCTTCGAGACCCTCCCGGAATATGATGCTTCCCTGTACCAGAATAAGAAGTGGAAGGTCACGCCGGAGAAGGCAAAGAAGGTCCTGTCAGACCTGCTCCCGGTCCTGGAGAGCCAGCAAGACTGGACCAACGATTCCCTCTACACCGTTCTGAAGGAATATTCACAGTCCGAAGGAGTAAAGCCGGGCTTTACGATCTGGCCGGTCCGCATCGCTGTCTCCGGAAAACAGGTCACCCCTGCAGGGGCAACCGAGATCATGGAAGTCCTCGGCAAGGAGGAATCCCTGTCCAGAATCAAGACCGCACTCGAAAAGTATCTCAACTAACAGAATTTCAAATAATCTCTGACAATCCATGGCTTTAAGCAAATCACAGAAGATGGCCACCCTGCACGGAGACGGTCCCGCGATGATCCTCGCGGGACCGGGCTCGGGCAAGACGATGGTCATCACACATCGAATCAAAAGTCTGATCGATTCAGGCGTCCGGCCTGATCAGATTCTCGTAATCACCTTTACAAGAGCAGCAGCAAGGCAGATGAAAGAAAGGTTCCGGCAGATCGCAGGCGAGGGTAACCATCGTGTGACTTTCGGCACATTTCATGCCGTATTTTTTCAGATTCTCAGAAATGCCTATCACTATACTTACGACAGCATTCTAAGAGAAGACGAGCGGTACCGGATCTTATCGGGCCTTGCGGAATCTCTGCGCCTCGAGACGGAAGACCTGAAGAGCTGGGTGTCCGATCTTACGGCGGAGATCTCCCAGGTAAAGACAGAACGGATCCCGCTGGACTTCTATTACTCGGGCAACCTCCCGGAAGAGGACTTCCGGCGTCTGTTCAGAGGATATGAGGAGGCAAAGCAGCGTCTGAGAAAGATCGACTTTGATGATATGTGCTGTTACACAGCAGACCTCTTTCATGCAAGGAAAGATATCCTGAAAAGCTGGCAGGACCACTTTCAGTACATCCTGGTCGATGAGTTCCAGGATATCAATGCCCTGCAGTATGAGATCGTGCGGATGCTCGCCGCTCCGCAGGACAACCTGTTCATTGTAGGCGATGACGACCAGTCGATCTACCGGTTCCGCGGATCGAAGCCTGAGATCATGCTGGGATTCCCGAAGGATTACCCGAAAGCAAAGATCATCAGGCTTGAGGAAAACTACCGCTCGACCTCCAGCATCGTCGAAGCCTCGCTGGCTGTGATCAGCCAAAATGAAAGCCGCTTCAGCAAGGATCTGAGAAGTGTGTCCGGACAGGGGGAGCCGGTCCAGGTCATGGAGTGCAGGGACCCTGAGACGGAATATCTCTACCTGGTCTCGGAGATCAAAAAGAGCATGGAGAAGGGGATCGCCCCTTCCGAGATCGCCGTTCTTACGAGGACGAATCTCGAGGCAAGAGGCCCTGCAGAGAAGCTGATGGAATTTGCGGTCCCAGTCAGCGTCAGGGACCATATGCCGATCCTCTATGACCACTTTATCGCACAGGACATGCTGGCTTATCTCAGGCTGTCACGGGGACAGAGAGACACGGGCGATTTTCTGCGGATCTGTAACCGGCCCAACCGGTATATCTCAAGGGAAGCGGTCGAAGCATCCTCAAGAAGAGAAGACGGCAGAATGGTGGTTTCATTTCCGGCCCTCTATGCCTACTATAGCGACAAAAAGTGGATGCACGACCGGCTCCGGAAGCTGGAAGATGACCTCATGAGAATCGCATCCATGAAAATGTTTGCCGCCCTGAACTATATCCGTCTGGGAGTCGGCTACGATACGTTCCTGAAAGAGTACGGGGAGAAGAGAAAGCTGAATCCGGAGGAGCTTGCCGATACCGAAAGTGAACTTCAGGAAGCAGCCAGGCCATACGGGACCCTGGAGGAATGGGAAAACCATATCGAAGACTACAGGCAGCAGATGAGAGAGCTGCAGAATTCTTCTTCGGAGAGTGAAAAGAAAAACTCTGTGGTCCTGTCGACCCTGCATTCTGCCAAGGGACTGGAGTTTACGGAAGTATTCCTTCTCGACGTCAATGAAGGACTGATCCCATATAAGAAGGCCAGCCTGCCTCAAGAGATCGAGGAGGAGAGAAGGCTGTTCTATGTAGGGATGACGAGGGCGAAGAAGAAGCTGCATATCCTGTACGTTCGGGAAAGATACAATAAAAAGATGGATCCGTCCCGGTTCCTGGATGCTTTGAGAGATCAGGAAAATTGAGACTGGACAAGATCTGTTTTGTGCAATTTGTAAAGCAAAAAAATAAAAAACGGTGTCAAGCAAAAAAAATAAAAAAACTGTTGACATCTGCCAGAAGGGGTTGTATATTAATCAGCGTCGCCGGTAAGGAAACATACTTACTTAAACAAGCGGCACAAAAGATCCTTGATAACTGAACAGTGAAACAACCTTGAAAGTTCTGAAAAGTTTTATCTAAGGAACTGACCTTTAATACAGTAAAAAGGGTAAGAGATGTCAGTGACACTCTGATCCGAATCAAATTTTTTTCGAGAGTTTGATCCTGGCTCAGGATGAACGCTGGCGGCGTGCTTAACACATGCAAGT
>Ga0326514_10003158_pt1 | contig 10453 bp, 14 predicted proteins | sample 3_2548_0518_D_FD_203653 | JGI IMG/M metagenome (GOLD analysis project Ga0326514, IMG submission 203653) | Bovine rumen microbial communities from UC Davis, California, United States - 3_2548_0518 | ecosystem: Host-associated > Mammals > Digestive system > Stomach > Rumen | place: USA... | reverse complement strand
GCAAATGCGGAATACAACAAAGCTGTCAGGGATATGTTCACTGAGGCGAAAGAAAAGAACATTAAGCATGTAGCAGTGGATATCCGTGGCAACGGCGGCGGAAACGATGCGGTAATAGGCGAGTTTTTCAGATATCTTGATATCGATGAATATAAGACATGCGGATTGGAATGGAGACTGGGATTTTTTACTGTTCCATATCCTCCCAGATATGAAAAGAATGAGAAAGTAAATGACCTTCTTTTCAAAGGTGATTTCTATCTCCTGACATCTTCGGGCACCTTCAGCTCAGGTATGTTATATGCCCAATATGTTAAGGATAATCACATCGGCACGATAATCGGAGAGGCTCCCGGCAATGATCCCAACGGATATGGTGAGGTTGTCTTCTTCAGTCTGCCGAATTCTAAGATATTCATGTCCGTCTCGACAAAGCATTTCGTCAGAGCGGATTCAAATGCCGGAACATATCTTGTCGAGCCTGACATCTCATGTGAATCCATGGAAGCAAAAGAACGGCTTTATGAGATAATAGGCGTATAAATACAAGAAGGATCTAATCGGATAAGCAAGGAAGAGTATATCATCAGTTAGAAATGCTTTTGTGGAGTATATATGTCCAAATTAAACTTGCTTGTAATTCAAGATGTTCCTCCAAAGAAAAAAGACGGATGGTTTAATACTGTAGGTCTTGAAGCATATAATGAGTAACATAATAAAGAACGATAAGATTATAGCTTGGATAAAGATAGTTATTGGCATTTCCATGCCAATTGCCGTATTGATAGGGTACTTACCGATCCCTGAATATCTTGTTGAATTCACCTGCATATCCAACACGCTGGGCGGTTTACTGCTTGTTGCTGACGGTATTTTGAATCTTAGAGGGAAAAGCGTCCCCGGTGTGTTCTACAGAAATATCTCAGTAGGGATATTCTTTGTATTTGCTATCTGTATGGGCAGCTTATCGGGCGCATATCATATGAATTCTGAGGGAGCATTTTTCTATCTTCACGCGTTGTCGCCGGTGCTGTTTATTTTGTGTTATATCCTCTTCTTTAATGACCGCGAAGGAAATGCTGTAAAGAAGCTATTGGTAACGCCTGTGCTCATGCTCTTATACCTCTTGTTTGATTTTGTTCTCGGAAAGTTCAGAGGCAGTTTTGTTTACGGATTTTTTAATCCGGATGAAGTCAGCATCACGGATGCACTGATTATTGGCGTTGTTTTTTATCTTATGATGTTTGCAGTTGGCGGGCTCTTCCTGTTCCTGAATAAATTGGCACACAAGAAAAAAACAAAGACTTATTGAATCAGTAGAACTGAAAATCCGGAATAAAATCAACAATAAAATTCTTAACTTGAGTCCTTTCTCTTAGGTTGTTTATGCCCGGTTCAAAAATAATACGGGATCGTTCGTTCCTATAATGATATGCTATTTCTCGAAGGTGAACGCTTTCCACAGTAAATAGCCTCCCAAGATCTTATCTTGAGAGGTTTTCTTTTTGCATGATTATCTGATTATTTAACCGAACTTGTCAGCTTGATCTTAGGTCGGTCAGGTCTTTGTTCAAATGCGTAAACGCAGATGAGAGCAGCTACGGTTCCCATGAGTTCATAGTGAGAGTTGAATGTGGAGATATTGTGGGCATACTGTTCGCCGAGTTTGATCTCGGGAAGACCGACGGAATATCCAAAAAGAATGTAGGGAACAGTTACGTGTGAGATCTCTTTGTAGCTCTTTTTCTCGACAAAGAAGGTCCTCTTGTTGGTAAGGACGACACCGGTTTTGCCGTGAACGAAAATTCCGTCATCGTTGTAGAGGATTATGTGTTCATCGGGTGCGAAAGTGCCTGAGAGTCTCTTCTCGATATCGCGCATCTTGTTTTCGCGGATGCCGGGAGCGGAGAGCTCCTCGAAATTCATGAGATAGTCACGCATATACTGTACGATCTTATCTGATGAATCGTATTCGTTAAGAGTGCGCACGAATGGTGCTACGAAGACATTGTATTTTGGATCATTCTTAAGAAGATCGTAGTTCCAGTCGTAGATGAACCAGTCTTTGTATATGGGGGTGTCAGCTACTTCCTGCCTGGTAGTGTCATCCAATGTGAATTCACTTCCGCAATAAGTACAGACCATTCTTCTTCTGTTTGCTGCAAGTTCCAGTTTGCCGGAACAATTCGGGCATTTATTAAGTTCCATAATTTACCTCCAGGTGAGTTAATTATATCATTTCGCCTTATTTGTCCATTTTGGTAAATATTTTGTTACTTATGGTATCACGGGCTCACCCATTTATCTTCATATCATAATATGGCAATTCGTACCAACGGGTTGTGGTATGATTTTGTTGATAATATCAGATGAGGAATAAAAAATGATACAGGTAAAGCGCGTTGATGAGATAAATGACAGCATCGGAGAATTTATAAACCGTGAGTTTACCGTTTTCGGACAGGAAAGCGGAGTTGAACTTAACTATGATGAATTCTGTTTTGTGGCTGAGGATGATGCAGGACAACTTCTTGGGGTGATAACGGGACGTGCTTATTATAATGAAGTCCATATCGGAGACCTGATAATCGGAAAGGGTCATAGAAAGTCAGGAATCGGAAGTAAACTCGTTGAAGAAGTCGAAAAGGCATACAGGGGCAAAGGATATGAGAAGATAACCCTGACCACATTCGGCTTTCAGGCTCCGGAGTTTTACAAAAAACTGGGGTATGAGACCGAATTTGTCCGCAGGGATAAGGACCCCAAACTCAGTAAGTACTTTTTGGCCAAGGTCCTTTTATGACCGGCAACAATTAACAAACAGGAACAAGCAACCGGTTTAGAATAAGTAAAAAAAGGATAGATTAATGGCAGACAGGAAATGAAATATTATGACAGTAATAACTATGGATAAAGAATTCAGAGGAAACGCATACATTATCAAAGACGGGGATGTATTGCTGAATTACAGCGGCGGATTTGCAGATCTGGCAAATGAGATTCCGAATACGATCGATACAAGATTTGCATCTGCATCAATGAGCAAGACCTTTGTTGCTGTAGGTATCCTTCAGCTGATCGAAGCAGGAAAGCTGGGACTCGAAGATACTATCGGCTCGATCCTGGATTTTGATCTGAAACAGATCGATCCTAACGTTACAGTGAGACAGCTTTTGAATCACACTTCCGGTGTTCCGGATTATTATGATGAATCGGTTATGGATGATTATGAGGCATTGTGGACCGATTATCCCAATTACAGGATCAGGCATAACTGCGATATGCTGCCCTTTTTTATTGATAAGCCGATGATGTATGGCAGGGGTGAGAGGTTTCAGTACAATAATTCCGGGTATGTATTGCTCGCGATGATCATCGAAAAGATCACAGGCACGGATTTTGACGTTTATCTTAAGCAGAATGTTTTCGACATATGCGGCATGAGCAATACAGGATATTATTCCTTCGACAAACTGCCTGCAAAATGCGCGAACAGCTATATCTACTGTCCTGATACAGATGATTACCGTACCAATATTTACTCTGTCGGCGCAAAGGGTACCGGTGATGGTGGAGCGTTCGTTACTGTAGGAGATATTGTGAAGTTCTGGAAAGAACTTATTGAGCACAAGCTCCTTTCAGAGAAAATGGTAACGCAGATGTTTTCAAAACAGAGCGGAGACGGGAAAGACCCTGAAGAAGGATATTACGGGTTTGGCGTTTGGATCATTGATAATCCCCAAGGGCAGGACTATGCGTATATGCAGGGATGTGATGATGGAATAAGCGCCATCTCCGAATATAATCCCAACAATGGAATGATAACGGTTATGCTCAGCAACTATGGCGATAATGTATGGGCGCGGATGAGAAAGATACGGGAAGAGATGTATTAATCAGCAGTTTTTAGGAATAATGAATACTATGATAAAGATACGTGAAGCAACAAAAGAAGATGCAGCAAGACTTGTTGAGATCTACTCATACTATGTGTTAAACACAGCCGTTTCATTCGAATATGAGGTGCCTTCAGTTGAGGAGTTTACCGAAAGAATGGGAAACGTAATGAAGAAATATCCTTATCTGGTTGCGGTCAAGGATGACTACATAGTCGGATATGTGTATGCAGGAACTTATAGCGTCAGAGATGCATATTCCTGGACTGTGGCAAATTCAATATATGTGGATAAAGACTACAGAAGACAGGGAATCGGCGCCTTGATGTATGGCGAGCTGGAGAGGCGGTTAAGAGAACAAGGTATCGTGAATATGCTTGCCGGAAGTGCCTTTTGCGAGACTGAGGATGAATATCTTTCTCACGACAGTTATGAATTCCATAAACACATGGGATATGAAAAGGTCGCTCAGTTGAAAGGCATCGGTAAGAAATTCGACCGTTGGTATGATCTTTTATGGATGCAGAAGAAACTGCAGCCGGAAGTATAGATAATCAACAGGAAAATGGACTAAGCGGTATAAGAGAATAGCATGTTATTGATTTCAAAGTAAATAAATTGATAGAAGTGTATGAAACTGGCGGGCTCTCAACAGGGATACTTGTATGATAGGTTAGCACATCTAATCAACAGTTTCATACACACTGAGGAATATAGCAGGTTGTGGTGATTGCATATGGATAAAACAAAGACAGGTTTGAAAGTCATCGGATCGGAAGCACTGTATCTTTTAGCATCAGCTGTGGTTGCAGGACTGGCTTCCTTGATCCAGATGGTGGGAAGAACATATGAGGGCGATTACTCCAGTTTTATCTGGAGTGGAAGCAACTATAGGTATAACATCTTCTTTTACATTATTGGTCTGGTATTATTTGCCGGATTTATGATTGTAGGATACAAACTATTCCTACAGAAGCGGATACAGTCCCTCAACAAGTCAGGTGTAGTACTGAAGATTCTATTCTTCGTAATTGCCCTGATCTTCTCATTAGCAGTGTTTGCGGTTCTGGTAATGTGTTATTTCATGATAATCGGATTAACAGATAACATGAAACCGGACATAATGGCTCAGATAACAGGAATCGGATGGCCAATATTCCATCTCGTCTTTATGATCGTGATAGGGATACTGAACTGCCGAAAAAGCATAGGAGAATAATCTTATGATCGACTACGAGACAATAGCACGAGATAATCATAGAAGCGGCATGAATAGCGCTACAGCTGTCTATGACGCTCTCGGAATGACAAATATGAATAAGACAACGTCTCCGCTGCCAAGATCTAATGGGGGAATGTGTGGAGCGGTTCTGGCCGCTGAACAAGTTATCCGCGAGAACGGCGGCACTCAAGAAGATATGTCAATAATTTATTAGGAATTGACCAAGAATCAGGGGCCAGTGGGCCCCAATTTTATGTCTCGTCGGGACAGATGTTAACTTCGGCCCCAGTGGGTACGAAGTTATGCTTTTCTCCAACGGGTATAGCTTGCCTTGATTCGTTCCAGATCTTCAACCGGATCAGAATTCAAGTAAACTGGTTATACTTCTAAAGCGTATCTGTTTAGGGAACTTCTATGTATAATTGTGATAAATAAGTTCCCTAAAGGAGCGGATATGGAAAATTTCGATAAGATACAGGCACTGATCAAAGAAAGGGCAGAGGCTGAAGCCAGACTGAATCTGATCCCTTACGACGGCTCTCCTGAGGTTAAAGAGAACTCCAGCGGAAGATATCTTTATAACAGGAAAGGACAATTAATTTGATTAAGATGAAAATACTGATTGCCGAAGATAACAATGATCTGCGTGATCTTTTATATGAACAACTCACAGGCGAAGGTTATTCTGTGATATCTGCCGTAAATGGGAAAGAAGCATATGACTTATTCATCAGCGAGGCTCCTGATATGGCAATACTGGATGTTATGATGCCTTACATGGATGGTTTTTCGCTTCTGTCTAAAATACGAGAATCATCAGAAATGCCTGTCATTTTCTTGACAGCCAGAGGGGATGAAATAGATAAAGTCAGCGGTCTGCGTCTTGGTGCGGATGATTATCTTGTCAAGCCTTGGGGAATGAATGAACTTTTGGCTCGCATTGAAGTTCAGAAAAGACATATGAAGACAAGTGTTTCCACTTCAAATATACTGATATTTGATAATCTGAAATTGGATTTTCAAAATGGCGTCATCGAGAACAACGGCAAAGAAATATCTCTGAACTCAAAAGAGTATCATATACTTCAATACTTATCGGAAAACGCCGGTAAGATCCTGACTAAAAAACAGATATATCAGGCTGTATGGCAGGATGACTATATCTATGACGATAATACGATAATGGTGCAGATCTCGCATCTGCGCGCAAAGATAGATGATGAAGAGCATAAACATATCGATACTTTGGTGGGGATAGGATACAGATTCCACTAAGGCAATGAATATAAACAGTACAAGAAACTATCTGAATAAAAGGTTTGCAGGCGTTGTTGTTGCTGTTTTGGCAGTATCACTCCTGCCGCTGATCCTTTTGGTTATCACAACTAAAATAATGAATGCAAGCCATGAGACGACAATTGGCGCTTCGGACAGACTGAGACCATCTGCATCCGATGTGGATGTATCTGACTATATTGCTGATGGCGGAAGTGCGATGATCGTGGATAACAATCTTAATGTAACTTTACTGGGAGGAACGGCGATCTGCGAGAACGACAGATTTACTTCAGAAGAGTGGGCGGACTTTCTTGTCAGATCTAACGATGTCTCGGAATATCAATATGATATAGCCTACCTAACAGGCAACAATGGGTATTGGCTTGTTCTCCGGAAGCCTATCCAGATGTCAATATCATTCGGTGTTGTATTCAATCCCGAAGCTCCGGGTTTTTCAAAAACCGTTATCCTGCTCTCACTGATATTATCCGTATACTTCATAGCGCTTTTTGTTTTTGTGATTTTCTATTCAAAACAGACTGAGAAAGAAATGAAAGAGCGTGAGTTAATTAAGAGAGAGGAAGAGGAAAAAAGAATGCTCCTCATTTCAGAGATATCCCATGATCTTAAGACGCCTTTGGCCAGTGTTCAGGGGTATAGTGAACTGCTTGTTTCAAAGGATGTTGACGAACAGAAGAAATTGGAATATGCACAAAAGATTTATGACAATTCCGTAAGGTCGAATAACATACTGAAATCACTCTTTGTGTATTCAAAACTCGAAAGTGCAGGATATATACTTGAACCTGAAAGAACTGATATTTGTGAGTTTACAAGACAGATCATGGCAGAGTATATCCCTGAACTTGAGAAAAACGGGTTCGGATATGATCTGTCAGTACCTGATAAGAATATTCCTGTAAATATTGATCCGGTTCTTTTTCGAAGAGTTTTCGATAATCTCATCGGTAATTCCGTTAAATATAATTCTGCCGGAACGAAGATCCTCGTGAGTATAACTGATATAAATGCAGAGAGATCCAGTGTCGATATCGTGATTGGCGACGATGGCATCGGAATACCAAAAGAAAGTTTAGACAAGATATTCCAGCCTTTCTTCAGAGGTGAGAAAAATGCCGGAAACAGTGAAGGAAGCGGTCTTGGACTTGCCATTGTACATAAGATCGTTAACCTTCACTGTGGAGAGATCAAATACACGGGAGATGAGAACGGGTGTAGTTGGCACATCCGGCTTCCAAAGATTTAAGACGGATTTAAGACCGCTATATGTTTGTTTAAAGACTGCTGTTTCATACTGATATCGATAATTGATAACAAGTATGGAAAAGGCAGATTTTATGAAAGAGTTTATAAAAAAAGCAACAGTTGCTTCACTGCTTTCAGTGATGTTGCTCGTGTTTGGTTATCCTGTAAATGTATTGGCTTCTGAGTCTGATGTTGGCAACCTCATTGATGCTTACGTTGATGAACACGGTGAGACGATGGCAGGAATGGCTGTATCCGTAATGGACAGCGAGGATATTATCTACACCGGTTATTACGGCTTCGCTGATATGGAAAACAATGTGGCGGTTGATGACGAGACAGTCATGGAATGGGGATCTATATCAAAATTACAGGTGTGGGTATGTGTGATGCAGCTTAAAGAAAAGAACCTGATAGATCTTAACGCGGATATCCGTACATATCTTCCTGACGGATTCCTGACCAAACTCAGATACGAAACACCTATTACCATGACAAATCTTATGAATCATCAGGCGGGTTTTGATGAAGTTCCGTTTATATGGGCAGGAGCGACCGATCAACTCATGTCCATAGAAGAATGGCTTAAGACTACAGAACCCGAACAGCAATTTGAACCCGGAACTGTTACTTCATACAGTAACTGGGGAACAACACTTGCAGCATTTATTGTCAGCCGGGTGAGCGGTCAGCCTTATGAGGTATATGTAAAGGAGAATATATATGAACCTCTGGGAATGGATCATACATCCATCATGCCCGATGCTTCTGATAACAAATGGGTATGTGAAAAGCGCAAAGAACTGAAGACGTATTCTGCAGATCTTAGTGGAGAGATTCTATCTTGTGGCGCATATTACTGCTACTGTTATCCTGTGGGAGCATGTATGTCAACAATGGCTGATATGCAGAAGTTTGCACAAGCCCTTCTAAGTGATGATTCTCCTTTGTTTGAAAAAAAGGAAACTAGGGCAGAGATGATGTCGCCTTCAAATTTCTATGGTGATACAGATATAGGCTCGAATTATCACGGCTTCTGGCAGTATCCATATTATAGCGGGACTGTTATAGGTCACGATGGCGGTACTGTGGGGTGTTCATCAACTCTTCGCTTTGACCTTGATAAAGGGCTTTGTATCGCTGTTATGGTAAATCAACATGAGGAGAGTCAGTTCATAAACGGTTTGCCGGGTCTGATCTTCGAAAGCTATGAAGGCAATTATCCTGAGTTTTCGGGTATACTTCAGAGTGCGCAGGCGGTCTACAATGGTCCGTTCAAGCTCCATAGATTATTTGCTGTTCAGACAGTATCTTTTGATCCGTCAAAGACGATAGGCTTAAGGGTAGTGCTATCTGCAGATAATGGCATTGATAAAGTCGAATGCGGTACTTCCGATAATCTTGTCCGAGAACCTAAAGATGTTCTGCCGGATATTATCTCGATATTGGAGTATTTGATATCGATATTGATGGCTATAGTATTATTCATTGCCGGTGTAATCCAGTTCATAAGGTATAGAAAACGCGTTAACTCTTTATGGTGTGTAGTGTCTGCAGGTGTGCAGCTCATTCCGGTATTTGTTATATACCGGGCCATAATGCAACTTGTATTTGAGCATTCTCCGTTTCTGGGCATAGGATCATTACGGTTTTTATTGTTCCTGGTTTTCGCGGTCTTGGCAGCAAATATCTTATTATTTGCTCACGGGATACGGAGATTCACCAGAAGTGGCGTGTCAAAGACAAGAATGATACTGACATTTATCATGCTTGCTTTCAGTACATATGGGATCATTTATTGGGAATTGTTTGAATTCTGGAGTATCTGAGGAATATAGACAAGATATTCAGGAAAATAATCGACTAAGCTCCGGAGTAAAATCCGGAGTTTTTTATGCTCTGAAAAGCAAAGCGGGTCCGGTGGGCACGAAGTTAATCTTTGAGTTTCCATTGAGAATAATTGTTTCTGATAGTCTCCAGATCTTCGATAGGGTCAGATAAAAGGTGAATATGAGCATCAGTAAATGCCTTTCGGACTATTCGGATGATTTCTGCTTCCGGGAGCCTTTCAGACAAGCTTACATATTTTATATAGGCTATTTGTTCATATGATAAAATAGCTTAGGGATGACGAAGGGCTCCTTCGTCGAGAAAATAATCAGCATAAACTGATAAGGGAGAATAGAGAAATGGATAGTTTACTTGTTGGTTTATTTTTAAAAGCGGATAAGAGTGAATTCAAAGACGCTAATATTGGAGGGACTGTGGTCAGATATGAGGAATAATGGATAGCATTGATTTAGATAGGACAATCAGCTTTATGGATTACCGCAAATGGAGAGCTTTAGAGAGGTTATAGAATGCATAGAGTACTTACTGATATTCAGATAAAAATCCTGAATGGCATGAGAGAGAATATGCCGGAGATTTCATCGGATGCTCTTGAAGAAGGTGGGAAAGTTTACTATATGAACGGTAAAAACGGTACGGAATACGACTGGTTTGTAAATGATCACCTGCCGACTTTTATGGTTTTTTATAATGATGAGAAGAACCTTGGTGCAGCAAAAGCTACGGTTTATACAGATGGCGGGATGGTCATATATCTTTATGATGAAAAAGGTGAGCACCTGGCTAAAGAAGTACAGACATTTCTTGAAATCGATAAATCTGATCTGCTTAAACTTGCTGTATGTTTAAGATGTAATGCCGATGATAAGAAGATATGGGATGCTGCATTGGACAGGATCGAGAGTGATATCCTGCCGGATGAGAGCACAGAGGCGGAATT
>Ga0326514_10003157_pt1 | contig 10455 bp, 7 predicted proteins | sample 3_2548_0518_D_FD_203653 | JGI IMG/M metagenome (GOLD analysis project Ga0326514, IMG submission 203653) | Bovine rumen microbial communities from UC Davis, California, United States - 3_2548_0518 | ecosystem: Host-associated > Mammals > Digestive system > Stomach > Rumen | place: USA: California... | reverse complement strand
GGAATCGGCCCTGTTCCTCTGCCCCCGCTGCCGCCGGATCGGCACCCTGACAAGCCGGGGCAGCGTCCTGCGCTGTCAGAACTGCGGCCTGGAGGAGACCTATCAGCCCGACGGTGCCTTCCGGCCCGGCGAGCCCTTCGCCACCGTGGCCGCCTGGGACCGCTGGCAGCATGAGGAGCTGCTGGCCGGCCGTTATGACCACGGTGAGGAGCTGTTCTCCGATCCTGCGTCCTCCTTCCGCCGCGTCTTCTCCGGCCACCGCACCGAGAAGCTCCCCGCCGGCCGGCTGGTCCAGTACCCGGACCGTCTGGTCTGCGGTGGCCTGGCCTTCCCCCTGTCCGAGATCGGCAGTATGGCCATGGTGAAGCGGCGTATCCTCCTCTTCACTCATGATCGGGACTACTACGAACTCCGTTGCCCTGAGGGCGGCAACCTGCGGAAATATCTGGCCCTGTGGAAACGGGCCCATGAAAATAGCGAGGTATGACCATGGATTACTCGGCAGCCAACACTACCCTGTGGAGCGTCATCATTCAGCTGGGACTCATCGCCTCGGCCATTCTGGCGGCGGGCTTCCTGCGCAGCAAGCTCCCCTTCGTCCGCAAGAGCATGATGCCGGTGGCCGTTCTGGCCGGCTTCCTGCTTCTGATTGTCAAGCAGACGGGCCTGATCTCCTTCAACGGCGTCATCCTGGAGACCTTGGTCTACCACGGCATCGCCCTGGGCTTCATCGCCATGTCCCTGCGGGTCCCCGGGGAGGACCGGGAGAAGGCCGGCCGGCTGACGGGTCTCAAGTCTGGCGCGCTGATCGTCAGCACCTATCTGGTGCAGGGTGTAGTGGGCTTGATCATCACCATCGGACTGGCTTTGACCGTGATGCCGGACCTGTTCAGGGCGGCGGGTCTGTTGCTGCCTATGGGTTTCGGCCAGGGCCCCGGACAGGCCAACAACATCGGCGCCAGCTATGAGGCCATGGGCTTCCGCGGCGGCCACAGCTTCGGCCTGGCCATCGCCGCCGCCGGCTACCTCTGCGCCTGCATTGTGGGCGTGGTAATGGTAAACGTGCTTGCCCGCCGCCGGCGGAAGAGCGCCGGCGCCCAGCAGGGCGCCGCCAACGAGCTGACTGTGGATTATTTCCAGGACCGCAACGAGATCCCCGTGTCCGACTCGGTGGACAAGCTGTCCGTCCAGCTAGCGATGATTCTGGTGGTCTATCTGCTGACCTACCTGGTGACCCGAGGCTTGACGTCCGGCTTCTCCGCCCTCTCCGAGGGACTGGCCAACACCCTCAACGCTCTGCTTTGGGGCTTCAACTTCATTGTGGGCTCCGCCCTGGCCACCTTGATCCGCTTCCTTCTGGGCCGTGCCCGGCGGGCCCGGGTCATCGTCCACCAGTATCAGAACAACTATCTGCTCAACCGGATTTCCGGTTTCTTCTTCGACGTGATGATCGTGGCGGGCATCGCCGCCATCGACCTGGAGGATCTCAGCGGCCTGTGGGTGCCGTTCCTGCTGCTGGTGGCGGCCGGCGCGGTGGTCACCTGGGTATACCTAGCGGTGGTCTGTCGCCGGATCTACGGCGACTACTATGACGAAGGCCTCATCTCCATGTACGGCATGCTTACCGGCACCATCAGCTCCGGCGTGCTGCTGCTGCGGGAGATTGACCCGGAGCTGAAGACCCCCGCCGCCAACAATCTCATCACCGGCAGTAGCTTCGGCATCCTGTTCGGCGCGCCGGTGCTGGTGCTCATCACCATGGCCGCCCGGTCCAATGCCATGTGCTTCGTGACCCTGGGTCTGGCAGCAGCGTACCTGGCGGTACTACTGGTGCTGATTTACCGCCTAGGCAACCGGAAGCGTAAGGCCTGAACCCCCTGAAGGAGGACTCTATGAACGACTATTCTCTCAAGCCCGAGGATTACGTGGAACCCCGGTGCGTCCTGTGTGACGATCCCTATGACGGCGTGCCCCGGATCAAGCCCATCCCCCAGAAGCGCGTCGCGGAGAAACTGGACGACTACATGAGCCGCCGAGACTATGCCGGCGCCGAGCGCCATCTTCTCTACTGGCTGGAGGAAGCCCGTCTGGGCGGCGACAAGCGGGGCGAGCTGATGCTCCGCAACGAGCTAGTGGGGCACTATCGCAAGGTGGGCGACCGGGACAAGGCCCTGACCCACGGCGACGCGGCTCTGGCCCTGCTGGAAGAGTTGGACTTCACCGGCACCGTCAGCTCCGGCACCACCTACGTCAACGTGGCCACCGCCTGCAGCGCCTTCGGCGAGACCCAACGAGCGCTGGAGCTCTTCGCCCTGGCCCGCTCCGTATACGAGGCCTCGCCCCGGACGGAACCTGCCCTGCTGGGCGGGCTGTACAACAATATGGCCCTGGCCTGCGTGGCGGCGGGCAGGTTCGACGAAGCCTTCGACCTTTACGACCGCGCCATGGAGATCATGGGCAGAGTGGCCAACGGCGCTCTGGAGCAGGCCATCACCTGCCTGAACATGGCCGACGCCACCGCCGCTCAAAAGGGCATGGAGGAGGGCGAGGCAGAGATCGATGCCCTGATGGACCAGGCCTGGGCTCTGCTGAACCAGCCCTCCCTGCCCCGAGACGGGTACTACGCCTTCGTGTGCGAGAAGTGTGCCCCATCCTTCTCCTACTACGGCTACTTCTCCGCCGCCAACGAACTGACCTGGCGGGCGGAAAACATCTATCAGGAGAACACCTATGACCGGCCTTGAACTGTCCCGTGCCTTTTTTGAGACCTACGGCAGACCCATGCTGGCCGAGCAGTCCCCCCATCTGCTTCAACAGCTGGCGGCGGGCCTGTTGGGCAGCGGCTCGGAGTGCTTCGGTTATGACGACCTGGTCTCCCGGGACCACGACTTCGAGCCCGGCTTCTGCCTGTTCCTCCCTGGAGAGGACGTAGTGGATCGACGCACCGCCTTCCTGCTGGAGCGAGCCTACGGCAGGCTGCCCCGGAAGTTCGAGGGCGTCAGTCGCCCTCTGATGCAGCCGGTGGGCGGCCCCCGCCGGGGCGTACTGCGGACGGCGGAGTTCTTCGCCGAGAAGATCGGCTCCCCGGATGGTTCCCTGACCCTGTCCCAGTGGCTGACCCTGCCGGAGCACTCCCTAGCCGAGTGCGTCAATGGGGAGATCTACTTCGACAACCGGGGCGACCTGACCGCCATTCGGGAGGCCCTCCGGTATTATCCCGAGGACGTCCGCCGGAAGAAGCTGGCGGGCCACCTGCTGCTGATGGCCCAGTCCGGCCAGTATAACTACCGCCGGTGCCTATCCCACGGCGAAACCGCCGCCGCCCAGCTGGCGGTGGGTGAATTCGTGAAAAGCACCATGTCGGTGGTGTTCCTGCTGAACCGGACCTATCAGCCCTACTACAAGTGGGGTTTCCGGGCCATGCGTGCCCTGGCGAAGCTGCCGCTGACGGCAGAGTTGCTGGAGTACCTGCTGACCACCGACAACGACGGCGAAACCGCAGAGGAAAAGTACGACGTGATGGAGGGCATCGCCGCCGACGTCATAGACGAGCTGATGGCCCAGGAGCTGACGAAAGCCACCTGCGGCGATCTGGAGAAGCACGCCTACTCCGTCAATGACGGCATCTCCGACCCGGACCTGCGAAATCTCCATGTCCTGGCCGCGATCTAAGGAGGAAACCAATATATGATGATCCACGGACTGCAGAAGATGACCCTGCTGGACTTCCCCGGACGGGTGGCCTGTACGGTCTTTCTGGGCGGCTGCGATTTCCGCTGCCCCTTCTGCCACAACTTTGAGCTGGTGGACGGCACCGCTCGTCCCCTGATGGAGGAGGCGGAGCTGCTGGACTTCCTGGCCGGCCGCAGTGGCCTGCTAGACGGAGTGGCCTTCACCGGCGGCGAGCCCTGTCTCCATCCGGACCTGCCCGACCTTCTGGAGAAGATTCGCGCCATGGGCTTCGCTACCAAACTGGATACCAACGGTTACCACCCGGACCGGCTGAAGGAGATTCTGGACCGAGGCCTGGTGGACTACGTGGCCATGGACGTGAAGAACAGCCCCGCCAAATACGCCGCCACCTGCGGCCTTGACTCGGTGGACCTGGACCGGATCCGCCGGAGCATTACCTTTCTCAAGGCCGGCTCCGTGGACTATGAGTTCCGCACCACCGTTGTCGCCCAGTTCCACGAGCGCGCCGATTTTGAGGAGATCGCCCGGGAGATTGCCGGCGCCCGCCGCTATTTCCTCCAGCGGTTTACCGACCGAGACTCCGTTCCCTTCGGCGGTCTCAGTGCCCCTTCCCCCGAGGAATTGCGCTCCTTTGCCGACGTGGTCCGGCCCCTGGTGCACGAGACCCATCTGCGGGGCGTGGAATAATCTCACCACTATATGTTGTGGCTAACTCTCAAAATTGTATCAAAATATAGTTGACATAGGTACCCCCTCGGTGTAGAATGATGGTACGCGATTGACGACAGTTTTTGTCGAATCATATGCTGCCATTATCGAACGAGGGGGTTCTTTTTATGTACGAAGTCGTCAAAAGAGACGGAAAGGTTGTGGATTTCCACATCGAGAAGATCAGCGCTGCCATCACCAAGGCCTTTGACGCACTGAAGAAGGAGTATCACCCCAGCGTGATCGACCTGATTTCCCTGCGCGTCACCTCCGACTTTGAGTCCAAGGTCAAGGACGGCCGCATCACCGTGGAGGACATCCAGGACAGCGTGGAAAAGGTCCTGTCCGAGGCTGGCTACGCCGACGTGTCCAAGGCCTACATCCTCTACCGCAAGCAGCGGGAGAAGGTCCGCAACATCAATTCCACCCTGCTCAACTACCGGGACATCGTGGACAATTACCTGAAGATCAACGACTGGCGCGTGAAGGAGAACTCCACCGTCACCTATTCCGTGGGCGGTCTGATTCTGTCCAACTCCGGCGCTATCACCGCCAACTACTGGCTCAGCGAGGTCTATGACGAGGAGGTGGCCCAGGCTCACCGTAGTGCCGCCATCCATCTGCACGACCTAAGCATGCTCACTGGCTACTGCGCCGGTTGGAGCCTGAAGCAGCTGATCCAGGAAGGTCTGGGCGGCGTGCCCGGCAAGATCACCTCTTCCCCGGCAAGCCATCTGTCCACCCTGTGCAACCAGATGGTCAACTTCCTGGGCATCATGCAGAACGAGTGGGCCGGCGCCCAGGCGTTCTCCTCCTTCGACACGTATCTGGCTCCCTTCGTCCGGGTGGACAACCTGAGCCAGAAAGAGGTCAAGCAGTGCATCCAGTCCTTCATCTATGGCGTCAATACCCCCAGCCGCTGGGGCACCCAGGCTCCCTTCTCCAACATCACCCTGGATTGGGTGGTACCCAACGACCTGAAGAACCTGCCCGCCATCGTGGGCGGCCGCGAGATGGACTTCACCTACGGCGAGTGCCAGCACGAAATGGACATGGTCAACAAGGCCTTCATCGAGATCATGATCGAGGGTGACGCCAACGGCCGCGGCTTCCAGTATCCCATCCCCACCTATTCTATCACCCGCGACTTCGACTGGAGCGAGACCGAGAACAACAAGCTCCTCTTCGAGATGACCGCCAAGTACGGCACTCCCTATTTCTCCAACTACATCAACTCCGATATGGAGCCCAGCGACGTGCGGTCCATGTGCTGCCGCCTGCGTCTGGACCTGCGTGAGTTGCGCAAGAAGTCCGGCGGCTTCTTCGGCTCCGGCGAGTCCACCGGCTCCATCGGCGTGGTGACCATCAACCTGCCCCGCATCGCTTACCTGGCCGCGGACGAGGCCGACTTCTACAAGCGCCTGGACAAGCTCATGGACATCGCCGCCCGCAGCCTAAAGACCAAGCGCACCGTCATCACCAAGCTGCTGGAGCAAGGCCTGTATCCCTACACCAAGCGGTATCTGGGCACCTTCAGCAACCACTTCTCCACCATCGGCCTCATCGGCATGAATGAGGTGGGCCTGAACGCCAAGTGGCTCCGGGCCGATCTGACCGACCCCAAGGTCCAGCGCTTCGCCCGGGACGTGCTCAACCATATGCGCGAGCGTTTGTCCGACTATCAGGAGCAGTACGGCGACCTGTACAACCTGGAGGCCACTCCCGCCGAGTCCACCACCTATCGCTTCGCCAAGCACGACAAGGAGGCCTATCCCGACATCATCACCGCCAACATGAACGGCACCCCCTATTACACCAACTCCTCCCACCTGCCCGTGGGCTACACCGAGGACGTGTTCTCCGCTCTGGACATCCAGGATGATCTTCAGACTCTGTACACCTCCGGCACCGTGTTCCACGCCTTCCTGGGTGAGAAGCTGCCCGACTGGAGGGCCGCCGCCAATCTGGTCCGGAAGATCGCCGAGAACTACAAGCTGCCCTACTACACCATCTCCCCCACCTACTCCGTCTGCGCCGACCACGGCTACCTGACCGGCGAGCAGTACACCTGCCCCATCTGCGGCCGCAAGACCGAGGTCTACAGCCGCATCACCGGCTACTATCGCCCGGTGCAGAACTGGAACGACGGCAAGGCCCAGGAGTTCAAGGATCGCCGGGTCTATGACGTAGGCCGCTCCCACCTGACCCACGCGGGCCCCAACCCCGCCCCCGTGGATGAGCCGGTGTCTGCCCCCGCCGCCCCCGCTGTCGAGACCCCCGTGGTCGAAGCCCCCGCGGTCGAGGCCCCCAAGGCCCCAGCCGCCGACGGCATCCTGCTGTTCAAGACCCCCACCTGCCCCAACTGCAAGGCCGCCGGCGCGCTGCTGGACAAGGCCGGCGTAGCCTACACGGCCCTCAACGCCAACGAGGAGAAGGATCTGGTGGCCAAGTACGGCGTCAAGCAGGCCCCCACCCTGGTGCTGATCCACGGCGATGAGTTTGAGAAGTATCGCGGCGTGTCCGATATCAAGGGCTGGCTGATGAGCCGTTAACACCCTTCTGCTAAACCAAAAGGGCCGAAATTGCCCCGCAATTTCGGCCCTTTCCATTCTGTATGATAGAAAGGAAACGTCCTATGTATGATATCATCGTCGTCGGCGGCGGTCCCGCCGGCATGACTGCAGCCCTGTACGCCCAGCGCAACGGCAAATCCGCCCTGGTCATCGAAAAAGCCGGCTTCGGCGGCCAGATCACCCACTCCCCCAAAGTGGAGAACTATCCCGGCACCCTGTCCATGAGCGGCAACGAGTTCGCCGAGCAGACCCTCAACCAGATTCTGGCCCAAGGCGCGGAGATCGAGTTCGAGACCGTCACCGCCGTCCGGTGCGAGGGCGACAAGCGGATCGTCACCACCGAGGAAGGCGGCATCTACGAGGGCCGCGCCGTGGTGCTGGCCACCGGCGTCAAACACCGCATGCTGGGCCTCCCCGGCGAGGACGAGCTGGTGGGCGAAGGCATCTCCTTCTGTGCCGTGTGCGACGGTGACTTCTACGCCGACAAGACCGTGGCCGTGGCCGGCGGCGGCAACTCCGCCCTTCAGGAGGCCATCCTGCTGGCCGAGAAGTGCAAGCAGGTCATCATGCTTCAGGATATGCCCTTTTTCACCGGTGAGTCCCGGCTCCAGGACGTGCTGTTTGCCCGTCCCAACGTGTCCGCTCTCACTGAGGTGAAGTTCAACGGTCTGGTCACCGAGAGCGGTGAGCTCCGGGGCGTGGAGATCACCCACCAGGGCCAGGCCAAAACCATCGACTGTGACGGTCTATTCGTGGCCATCGGCCTGATTCCGGAGAACGAGCCCTTCGCCGATCTGGCCGACCTGAATCAGTTCGGCTACTTCGACACCGACGAGCAGTGCCTGACCAAGACTCCCGGCGTGTTCGTGGCCGGCGACTGCCGCAGCAAGTTCGTCCGCCAGCTGACTACCGCTGTGGCCGACGGCGCCACCGCCGCCCTGGCTGCCTGCCGCTACATCAACGGCCTGTAAATCATTCTCTCGCCGACACCGTCCGTGGCTCCCCTTCGGGATCCGCGGGCGGTTTTTTGCGATTAGCTTTGGCAAACCACGGGGCCTTATGCTATACTCTGCTGAGAAATCGCTCCGCGCCGAGGGCGCGGCATGAACAGAGGCGGATATACATATGACTTTGAGGGAACTGGAGATTGGCCGCACCGCCGTGGTCACGGCGGTGGGTGGCAGCGGCGCCCTGCGTCAGCACTTTCTCGATATGGGCGTCATCCCCGGCACGGAGGTGACGGTGGTGAAATACGCCCCCATGGGCGACCCCATGGAGCTGATGCTCCATGGCTACCAGCTGACGCTGCGCCTGGCCGATGCCGCACAGATCGACGTGGATCCCTGCGCCGGCGGCACCGGCGTCTCCGCCCCGCCCCGACGGGACGGCAGGAGCCTCCACCCGGGCCTGGGTGAGGGCGGCAAGTTCCACCCCAAGGGTAGTGGCGACCCCCTGCCGGAGGGCACCACCCTGACCTTCGCCCTGGTGGGCAACCAGAACTGCGGCAAGACCACCCTCTTTAACCAGCTCACCGGCGCCAACCAGCATGTGGGCAACTTCCCCGGTGTCACCGTGGACCGGAAGGACGGCCGCATCCGCAAACATCCGGACACCCTGGTCACCGACCTGCCGGGCATCTATTCCATGTCCCCCTACTCCAGCGAGGAGCTGGTGTCCCGGAATTTCGTGTTGGCCGAGAAGCCTCGGGCCATCATCAACATCGTGGACGCCACCAACATCGAGCGGAACCTGTACCTGACCATGCAGCTGCTGGAGATGAACGTGCCCATGGTGGTGGCCCTGAACATGATGGATGAGGTCACCGCCAACGGCGGCAGCGTGGACATCAACGCCATGGAGGAACTGCTGGGCGTGCCGGTGGTGGCCATCTCCGCCGCCAAGAACCAGGGCGTAGATGAACTCATCGACCACGCTGTCCACATCGCCAAATACCAGGAGCGACCCCTGCGCCAGGACTTCTGCGACGAGAGCCAGAACGGCGGCGCCGTCCACCGCTGTCTCCACGCCGTGTCCCACCTGATCGAGGACCACGCCCGGGCCGCCGGCCTGCCGGTGCGTTTCGCCGCCAGCAAGCTGGTGGAGGGCGACGAGCTGATTGCCCGGCAACTGCAGCTGGACCAGAACGAAACGGAGATGATGGAGCACATTATCCTCCAGATGGAAACGGAGCGAGGTCTGGACCGCAGCGCCGCCATCGCCGAGATGCGCTTTGCCTTTATCGGACGGGTCTGCGCCGCCACCGTCCGCAAGCCGGCGGAGAGCCGGGAGCGACAGCGCAGCGAGCGGCTGGACCAGGTCCTCACCGGCAAATACACCGCCATTCCCGCCTTCATCCTCATCATGGGGCTGGTGTTCTACCTGACCTTTAACGTCATCGGCGCCTTTCTCCAGGATCTGCTGGACCGGGGCATCACGGCTCTGGCCGGGATGGTGGACAGCGCTCTCACCGCAGCCAACGTGAATGATGCGCTCCATAGTCTCATAATCGATGGCATCTTCACCGGGGTAGGCAGTGTGCTCAGCTTCCTGCCCATCATCGTCACGCTGTTCTTTTTCCTCTCCCTGCTGGAGGACAGTGGCTACATCGCCCGGGTGGCCTTCGTGATGGACAAGCTCCTGCGGAAGATCGGCCTCTCCGGCCGCAGCATTGTGCCCATGCTCATCGGCTTCGGTTGCACGGTGCCGGCGGTGATGGCCACCCGCACCCTGCCCAGTGAGCGGGACCGGAAAATGACCATCCTCCTGACTCCCTTCATGAGCTGCTCTGCCAAGGTGCCCATCTATGGCTTCTTTGTCAGCGCCTTCTTCCCAGGCCGGGGCGCCCTCATTATGATCGGGCTCTATGTGCTGGGCATTATTCTGGGTGTGCTGGCGGCCCTCCTCTACCGGGACACCCTGTTCCGGGGTGAGGCGGTCCCCTTTGTGATGGAGTTGCCCAACTACCGCATGCCCGGCGCAAAAAACGTCGTGCGCCTCCTGTGGGAAAAGGCCAAAGATTTTCTGCAGCGAGCCTTTTCCATCATCCTCATCGCCACCATCGTCATCTGGTTCCTACAACGCTTCGATTTGCGCTTCAACATGGTCGCCGACTCCCACGACAGCATCCTGGCCTCCGTATCCGGCCTGCTGACGCCGCTGATGCGACCCCTGGGGCTGGACGATTGGCGAATCTGCACCTCCCTTATCACCGGCTTCATCGCCAAGGAGAGTGTGGTGGCGACAATGGAGATCCTCTTCGGATCCTCGGTGGGCTCTGCTCTCACTTCCCTTTCCGCCGTGTGCCTGCTGGTCTTCTCCCTGCTCTATACCCCCTGCGTGGCGGCCATCGCCTCCATCCGCCGGGAGATGGGCCAGAAGTGGGCCGTGGGCGTGGTGATCTGGCAATGCGCCGTGGCCTGGGTGGCCGCCTGCGTCGTCCACCTGATCGGCCTGCTGCTGTGAGGAGGGTCGTGGCATGAGC
>Ga0326514_10003156_pt1 | contig 10456 bp, 13 predicted proteins | sample 3_2548_0518_D_FD_203653 | JGI IMG/M metagenome (GOLD analysis project Ga0326514, IMG submission 203653) | Bovine rumen microbial communities from UC Davis, California, United States - 3_2548_0518 | ecosystem: Host-associated > Mammals > Digestive system > Stomach > Rumen | place: USA... | reverse complement strand
TAAGTACTTGTAGGCGGTCGCTCTGGTTATCCCAGCTTTTTCAGCTGCTTTGCTGATCGTGCTTTCATCGAGTAATGCGGTCAATAGCTTTATCTGCTTTGAGTTCATGCTGTCTCACCTCTAAAAGTGTTCATTTTTGGCTATTTCTGTATATATTATAACATATTGTATATTTTTTTGTCAATATATATTACAGTGAGTATGTGCTATTTGTTCTTTTCTACTATCTTCTGCTATCACCCTGCTATCACCCTGCTATCACCATAAACAACGTAGTTATGCGGTTTACTGGCATTTTTTTGAATTGTATGATAGCAAAGTAAAAAACAAGTTTGCTATCACCATAAACAACGTAGTTATGCGGTTTATGCCTATTTTGATAGCAAAGATAGCAAACTTATATATAAAGTAATGAAAATATATTTGTTGTTGATAATACCTATTAGCAACAACATTGATTTTTCAATCCTCTATTAAGAAACTTTGCTATCTTTGCTATCAAAGTACTGTAAACAACGTAGATATGGGAAAAGAAGTGATAGCAAAGTTAAAATCAACTTTGCTATCATTTTGCTATCAAAGTACTGTAAACAACGTAGATATGGGAAAAGAAGTGATAGCAAAGTTTTAAATCAACTTTGCTATCACTTTGCTATCATTTAAACGTATGATTTAGAATTATAGTCAACGTAAGGTAACATAAAAGTATTGTGTAGTATACATCTTTTACCCTCGAATGTAAATGTTTTATTCTCATTTGTACATTCATAGCCCAAACGTATCAAAACACTTTTTATTTGTGCTGCTGTATAACGTGACAATTCGGAATGATTGCTGATAAATTGAGATGCGTTCATTCTTGTAATTGTTATTTTATGTCCTTTTCCGTCATTTGTTAATCCGTTAAGGCTTGAAAGAATGTCTTTTACCTCTGCTTCACCTTTCAGCTCCTTTGCAAAGCTGCTGTTGCGTTCTTCCTGTTGTTCCAGCTCGTCGGTAAGTCTGAAACAAGCTGCAATAGTGTTGTCGCTGCTGATCTCGCTGTCAACAATAGACTTGATTTGCCGCCATAGATCGAGAGCATTAAAAGATAATATCTGCTTTATATCCATTTTATCATAGAGCGGGACAATAGCAAAACGCCTGTTTCCTGTTGTATCAACTAAAAACTTTTCATCGTTTACAGTACCGCAGAATGATGTACGGCGTGGATTTTTTGTCGCTGATCTATCGTAAGGAGCGCGGATAGTGTCTGTGCTTTCGCTGATAGCAGCTTTCAGAATATTCATATCCTTTTTGAGTGTTGCGCCTATCTCCCCTAACTCGCAGATCCAGTTATTAAAGCAGTTTAAGAGGGTATCTTTGTTGCTGGGGTCTAATATACGCCCCTCACCAAACCAATCAGCTTTTAAAGCTAAACGCTCAAAAAGTCGGGTCTTGCCTATTCCTTGCTTACCATGCAGCACTAAAACTATATCAAGCGAAAATGGGTGTATCATGTTATTATGTAAGCCGCAGTAGCATTGCATAAGCCATTTACGGACAAAAGAACGGCTTAAACTGTCGCTTTCGTCTATTTTCATTATGCCGTAAAGCTCTGTAAGGCGGTCTGTACCGCTCCAGCTCTGGGAGCTTATCAACTCTAAAACGGGATTGTACTTGTTTTCATGTGCTATGTTGGTTGTGTATCGGCAAACCTTGTCAACAGATACGCCCTTAAACTTTATTTTATATTTTTTCATCATGGTAACATTGATTTTATTAAATTCATTTTCCAGGGAATTATAAAACAAGTTCTTATTGCCGATATACTTAGAAACGAGCTTGTTATTGTAAAATACATCAATATCGTGTGTGATCTCGTTGAGTTTTACGCTGATATTATGATCTATGAAATATTGCTTTATATCCTCTATCTGTAAGGCTTTCCCGTCGTTGTTACCGTCCAGCAGTTCATAGAGGTCTGCAAAATTGCCATTTGATGAGTATTCAGATTTTTTTGCTTGATACTCTCTTTTAGCCTGTTTCTTAGCCTCTTTGTATGCCTTATCATTGTAAAGTATTTCATCAATTTGAGTTTTATAGGCTGAAAATCCGTCTGGATTGGTTCTCTTTGCCCAATCTGTAAGTGATCTGCGCCCCACGCCTTTACCGTTCAGACCGTTCCAGGTCGCTTTATCAGCCTTTTGCTTTAGTTTTCCAGCTGTATAACCAGCGTTCCACGCTTGCCATATATCAAAGTTACCGCCGTTTGTTTTATACGCAGCTGTAACGGTTATCCAGTTTTGGTACTCCAAAGCGTTCACATCTATCAATGTAAGTAATACATCAACGTCATAATGTTTCCAGTAGTCATCAGATCTAAATGTTTTGTTGCTGATATTGGTATAATCAAGCTTAAAGCCAGTTTTATCATCATTCAGAGTGGGAGCTGGCGGTTCTGGCTCTGGATCTGGCAAGGCTGATAAAACTGATAAATCAGTAAAATCGCCGTATGGTTCTACTTTCTTATTGGCAGCAGTACCGAAAATTATTCTTGAAGGGTCTTTGCAAGCTGGATCAGCCTCTGGAAAGGTTGCAAGCAATGATAATATCTTAGTTCTTGCCGTGTTTGCGTTTGTCGTGGGTGTCTTTTCTGCAAACAATACATGATATTTGGGGTTGCTGTCGCTGCTGCTGAAACTCTCTGAAATGAGAAACGGCTTCACATTGTGCTGATTGCAACGTTCGTGTATCTGCTGTAATGTTATGCGTTCCTCATCGGTTTTATTGTCAAAATCAAGGCAAAATATCTGTTGCTCTACAAAGTGATCGTCAGTATTACCGCCCTTTTTAAAGTCGGGTATCATGCCTTGTATGGTTTTGCCCTGTGATATTGCAGTTGCCAGCTCATTGACGTTTACATTTGACACCAAATCAGAGGTATATAATAGGGAGTTGCGTATAACTCCTATTTCTGCACCAACAGGCTTTGAGCTATGCCTGTTTTGCTCTATCATAAGCTTAACTTTATTCAAAATATTTTTATTCCTTTCTTTTTTTGACACAAATAACGTAAACTTGACAAATCCAAAAGGATATGTTATAATAAGAACGTTATAATAAGAATAACGTGGGATTTACGTTGTTTGCACACGTTTCCTCTGCTGGTCGGACAGCAGGGGATTTTTATTTTATGTACTTTTTAGCTTCTTTTATGGCATAGGGTAACTCATAAGGAAGACAACCAACGGTTTCGTGTATATCTTCTAATCTTAAAGCTATCAGCACATTTGCGGCATCACTGAATGACACATCGTGCTTATCGGCTAAGAGCTGTATACAAAGAAGTTCTTGTTGAAAAGCCATATCATCTTGATCGCTTACACATTCTATACCGCTTACCTTTATCCCGTCGCCGTCCTCGGTGACGGGAGTAATGTTTAGTTTACTTAAATCCGTCATTCCTCTACCTCCATAGCTGCTGCTTTTCTTTCCCAGTATCTTTGTTGATTAGCTTTCACCCTTTCGGGATGTTCTTTTTGCCACTGCTTTACACGTTCGTTAGCAGCAGCAGCTTTTTCGGGGTTCTCGCTGCGCCATTTCTTACGATATTCACTCAGCTTGTCCTTGTTTCTGTCGTAGTAGTCACGGTAATATCTGCGTTTAGCTTCATTCACGCTTACCATGTGATCACGTCCTTTCTTTTATAGATCGATAAACGGGATTGTTATCTTGGTGTAGTCAATGCCCATTGTCTTTATACGTTCCTTAACTTCGTTTGTGCTTTCGCCAGTTATTTCTGAAACATCGTCAACAGTGAAGAATTCTGTCACATTAAATGTTTTTCCTAACATCAACCTTATTCCCAGCAATGCGGCTCTTTCGCTCACGTCCGGTGGTGCGCTTTTCATTAATCCGATAAGCTCTGTAAGCGTTACGCCGTACTTACTGTACTTTTTCTGAAGATCGTGAAGTGATCTCCACGTTTCTTTTTCCATTAAATCACCTCCCACAATTCATGCTTATAATTTTTCTTTATGTATACAAAAAGGGCATACCTGCAGCGTACGCCTGCAAATATGCCCTTGAAATTTCGTAATTTAATTTAATTATAATTGATAAAATCGAAAAGCTCACAGCAACTTAAAAAGACTGAGGATGTTTTCATTGTCAAAATAACTAAAATTCAGCCATTAAATTTATAGCATATAGATAAAGGTCAATGAATTTGTTGTTTATATCTTGACATTATTCAAAATATCAACTATAATTAAATTGATATCATAAGGAGGAGAACAAACCTAAAATCTCCAACTATTCAAGGGCTTTGCAATTGCAGTTGCAAGGCTCTTTTTCATATTCAATTATAATTATAAATATTGTACCATAATACAACCAATAAGTCAAGTGTTTACGGTATTTTTTTCATTTTTCGCTTGACATTCATTCAGAAAAGTCAAGTATAATAATGCGTTGCGCCTGTTTTCTACCGATAAGCTGTCAAATAGCTTTAGTATTCGGGGAGCATAAGCAGTAGGGTATTTAAAGGAAAATTTGTAATTGTTTTCCTCGCCTGGAGCTTCCCACTCATCAGCACCGTACAATGTTATTATTTCAGCCATATCATATAAAGGAATAGCATTGCTTATCTTTTCCATTCCCTTATAATCAGCACGAATTATATCATCTTCATACTGCTGGAGCGTTTCCGCTGAAATGCCCGACTTTTCGGCAAGATCTGAAATAGTAAGATTGTGCGCCATGCGTATTTTTCGGATATTATCACCGTTATATGGTGGATTTTCGTTATCATCGTTGTAATCACGATACCAAACAGTATTAAAGGGGTTGCCTTTTAGATCGAGTACGTTTTCAATCTTATTCAATACATCGGTTGGCGGTTTTCGTGCGCCGTTTTCGTATGAATACATTGTAACTTTTGATACACCTATCAAATCAGCTAATTCATCTATTGTTAATTGTCTGCTTTTTCTTAAACTTCTTATCACTTCGCCGATATTTTGATTTTTTATCAAAGGTTATCACTCCTTATAGAAATTGTATAACATTGTATAATTATTATACAATATATACTTAATTATGTCAAGTGTTATTTTGTAAGTTATTATGGATTGTAAAAAGGGGAGCTATAAAAATGGGTATCACTATTAAGCAGATTGCCACTGATCTGAATGTCACAAAACCAACAGTATCAAAAGCAATAGAGATGTGCGGTTTGAGTAATCGGCTCACCCGTATCGGGAACAGGTTTGAGCTTACAGACGATCAAGCTGAATTGATAAAATCGAAAATATTGCAAACGCAAAGTAAAATCGCAAAAAACGCAAAGAAAAACGAAAAAGAAAACGCAAATAAGGATATAAAACAAGATAAAACCACAGATGAAACGAAAAATCTAATAATGCAAATAATGCAAAGCCAAATCGCAAAAAAAGACGAACAGCTTTCCGAAAAAGATAAACAGCTTGCAAGCCTTACCGCCGCTCTGGCGGCGGCACAAGAACAAAACAAACAACTTACAGCTGCATTAACAGCGGCTCAATCGCTTCATGCCGGGACAATACAGCAGCAGCTTATAGAAGCGGAAACAATTCAAGAGGGTTCACCGGTTGTCGATACATCGGAAACAGCGACCGCAGTCGAAACAGTAGCACCCGTTGAACAAAGTAAAAAAGCAACATTCAAGCAGCGTTTAAGATTTCTGCTGCATGGTAAATGAGCTGGAGTGTATTTCTCCAGCTCATTTATTTCATTATAACAAGTCTCACACGCTCCACAACAGCCGTTAATGGGTGGAGTAGTATTTCTATCTGCTTACATTATACCCCTGTTGTAGCGGCTCTCTGTCGCTCTGTCAGCCTTTCACTTTAGCTTTCAGCATTTTCGTTATCTCAGTTATAACATGGTTTGTGCCGTACTCCTCAATGTCCGCTTTCAGTTCACGCTTGTACTTATAATACGTATTAGGGCGTATTCCTAACACTTTTATCAAGTCTTTGTCTGGGTAAACTCCCCCAAAAGCCTTAGCTTTTTCTATGATCTCAAGTTTACTTTCAAGGCTTTTCCGTGTGATCAGCGTGTCACCCTTTGAATTTCCTACACGTTTACCGTTTATTTTAGCGGTTTTTATACCTTCCGAGGTTCTTTGTTGCAGGTCTTTTACTTCTTTTTCGGACTGTTCAAACGCAAGCTGTATCTGCGTATGTGCAAGATTTCGCAGATACTCATTGACTGCCAACAATATCACATCAACCGCTGTTCCTGTCATTGGTACGCTATCATTCAGGGCTTGCTTATATGTTACGGTGTTTATGTGCGGTTCTTTGAGAAATACAAGCTCTACACCCTTATCAAACAATTCGTCATACTGTTTCACGCCTTCGGCAGCGTTACGGCTCATTCGTGAAACGCTGTCAAATACCACTGTATCACCCTTTTGAAGGGTTTTTATCAGCTTACACCATTCGGGACGGTCTTTGGTTGTTCCTGTCCATGCCTCACAATACAGTTTTGCCGTTGGATATTCTTTGAAGATGTTGCGCTGCTGTCGCTCTATATTCTGTTGCGGTCTGCTTATTCTGCAATATCCGTAGATCATATATACCACCCTTTCAAATATATCGTTTTTAATGAACGTTATCTTTAATATTTATTCTTTATTTTATTGTATATCATTATACGCTATTTGTCAAGTACTTTTGATATATTTTAGGGTATTACGTTACTTTTGATATATTTTCTGTAAAAAAATAAAACCGGAGCGTTTAAGCTCCAGCTATCAATAAACAAAGAAACTTGGTAGGGTGACTATTCCTACATCTCCTACATCTTGCGATGGGTGGCGGCTGCCCGTTCCGCCCTCAGAGTTTCAGTATAACGTATAAGAGCTGGAGAACAATACTCCAGCTCATTTTTTGCCCCATAAAGGGTTAAATATAAAAAGTTTCGACCCGCAAAGGGTAAAATTTTTACCGCATTATATATTATATGCAGTTCCTTTATTATAATACACTATTCTGCGGTATTTGTCAAGTTCTTTTTTATGATCTGGTCAAGTTTATCATCTATTAGCTGCATTTGTTCACCTGTAAGCGATATAGATTTATCATCTTTTCTTATAGGTTTAACTATTCTTATTTTGCTTATTGCCCTTATCTGATTTGGCTTTGCAATAGTGCCTGATCCTGTCCATTCAATTATATTGTCTCCTAAATAAACATCGGTGCTTGGAAGTGTGTCAATGCGCTTGCCTTTTGAAAGTGATGTGAGGGGTACAACTATAACGTTGCCGTTGTTTTTATTGTTGTTATCCTCTACTACTACCGCATAATGTATACCGCCTAACTCATTGCCTACATTAAAACCAAAGTCAACATATACTATATCCCCTCGCTTGTAGTACGGCAAGAAATGCGGCTCAAATGTTTTCTCTTGTTTTATGATATTAGCCCATTTGTTCAACCATGTCGCAAGTATTTTTTGTTTCTTTTTGGGTAACTGTAAAATAGCGTTTTTTAATTTTTCTATAGCCTTTTCTAAGTCGGTCATTACTTTATCTCCTAATTTGCTTTTATTTATATTTATTTTACCATAAAACGACATTTATTGCAAGGTTCTATCTTAACATATAACAGGATAGCAAGAAACGCAAATGAGTACTCACTTGCAATTTTTTTCCTTTATTTAAATCTAACTTAAATGATTTAATTTAGACTTTATTCGTGAACTTCTTCATGATTATTTAATCTTCAAAAATGATTTAAGTTACGGTTTCAAAGCTCAAATTAAATTATTTAATTTGAGCTTTATTTTGCTAATTTAAATATACCACATTTCGGGTTTGGGTGTCCCAAGAATTGTCTGTGTATATACACGGGCGTTCCTTGCTATCCAGTGACCAGAGATTTCAGGCACAGCTACCCTGTACCTGAAATCGGGGAATTTCGGCTCAGGGTTGAGCCGAAAGGTGCGTACCCCAAAACGCACACTCACAGGCTGTTTTGAACTGCTCACCTTTTGCCGAGAAAGCAGTTCCAAGCCTGATACCGCCTGTTGATTTTCTGCTATTTATTTACAAACCCCTCAGAACCTTTTTTATGCTCTGTATGAGTTTTCATGAAAGTAGATAGGGTAGAATACTCCTATCGCTTGTCAAGCCTATACAGGCTTGTAAAGCATAATTTTGAGGGTGCTGAAAATCTCCTCCTTCAAATAATATTCATCCGGTCTAACAAATCCTTTGGAATGGTATTCTCTGCCTATTTCATTCCATAGCCTCTGCATGATATTAGAGCACCGCAGTTTTTTAAATGCATCGTTGCGTATTTGCAGTATACGACTGTAGGATAACCCGAAAAGTTCAGCTATCTTGGTAAATTCCACATTGTCAAAATAATGCATTTCAACAACTTGTCTCTGTATCGGTGACAACTTTGCAACCTCTTTCCGTATAACTTCACCGTCACTCTCCAGATCAAGCACACGTTGAACATCTACAGCAGTATCGTCTTTTATTGTATCTATCAAGAGTAGATCATCATCTTCACCGCCGATAATTTGTTGAAGGCTCTCACAGTTATCAAGCGGATTTTTCTTGCAGTTCCCACGATTACCCAGCAGCTCTGATATAGTTGTTTTGAATGGGTACGACAGATAAGCAGTGAATTTATAACCTTTGCTGCTGTCATACCCTTTCACGGCTTGCAGAAACGCCATATAACAGCTTTGTCTAACGTCCCATAATTCTACACCGCACTGCTTGAAACGTTCTGTATATGCCTTGTAGGCTTTGTCAGCCTTCATGTACATAAGCTTTTGAACGTTCTCCCACAGTATGGGTAGAAGTTCATCATTACCGCCCTGCTTTATGAATGCCGCTAACTGTTCATTAGTCATTTTATCCCCCTCACAGGCTCTCAAAAGCCCTCTGGCAGCGTTTGAGGGTATAAGTAAGGAAATTACACCCCTAACCTATACCCCCTCTTAAAACGGCTGTATGTAGCTGATTTCAACGGTTGAAAAAATCGCTGTTTGTAATATCGTTATACACTTTTGCTGTTTCGTCTAACATTTGCGGCATTGCCAGTGTATTGTATGAGATGTTTGGGCTTACCCCTATGATCTTACCGGTTAAAGAACCTTCAACCGAATAGCTGTATTTTACGCCTGTTTCACCGATATTCTTTATCAGTTCTACCCTATCAGCATAATCAGATATACCAGCATTTGCACCCGAATAATCAAGAACCGCCTTTATGACATCGGCATTATATGCCGCCCCTGAAGCTGATACCACTGCACTCTTAGTCATTATCAGATCGCACACCGTTTTCACGCTCTTAAAGTCCTTAGCCATTGGCTTTATCATATTGCTGAGGTTCTTTGTATCAAGACTATTCCCCAGTAAGTTTATTATCTGTAATGCGTTGCTTATATCAGTTGCATGATCTTTTCCGTCATCAGGCATCTCCAGCGCATACACGGTCAAAAACTGCTGCAATATCTCCCCGAATTGCTTGTTATAGTCAGCTGTCACACTGTCAAGGTCTTTAAGCATAGCCGTGCGCCTCTTGCTTATTTCCTCATCGCTGTACATAGATAAGCCGTTCATGCTGTTTCTGCATTCGTTCACTTTTTCTTCATAATTTCGGGTTAATTCACTGATCTTTTCGCTAAAAGTCATTTTAAACCTTCCTTTCATAAGCTATAATTTGTATTTCTGTTTCAAGCGGTTCAATGTGCTTCACTCCACCAAGAGAGAACGCACCACACGCCGCTTTCTTCCTTACGCTGTCGGTATCAAACATATATAGGTTGCCGCCCATAGGAGCGTTAAGAAAGTCTATGAGTACATGAGCATGAACATTTTCACCGAACACATAATCACTGTAATTATCCGCCGTCTCAGTGTCAGAGTGACCGCCCTTTATAACTTCCCCTTTGGCGTTCCTGTTGTGGTGATCTTCCTTGAAAACATATTTGTTTATGTCTCTGTCATAATACACAAGTATCAGGTCGGGACTATCACGCTTTATGCATCTGCTTTCAAGAGCTTCAAGCCGTTTCAGTATGCTAATTTTCATCATCTACCGCCTTTTCTATGTTCTCCAATCTCACAACAATTTCGGCGGTCTCTGTCATACTCTTACAGTTGGAGTATATCGCATTTATCGCATTGATTTTAACCTGGTCGCTGGTATCGTCCGATTTTATAATCTTAACAAGTGTTTCATTGCATAACGCCAGCTTGCTTTGAAGATAGCGCACCGCATCTCCTACACACTCTGATCGTCGGCGGTTCAACTCTCTCTGAAAATCTTTGTCTTGTAAGTACTTGTAGGCGGTCGCTCTGGTTATCCCAGCTTTTTCAGCTGCTTTGCTGATCGTGCTTTCATCGAGTAATGCGGTCAATAGCTTTATCTGCTTTGAGTTCATGCTGTCTCACCTCTAAAAG
>Ga0326514_10003155_pt1 | contig 10459 bp, 21 predicted proteins | sample 3_2548_0518_D_FD_203653 | JGI IMG/M metagenome (GOLD analysis project Ga0326514, IMG submission 203653) | Bovine rumen microbial communities from UC Davis, California, United States - 3_2548_0518 | ecosystem: Host-associated > Mammals > Digestive system > Stomach > Rumen | place: USA... | reverse complement strand
TTGAATCTCAGGGTAATGAAATCCGTACAGCTGATGACTACTATGAGTATCAGTGGTATCGTTATGGTGGTAATAGTGGTTCCAATGCTGCAGAGCAGAACGAACAGGATGCCGCAGATGCCCGTGCTGGTATTTATGAAGTACGTCCAGCCGTTGATGAAATTATCGGTTATGCTTATGGTCGTATTGATGGTCAGGAAGGTTCTCCAACCAGTCCTTCTGTAACCATCCGTAATACTGTTGGTGCCCGTGATGACGGTCTATACTTCTGTATTATTACTAACCATTACAATGGTAGTATTTCTAAGCAGTCTACCCGTTTCATTAATGTAACTGATTATTCCGACCAGTAATTTGATAAATAGGAGGCTGAAAAAACATGATTACAAGTGCTTCTGAATATTTTGCCTTGTATCACCAGGTAACATCTGGTAATCCTCCTGATTTGGCAGTTTTACTTCCAAGCGAAGAAAATATCTATAATATAGATTTAAATTCTCGTACCATTGAAGCGCCTAAGGTATTAGGTGTTCATAAGGATTAGCGTGCGGAAGTCATTTACTTTAAAATGGATAGATACTATGACCACTTCGATCTCTCTACCGCTATCGGCGTTGTTGAATACATCAACGCCGATGGCGATGCCTATATTTATGGTATCCCATTTTATGATATTACGACTTTAAATTCCAATGAAACCATTTTGGCGAATGAAGCGTATGATGAAACTGCTTTCCAGGAAGTTAAAACAAGTCGTGAAAAGATTTTATTCCCTTGGATCGTAAGTTCTGATGTTACTCGTCATCCTGGTACGGTCACATTTTCTATGTCCTTTTATATGCTTAATAAGGACGCCGAGCAAATTGCTATGGAAGGTTTAAATCCGAATGTAGAATTTGCCCTTCGTTTGAATTTATTACCTACTACAAGTACTGTTTTAGCAGGTATTGACATTGATCCAGAATTAGAAGAATTAGAAACTACTGTTGAAGTTCCTACTTTCTTACAATTATATAATATGTATAATACACTTTCTGGCAACTATGTTATGTATTGGGATGAATCTGCTGATGAAATGACGCGGAATCCAAGTAGTCCTGTTGCCCCTTATGCGGCACGAGTAATGAGTAACTTCCCCAGTGAGGAAGGTTAAATATAACATGGAGAAGTAGCACATAGTTACTTCTCCATTTTTTTGTTAAAAATATGATATAATATTCTTATAAGGAGGATGTTATTATGCTACGTGTTGATAGTTCTAATTTTAATTTTAATGGTGCATGTGTAGTAAATGATGATATGATTGCTAGTTTTAATGCTAGTTATAATGGGGCAAATGATATTTATTTTAATATTTCAGCTCCTGATGTTGAAGCACTTACTACTAATAAAACCGCTTTTGATACTGACTTGATCGCCTTTAAAGATCATGTAATGGCGGTTATTGAGGATTTAAATGATAACGATTAATCCAAAATTAAGGGCGGCCTTTAAGGTCGTCCTTTTTTTTTGTAAAGGCCGATATAAATTAATTTAACCATCCTTTTTTTGAAAAATGATAGATAATAGAGAAAAAGGAGTGTGAGAAAAGAATGGCAGCTTCAACTAAAGTGAAGTTTTTAACTGGCTTAGATACGTCCTTAGATAGCACACCTATAGTAAAAGGGCAAATACTTTTCTCTATTGATGCACAAAATTTTGGTCAAATCTGGTATGATAAGAGTAATAGTGTACGTGTTCGTATGACTGGTGCAGCCGATTGGGGCAAAATAATGAATATACCTCAAATAGTCGAGGGTGCATTAGCTACAAATACTGCAAGTACTGGTATTGAAATTTAGTTATATGATCTTAATGGCACTGCTATTCCTACAAATAATTCGGCAGTTAATGGTGTCATTACTATACCGGCAGCTAATGGTAATGGTACAAATAATGTTGCTGGATTAGTAACTACTAGTGCACAGACCTTTGCTGGTGTAAAAACGTTTAATAATGCTATTAAAGCTAAGAATGATAATGATTTTCTTAGCCACACTAATGAATTTAATTTTGCACCTGCATTAAGCTCTAATATGGAAATTCATATCAATCATCGTACCGCTGGCACTAATACAAATAGTGCTAAAATTACTAAATATCATTTTAAAGATGGTAATGGTAATTATACTGCTATAAAAGCATCTTCATTTGAAGGTACTGTTGATTGGAGTAATATTAGTAATCTCCCATAGATTGTTGAAGGTGCATTAGGTTCTTAGGTTACTGGCCAATCTACTGCTAGTGATAATGGTTATAAAATCCAATTATATAACTTAGCAGGAGATCCTATTTCAAAGACTACTAATGCGGCAAATGGTGTTATTCTTATTCCATATGCCAATGACAATACTATTGGTCTTGTATCTGCAACGGCACAAACATGGAATGGCGATAAAACATTTTCAAATAATGTTAATGTAAGCGGCAATATTAGTGTAAGCGGCAATGGCAGTATTACTGGCACATTAGGTGTTTCTGGCGTTGCTACATTTAATAATACAGATGACGCGTCTTCAACTTCGACGGGCAGTGTAGTTATTAAAGGCGGTTTAGGCGTTACAAAGAAGATGTATATTGGTAATAATATTTTCTTCACATCTTCAGAGAAGCGTATAGGGCGTTATGTAAATTCTACAACCTCATACACATGGGTATATGAAGATTATAATAATGGAACTGGTGGTTTATGGATTGGTGCTTCTGGCGCGAGTGATAATGTTCATGCCGGTTTACTTACTTTACATGCCGGCTTAGCTGATACAACTAACGGATATGTAAATCAAAATATTAAAGTTATTATTGGTACAAGTGAATCAGATAATACTGGTGCTACACGTAATTTAGTATATATGAATGCATCAAATAATGGCGGTAGTACTCAACCAGTTTATGTTGATAGTAATGGATAGATTCAAAAAACATCATATCCAATCTCTGCTACAATTGAAGCAGGTACTGCTAATTGCATGGCTTATTATTCAGAAGAACACCGTATTGAAGATGCTGATCATATTTATGCTTCCGCAGACAGTTTGGCTATTAATGCTACATCAGCCCCCGCTAATAGTGGAAAATTCCAAGTAAAAGGAACTTCAACTATGCAGGCTGTTTACCCAGAATCTACGCGTAGTTATATGTTGGGTAAAGCTGATGCGGGTTGGAAGGCGTTATACTTAGATCGAACCGAAGCAGATAATGTTATAGTAATAAAAGGTAATGGAACACAGTATGCTAAGTTTGCAATTGAAGCCATTGGTACAGCAAGTACTCGTGGTATAATTACATTGCAAATTGGTAACAATATTGGTTCTGGTACAGCCGATAATGCTACAGGTTATTTAGAATTATATAGCACAGATACTGTTCGTAGTCAATATCAATTTGCATCTTGGACAAGTATTAATAATTCAGAAACTTATACATTTCTTGGTAAGACTTCAACAGCTACGTCAGGTGCTTCTGCTAATGCTTATACGACATTAGTCTTAGGTAATTCGGTTGCAAATACATCATCAACTGCACATACTGAAGGTCGTTTACGTATTTATAGTGCGAATACTAGCTATCATTAGATTAGTGGTTTAAGCACTACTGTGACTCATGAACATGTGTTACCTAATTATTCAACTAGTGCAGATACAAGTTGGATTGCAGTTGGTGGTAATGGTTCAAATGCAGGTGTAGCAGACGAAACACAATTAATGTATTTATCAACTGCTGGTATATTAACGGCTAGTACGACAAGCGTTGGTGGATTTAGTGGTGGTGAGCAATCACATAAACCAGTTTATTTAGATGCTGGCGTTATTACAGAATATGATTATGAATTATCGGCCACAGTTCGTGCCGCTGATGAAATACTAACTGGTGCACAATGGGGTGTTGCTTATTATAAGAGCGTTGATGAAATTGTGGCAACTCCAGCAGGGGTTGATCATCAAATTCTTCAAGCCCATACTAATGGAGCACCAGATTGGGTTGATGCTTTTACTAATTTATCCTGGACCGCGGGCACAACAGCTGGCCCAACACTTGACGTTACAGTAGCTGGAATTAATCTTACAGCAGTTATCCCATCTGCTGATGGTACGGCTAATGCTACTGCAAGTGGTATTGTTACAACAGGTACTCAAAGTTTTGCTGGTAACAAAACCTTTATGGCTGATACTTATGTACGTAATAATTTATATGTTGGCACATTAAATTCAACTTTGGGTAGTGTATATTTCTATGCTAGTAATAATTATACAACACGATTAACAATGAATAGCACCACTAATGTTACTGGTAATCGTAATGTATATATGCCCAATTATAATGGTGATATGTATCTTGTGCATACCGCTGGAACTGCAGCTGTTGGTTCTACTCAATAGCCTATTTATATAGCAGCTGATGGTCGTGCTACTGCAATTACGGCAGCTAATTTAGCTACATTTGTAGATGGGTAGCATAAATGGGTACGTATTGGCGGCGACACAATGACAGGAAATTTAACTATTAATCATAGTTATGCTAGAGTAAATTTTTATGATGGAACTCGAACTGTTATGTGGGTTGGTAAATCAAATGCAACTGCGGCATATATGGGCTTATATAGCCAAGGTTATTATACAACAGATGGAACTTGGACAGATGACGCTAAATATATTGCATACCGTGCGCCTGGTGGTGAAATATATTTAAATGGTCGTGCTGATACCGCAACAACCTCTACATGGACTACTTTAATTAAGCCTATTGCATCTACTACTACCGCCTCTGCTTCTACCTGGAATATTCCATCGGGTAGTAAGCAAGTATGGGGTGAACGTTTTAGTGATTCAACTTTAAAATATACGCCATCAGGTGGGTCGGCTACAACAATTACCGATACTGGAGATTGGGTTATGTGGTTAACACCTAATGCAACCTCTAATGCCGCAACTTTAAATATGCGAATTGATGGCACCTACTATGGTTCATTTAGTGGTAATGTAAGTGGTAATGCATCTACTGCAACAAAATGGGCAACAGCGCGAACATTGACGATTGGTGGTACTGGTAAATCTGTTGATGGGTCAGATAACGTTAGTTGGAGTAAAGCAGAAATATTAGGCTCTTCAACAAATGCTTATTTTTATCGTGGCGATCAAACTTGGTCAAATACATTAAATGGAGCTTTTACTGCTAATGGTACTATTACGGCCAATGGTGGATATTTAAAATCTACAGTAAGTGGCAATACTGTACAAATTGGTTCTTAGAATACTTCTTTTTGTCATATAAGCAATAGTGCTGCAATTCCATTTTGGTTTAATCAAGACATTACTATGGCTTAGGGAAAACATATTGGGCAAGCTGGTTCACAATATCGCCCATTTCAAATTTATATTGGTCGTTCTGCGACAGCAGACAGTAGAGCATTAAATAGTAATAATCCATTAATTGAATTTGCTAATGCTGGTCGTGATCAATATGCACAAATTGTATATACAGATTATAATAACCAAGGTGGTTCTGATAGTATTACATTTGTAAGTAATCAAAATGATCTACGTGTATATGCTCCAAAAGTACATGGCGCTGTATGGAATGATTATGCTGAATGTCGTTGGACAGATGATATAGAACCTGGTTATTGTATGATGGAAACTGCATCTGGACAAATGCAAAAATGTAATAAGCGTATGACTCCTGGTTGTCGTATTATATCTGACACATTTGGTATGTTAATTGGTGAAACAAATAAATCTAAAACACCAATTGCCGTTTGTGGCCGTGTCTTGGTATATACAAAACAGGATCGTAATTTGTATCAATTAGGTATGCCAGTTTGCGCGGCAGATGATGGAACAATTGATATAATGACACAAGAAGAAATTATTAATCATCCAGAATCGATTGTAGGAACAGTATCTGAAATACCAACATATGATATTTGGTATGCTGGACAATATGATGAAGATACTCAACGTGGTAGATTAGAAATTCCTATTAATAATCGTATTTGGATTTATGTAAAATAAATTTGTCTCCCCTTGATTTTTATGTGATAATATAATTGTATCATAAGAAGAAAGGGGAGAATTTTTTATGTGTCCATTAATGTGTGTTTTGTTATGGAGTGGAATGGACGATGAATGGTATGAAGACTAATTTAAATGTATATTATTCTGCGGCTTGTAATTTACAATGCGAATATTGCGCCGCAGCCCCTTCCAATCCAGTAGAGAATGGTAATATTCGTTATGCGATTGAAAATGGTGTATTTCAGATGCATGTAATTAATAAATGCGAAGAATTGTAGCCAGTAACTTTGGGCATATGGGGATTAGAACCATCTCTTAATTAGGATTTATGGAGTGATTTTATTATACCTATTTTAGAAGATTGTCCTTCTATTAAGGGTATATTTGTTTCTACAAATGGTTTATTATTTGACGCTTCGATATGGTATGCACCACTAGAAACATTTTGTAATACTAATTAGCGTAAAATTAAATTATGGATATAGTGGAGTATTGACGGTCCAAACTATCCATAGATGGCAATTACAAATTTAATAAATGCAGTAGAACAATATCATCACAGCGATTATTTTCGTGTAAAATTATCTACCAAATCATCTTTGACTGCTGATAATTTAGAGCATTGGAATAAAGATGAATGGTATGCTTTCATGACAAATTTACATGATGAATGTTCTAAATTTGCAGATAAATATTGTGATGTACGATTAGTTGGTGGTCCTCCAACATTAGTACGACCTGGTAATTATACTCAATTGGATGGTTAGAGATGGAGTGCTTGGTGGCCAAGTAATCCCAAAGTTTTGCCTAATATAAGATGCGCAGCAGGAGTATCTTCTTTTACTATTACTTATGATGGTGCAATATATGATTGTCCATTGAAAAAAAATAATCCTACACATACATATATAGATTATAATACGTTTTTATCTCATGCTTTAGAATTATTTATCGCAGGAGAGATTGAAAATAATAACTGGCATGAATTATATAATGTAATAAGCGCTCAATATTGTTGGGCGAATGGTACGATAAATGATTTAGATAGTTATATTAGAGTATGGGGAAATAAGGCTCTTGACTCTGATAACTATGATTTTGATTCGTTAGGAGATTAAAATATGGATTGGTCAACTTATTTAGATATGATTATTAAGTTGGTTATTATTCCTTTGTTAGGAGTATTGTCAACTTTCTTGGTCAAATTCATTCAAAAGAAGAGCGATGAAGCTATCGCGCGTACAGATAGCGAAGTATTAGCTCGTTACATTCGTATGGCACAAGATACTGTTAGTATGTGTGTTGTTGCTACTAATTAGACCTTTGTTGATGTATTAAAAAATAAAGGAACATTTACAAAAGAGGCGGCAGAAGAAGCATTTAGACGTACTAAAGATGCTGTATTAGACATTTTAAGTCAAGATGCCATTGAATATCTTACTACCGCTGTCGGAGATTTAGATGTATATCTTGACTCTTTAATTGAAGCGCAGGTTAAAGTTAATAAAACTGTTACTAATGTAGAATCAGTTGTTCCGGCCGAACCAGAGCCGATTATAATAGAAGAGCCTACTGTAATTTATCCAGAGCCTCCTGCCGAAGAAGAGCCAAAGGGTTAATTTAACAAAAAAAATGGGGACGATACAATTAAGTATCGTCCCCTTATTTTTTTACCCTATATGATTTTTCATCTTTTCTTCAACCAAATGGAATAATTGATCGCCATTATGGTTGCCGCCTAAGGCATTATATATATCATGATCGTTTGTAATTTGCTGGAATTCATCAAGGGTGATAGTATGTTCGGGACTAAGCAAACGCTCGCAGTCTTCCCTAAATGTTCTACGCTATACAGAAAGCAATCCTTGTGTAATCGTTCCAACAGCAGTGTTGATGTTATTTAATGTGGAAGCTATCTCTTGATCACGGGTTTCATTTTTCTTGAATTCTTCCTCAAATTCTTTTTTGATAGACTCCTTAACCTCTTGTTTAATTTCGTCTTTGAATTTTCGGCGCCCTTCCGCTTGCTCTTTCTTGTGCATATTTAAAAACCGTTTATAGAGGATAGTAATTGTTCCAACAACGCCACTGAATATAATTTCTACCCAGTATTTTAAAATCCAGTCTGCCAAAACAAAATTCCCTCCTTCCAGGTTCGTCAGCCCTCTATCATATAAGCATTAGAAGAAGGAAATATTATCCTGTTAAGACCAATCAAATGGTTTCTTCTCAACTACTGGTTCATCTATACTTAAAATAGATGCTCCAATACAAATTGCATCAGCTTCGTCTTGAGTACATTTAGCTTGGAAATGCTCCAAGACATAAGCCTATGCAGAACGTTTTTGTTCCGAACGTGTACGACCTTTAATACCGAGTCTGGATTTCCAAGATGTGGAGATGTAGGATCTTGATGGTATTGCAAGAGAATCGAATAACTAGGTAAGGACTCCGTATACTTCTGCAAGGACTTTAAATGTTTGGACGTTGTTTCCAACATTTGATTGGAGTTGGATATCTTCATATACTACTTCATCTACCTCGTATTCTGTACAAAGGCGTTTTACCCTATCCCGAATTTTAGTAAGGCGAACGCCAAGATTATCATCAGTAAAAGAAAAATGGCCGAATCCTTCAAGCCGGCCATCTTTAAATAAAGCCCAGCCGCTAGTTACACTAGCTTGGTCGAGGGCCAATATATTAGACACTAGTTGAACCCATACCACCGATTCGGGCTCCGGTAGCATTATCATTTTCCGTGGTTTCAAATGGAAGAATGATACCCTGTCCTATAATATCTCCCTTATGTAGCTTAATCGGCACGGGAGAGAAGTTAATTATCTGGAAGAAAATTTCACCTTCATTATCAGGATTGTCAGCATAGTCTGCATCAATGACGCCTTCGCTATTAGCAAGTACAAGCCAATACTTTAACGGACAAGAAGAACGAATAGCGAGTTTGAGATAATAGCCCTCTGGCAAATAACACTTGACACCTGTAGATACAAGAGATGGCTTTGCCTTAGTAGTCTTAGTAACATCAGCTATTTCATCAAGACTCCAATAAGCCTTCCATTCATCTCGCTGATACAGTTCCTGATCAATAATTGCCATTTGTTTGTTATATGGAGGAATTATAATATCTTCCGCAACAACCATGTCATAGCCCGCGGACTTGGCCGTTTTACGCACGGGCATTTCAAAATCAACATCCTTAAAACGAGTAACCTTAGCAAACTTTACACCATTCATATTATTCCTCCTCAAAATTCTACATCATAAGTTAAATTGATAGAAGTAGTAGGATTCTTGTGCTCTTGGATAAATTTAGTAAGAGCGACAAGATAATATTCATCAATTACTTCACCCTTCTGTTTTACTTCCTTATGAGTAATACTACTTTTAGTTAGATTATATAAACTATTCTCACGCGCTGCCTCAATTAAAGCATCGGCTTCTGCTTCAGTTTCTACACGATAAGTTTCTACTACATTACAAAGATATTTAGCCATTAGATTGTTCCTCCATTAACCTGAATTTGTGGTTGTGGTTTATTATGATAATTTACAAAACTATAATTCTTGATTTGTTTGGCTAGGCCAGATAAGAAATCCTAATTTCCAGTAAGCCGCACATCATAGTTTTCATACATATCTACAAACGAGCATAGGCTTGCAATAAACTGGTTAGTGCTCACTTGCAGCGGTTCGCCATTTGGGGTAAAGATAGTCTGGTGCGGCGCCATCATTTCATATTTACACATAAAACAATCAAGCATATTCTATGACACCTCCATCGTAATTGGCAAGGTAGTATTCTTTTAATCCGTCTGGTGTGCGTACCCAATAAGTAAGTTGTGCATCTTCATCTATATCAACATCTTCCATATAGATAAAATCACCACGCGATTGTAAGATTTCAATTATTACTTGTCCAATATCTTCACCATCTGGTTTAGGAGCAAATAAAGTAAAGTCAATGACTGAACCACTGGAAAAATTAACTAAGGCATAATAATGTGCCGCGGTTTCTTTCCATATAAAATCACGCGTTAATCCATGCACACGTTGCAACTGTGATTCGTTCATAGGTGGTAAATCTTTAATTGTATTAATCATCAATTCACGATAATTGATGTTAAAATGGCCAGCGGTATTTATATCTCCTGGTACTTCTAACCAGGCTCCATTGTGCCACATAAAACATTTCTGTTCTTCTTCACAGTAAACAGTTTCTCCCTCGTCATGGTTAACCAGGGCATCGCGAAATTTGATGTTTTGAATCTTCATAATACTACTCATACACAAAAACATCCTTTATTCTTTTGTATTAAAATTATCGCATATTTTTTTAATTCTTTCAATTCCCTTATCATAATACTCTTGTTCTTTTTCGATTCCAATCCA
>Ga0326514_10003153_pt1 | contig 10462 bp, 10 predicted proteins | sample 3_2548_0518_D_FD_203653 | JGI IMG/M metagenome (GOLD analysis project Ga0326514, IMG submission 203653) | Bovine rumen microbial communities from UC Davis, California, United States - 3_2548_0518 | ecosystem: Host-associated > Mammals > Digestive system > Stomach > Rumen | place: USA... | reverse complement strand
AGGCACCGCTGCACTCAACGGAAGCCAACAAAGCAGCACGGTCGCCGTGAGCCTCATTCCGAGTTTCGAGCCAAGTTATTCGCCCGAAACGCCCAATGGAGCGACCGAAGTCGACTTGCGCTTGGTCAACGAGAGCGAGTTTGAAGGCGAAAACATCAGCGAGGTCATCTACACTTGGAGCCTCGAACCCGAAACGGCGGGCACGATAACGAGCGAAGGTCACAGCGCCCAAGTTCTGTGGAGCGGCGAGTATCGTGGTCAGGCCAAAGTGAGTTACCGCTACGAGAACCCTTGCGGCTCCACTGCGGTTTCCGAGGCTTTGGCGGTCAATGTGTTCAATTCCACCGCGATAGACGAGCAGGATGCAAACCTTTTCAATATCTATCCCAACCCAACCAATGGAAAAGTCAACCTCGTTATCGATGAAAAGCAACAAGGCAATGCCTTGGTGGAGGTCTACAACTTGTTGGGCGAGAGAATGATGGCCAAGAGCATTAGCCATTTGCAAGAAAGAGAAACTTTGACCCTTGACCTCGGACATCTTGTTTCAGGTCTGTATATCATTAAATTAAGTGGTGCGATTGGGAGCTGTTCCAAGAAAGTGAGCGTCAGATGACACAATTTGAAAACAAATTCATACTTTTGCAACAATTAAACAAATAACAATCAATCATCATAAAATGGTAAATTACAAAGAATTAGGGCTTGTGAACACCCGTAAAATGTTCGCCAAGGCCGTGGACGGCGGCTATGCCATCCCCGCTTTCAACTTCAACAATATGGAACAGATGCAGGCCATCATCATGGCTGCCGTCGAGACCAAGTCGCCAGTCATCCTGCAAGTGTCGAAAGGCGCGCGCAACTACGCCAACCAGACCCTGCTGCGCTACATGGCCCAAGGTGCCGTGGAATACGCCAAGGAGCTGGGTTGCGCCCATCCTGAAATCGTTCTCCACTTAGACCACGGCGACAGCTTCGAGACCTGCAAGAGCTGCATCGACATGGGCTTCTCGTCGGTGATGATCGACGGCTCTGCCCTGCCCTACGACGAGAACGTGGCCCTCACGAAGAAGGTCGTCGACTACGCCCATCAGTTTGATGTGACCGTGGAAGGCGAACTTGGCGTGTTGGCCGGCGTGGAAGACGAAGTGGCCGCCGAAGAAAGCCACTACACCAAGCCCGAGGAAGTCATCGACTTCGTGACCAAGACCGGCGTTGACTCGTTGGCCATCAGCATCGGCACATCACATGGTGCTTACAAATTTACTCCCGAGCAATGCACCGTTGACCCCGCCACGGGTCGCCTCGTGCCGCCTCCGTTGGCTTTCGATGTGCTCGAAGCCATCGAGAAGAAGCTGCCCGGCTTCCCCATCGTGCTTCACGGCTCGTCGTCGGTGCCGCAAGACGAGGTGGACACCATTAATAAATACGGTGGTGCGCTGAAGGCCGCCGTGGGCATCCCAGAGGAGCAGCTGCGCAAGGCCGCCAAGAGCGCCGTCTGCAAGATCAACATCGACAGTGACAGCCGCCTCGCCATGACCGCCGCCATCCGCAAGACCTTCGCCGAAAAGCCCGCCGAGTTCGACCCGCGCAAGTACCTCGGCCCCGCCCGCGACAGCATGAAGAAACTCTACGAGCACAAGATTATCAATGTGTTAGGCTCGAATGACAAGTTGGAGCAGGCATAAGCAGGTTTTTAAAGCCAATTGAAAAAGTATCGCAAAAAGCACTATTTTTGCGATACTTTTTTTGTTGACTGATTATCTCAATCCCGACAAATCAACCGTGTATGTAATTGGTGGCAATGTGGCTTTTTTTAGGAAGGTGGCCATATAAATCGGTAAGTAAATGGTTTTGTTGATTCGGCTCAAATTATTGTTGCTGAACACTATAGCATCCTTGATTTGGTAATCGGGATTGGCCAAGACATTAGTCAAGGCGTTGTGGCGTTGGTAGTCTTTGCCCGACTTCACCTCAATGGGAACGACCTTGCCGTCCTTCTCTATGACAAAGTCCAGTTCACCTTGCTTCTTGCTGTTGAAGTAATACAACTCAAAACCATGCGCATACAATTCTTGCGCCACTACATTCTCATACACAGAACCGAAATTAATTCCCTTGTCGTCTTTTAGAATCCGCAACTGAATGCCTTCCGCGAATTGACATGTCAAAAGTCCTACGTCGTTTTGAAACAACTTGAACAAATTGCGCGAGCGCGAGAGTTTCAGCGGCACAGTCGGCTCCTCAACATTATAAACAGGCAAGGCCACACCAGCATCCTTAAGCCAGATGAAACTGTTCTCGTAACGCGAGAATTTCATATTTTCGTTCAAGTTCTTGAGGATAAACCGTTTGTTCTTGGCGTTGAGTTCCGAAGGTATCATATCGAAGATTTCCTCGATATAGAGTTTATGGTTGCGGTCATATTTGGCGATGTCGCGCTTGTAAAGCCGAATGATGGCCTGTTGCTCGGCAAGAACATCCTGAAGGTTGTTGGTGTCCAAATATTTCTGCACAACCGCCGGCATCCCACCAACGATGAGGTAAAGCCTGAACAGTTCCATCAGTTTCGTATGGATGAAATCGGGGACGGACTTTTTACTTTCCCACGCATCCTTGACGGCCTGCATTACATCATCATTTACGCCCAATGCCATAAAGAACTCCTCCAAGTCGAGCGGAAACATTTCAACGACATCCATATAACCCACTGGTTCGGAACGCAAGTCGTTGAGTTCCACGCCTAAAAGCGAGCCACTCAAGATATATCGGTAACTGCCTTCCGAGACCAAAAACTTGACAGCGGTGACTATGGAAGGACATTCCTGCACCTCATCGAAGAAGAACAAGGTTTTGCCTTCGATGAGCGGTCGGTCGGCAAGAGCGGAGAGCCTCAAAAGCATATCGTCGCGGTCTTTCGCTTGGGCAATAACATCCACAGCATCAGGCATCTCAATAAAGTTGATTTCGATGAAACTTTCGAAATGGGTTGCCCCGAAATGGCTGATGGAGAACGATTTCCCCGTCTGCCTCGCACCTGTAACAAGCAAAGCTTTGTTATTGGTCTTGAAAAAATCATATAAATACTTGTCAATCTTTCTTTTAAGCATAATTTGTCCGTTTTTCCAATGCAAAATAACTACTTTTTGTCCGTTTTTCCAACACATTTTTGAATTATTTTGTCCGTTTTTCCAAAAAACGACATATTTGTTTCATAACAAAACAATATTATTCTTATTTTTGCGATACATTTTGTTATTCAAAATATGAACGCAGATAGAGCACATCAAAACCCCGACAATTCGGAAGCGAAACTGATTGTCGAAGTAAAACAAATCGTGCAAGCCGCACGTAACCAATCCTATCGCGCCATCAATGTTATGCAAATTGTCAGCAACTGGCTAATTGGACAAAGAATTGTCGTTCAGGAGCAAATGGGCAAAGACAAAGCCGATTACGGCAAGCATGTCATTGAGATTGTTTCAGCTGCACTTACCGAGGAATTTGGCAAGGGGTATTCTGAAACGAATGTTAGAAATATGCGAAAGTTCTATCTCACATTCAGCAACTTACAAATTCAGCAGGCACTGCCTGCTATTTTTCAGTCATTACCTTTTTCAATTCAGCAGGCAGTGCCTGCTGAATCAAAAGGGCAGGCAGTGCCTGCCGAATCAGAAAGCACAATTCCCTTGTTTCCCCAACTGTCATGGACGCACTACGAGAGGCTGATGAGAGTTGAAAACGAAACAGCCCGATTTTGGTATTTGAACGAGGCCGCCAAACAGATGTGGAGCTATCGCACCCTCGACAGGAATATCAGTACGCAATACTACGAGAGGCTTCTGCTTTCGCAAAAAAAAGAACCGGTTATCGCAGAAATGCAGGAAAAGACGGCTGATTTTCAAAAAGACAGATTGGCCTATATCAAAAATCCGATTATTGCGGAGTTTTTGGGACTACAGCAACACCCTTCGTTACACGAATCCACGCTTGAGGAAGCCATCACCAACAATTTGCAGCAGTTTTTGATGGAATTGGGCAAAGGCTTTGCTTTTGTCGCCCGCCAGCAACACCTCCGCACAGAAGAAAACGACTATTTCATCGACCTTGTATTCTATAATTACATATTGAAATGCTTTGTTCTTATCGATTTGAAAACCAACAAATTGAGTTATCAAGATGTCGGACAAATGGATATGTACTTGCAATTGTATGACCAATTGATGAAACAACCTGACGACAACCCAACTATCGGAATCATCCTTTGTTCGGACACCGATAGCGATGTTGTTCGATTCTCTTCTCTGTCAAAAAATGAGCAACTTTATGCCTCAAAATACAAACTCTATCTACCTACAGAGGAAGAGTTGCGCCGTGAGATTGAACGGCAAAAAGAATTATATTTACAAAGACAACAACAATTAAACGATTCAACAATCAACAATTAAACATCAATAATGAACCTCAATCCCTTAACCGCCATATCGCCCGTCGACGGGCGTTACCGTTCCAAGACCGTTGAGTTGGACGACTTTTTCAGTGAATTTGCCCTCATCCGCTACCGCGTGATGGTCGAAGTGGAGTATTACATCGCCTTGTGCGAACTGCCCCTGCCACAACTCGAAAACTTTGACGGCGACTACGACGACCTCCGCGCCATCTATGAGGAATTCCAAACGGAAGACGCTTTGGAAATCAAGGAGATAGAAAAAGAGACCAACCACGACGTGAAAGCCGTGGAATACTTCCTGAAACGCCGCTTCGACGAACTCGGCCTCTCCGAATTCAAGGAGTTTCTGCACTTCGGCCTCACCTCGCAGGACATCAACAACACCGCCGTGCCGCTCTCGATGATGGAGGCGCACAAACTCGTGGTGAAGCCCGCCTTGGAGGAACTCATCGACAAGCTGAAAGGCATGGCCGAGGAATGGCGCGACATCCCGATGTTAGCCAAGACCCACGGTCAGCCCGCCAGCCCGACGCACTTGGGTAAGGAAATCTACGTCTTCGTGGAGCGCCTCAACGACCAGCTGAAGATGCTTAACAGCGTGCCATTTTCCGCCAAGTTTGGCGGCGCCACGGGCAACATGAACGCCCACAAAGTGGCCTACCCTGACATCGACTGGCCAACCTTTGCGAAGAAGTTCGTGGAGAAGAGCCTGAAACTCAAGCGCCAGCAGACCACCACGCAAATCGAGCATTACGACTACATGGCCGCCTACTTCGATGCCCTGCGCCGTGTGAATACCATATTGATTGACCTCTCGCGCGACATCTGGCTCTATGTCTCGATGGAATACTTCAAGCAGAAGATCAAGGCGGGCGAAGTCGGCTCGTCGGCGATGCCCCACAAGGTGAACCCCATCGACTTCGAGAACGCCGAAGGCAACCTCGGCATGGCCAACGCCATGCTCACTTTCCTCAGTACCAAACTGCCCATCAGCCGCCTCCAGCGCGACCTCACCGACTCCACCGTCACCCGCAACATCGGTGTGCCGATTGCCCACACACTGATTGCGCTCAAGTCGCTGATGAAGGGCTTGGACAAACTCCTGCTCAACGAGGACAAGCTCCGCCAAGACCTGCAACAAAACTATGCCGTGGTGGCCGAAGCCATCCAAACCATCCTCCGCCGTGAGCAAATTGAGGGTGCATACGAACTGCTGAAAGGCCTCACCCGCACCAACAAACACATTGACAAAGAGGCCATTGACGAGTTCATCAAAGGCTTGCCTGTGAGCAAGGAAATCAAGATGGAGCTGATGGCCATTACGCCGGAGAATTATACGGGGTATAACTTTTAATACTATTGTATCATGAAAAAGACTTTGTTAACCAGCGTCTTACTGTTAGGATGCTTCATTGCCTTTGGACAAACTGTAGATTCCACATACACGGTATCCACAGATTTCAAACACATTGTTTTTAATGTTGTGAGCGACTCCAATTCAGATTACTACTATCCAAAGTTAGAGGAGAAAACAAAAAACAGCATGTCCGAATTGACTACAACTGAATGTTACTATTTGTATTATGGCCGTCTTTTTAAAAATAAGCACAAAGGTTTGCCTTTTCTTGCTTCTTCTGAGCGAATGGATTTTGACAAGGCACTCGCCAAAAATAACTGTAAAAAAATTATCAGCGCTGGTGTACCTCTTTTGGAAAGCAACCCCGTTGATCTGACTGTTTTGCTTCACACATGCAAATGCATGAAGGACAAGAAAGACGAAAGATGGGAAGAATATAACACGTTATTTACCAATCTGCTTGATGCCATTTTTTCTGAAGGCACGGGGCAAAGTCCTGAAACTGCAATTAAAGTTGTCGATATTGAAGATGAGTATATTATAAAAGGTGTCCTTGGCTTTATTGGCGGAACGAAGGGGCTGTATTTCAATGACAATTTTCCGGGTAGAGTTTTTAATGTGTGGAGTTTGGGCGAACAAAAACTCTACTTTGAAGAATTGTTTTTCGAGGACATCGAAGGCCTTGAATTAAACTGATACAACAATGTTATGAAAAAGCAGCCAAAAACTTTCGCCCGCGTCCTCACCTACGTCAAGCCCTACTGGGTTTCCATCGTGCTGAACCTCGTGTTCAACTTGGTCACGATATTCTTCTCGTTGTTCTCCTTCGCGTTGGTCGGGCCGTTCCTCACCTTGTTATTCAAGGAAGGCGCGGTGGAAGTCGTGGCCAAACCCGAATTCTCTTTCACCTCAGATTACTTGATGGGCTACCTCAACTGGTTCATGAGCAGCCTCATCGCCAGTGGAGGCAAATACCATGCGTTGGTGTTCATGTGCCTGTTGCTCCTTGCGGCCTTCTTCTTCCGCAACCTCGGACGCTTCTTCGCGTGTTATTTCATGGCCAACGTGCGTGTGGGAGCCGTCCACGACCTGCGCCGCGACGTGTATAACAAAATCCTCATCCTGCCCCTCTCCTTCTACCACAGCCGCAAAAAAGGCGACACTTTGGCTCGTATCACCACTGATGTTCAGGAAGTTGAGGTCTCGATTTTGAACTATCTCGAAATGCTTATCAAAGACCCACTGACCATCCTTTTCTATTTCGCCTTCATGATTACACTCAGCCCCAAACTGACTCTTTTCGTGCTGATTGTCTTGCCCTTAGCGGGTCTGATTATCGGAAAAGTCGGCAAGATGCTGAAAAAGGAATCCAAGGAAGGACAGACCAAACTGGCGGGCATCATTTCCACTGTGGAGGAAACCATTTCTGGATTGCGTATTATCAAGGCTTTCAACGCTTTGCACTATTCAAGCGACAAGTTTGAGGAGCAAAACAGCAACTACACCAAGGTGCTGCGCGGCATCCACCGCAAGCGCGACATGAGTTCACCGATGAGCGAGTTTTTGTCATCGGCGGTGGTGATTCTCGTCTTGTGGTTTGGCGGCCAACTGATTCTCGGCGGCAACGACAGCATCAAAGCGGGCAGCTTCATCAGTTATATCGTTGTGTTTTCGCAGATTATCTCACCTGCCAAGTCTTTTTCACAAGGCTACTACAATGTACAGAAAGGCATTGCCTCAGCAGAAAGGATTTTTGAGATTTTGGATGCCGAAGAGGTGATTACAGAGAAGAAAAACGCACTGGAAATCAAGGATTTCAACGACTGTATCGAATACAAGGATGTGCATTTCAGCTATGGCAAGGATGAGGTGCTGAAAGGCATCGACTTGAAGATTCCGAAAGGCAAGTTCATCGCCCTTGTTGGCGAAAGCGGCGGAGGCAAATCCACCATGGCCGATCTTCTGCCGCGATTCTATGAAGTCGGCGAAGGCGCTGTTTGCATCGACGGGCGCGACATCCGCGACTACAAAATCAGCGACCTGCGCGGCCTGATGGGCATCGTTTCGCAAGACACCATCCTTTTCAACGACACCGTTTTTAATAACATCGCCTTCGGCATGGAAAACATCTCGAAGGAAAAGGTCATCGAGGCGGCCAAAATCGCCAACGCACACGAGTTCATCATGGAGCTGGAACACGACTACGACACCCGCATCGGCGACCGTGGCATGAACCTCAGTGGCGGCCAACGGCAGCGTTTGAGCATCGCCCGAGCAGTGCTGAAGAATCCACCTATATTAATATTGGACGAGGCCACATCATCGTTAGACACTGAAAGCGAGCGACTTGTGCAAGATGCCTTGTCGAAGGTGATGAGCCAGCGCACTTCCATCGTCATCGCACACCGTCTGTCCACCATCCAATATGCCGATGAAATCGTGGTGCTGCAAAAAGGCCAAATCATCGAGCGCGGAAAGCACGACGAGTTGATTGCCTTGGGCGGCGTTTACAAGAAACTGTCAGATTTGCAGTCGATTGGGTAAAATTCACCAATAATCCATTCATTAGACAATTTTTCATATCTTTGCCGACAATTGCATAAACGCCCATGAGATTCCCCAAACGCCTGATAACGCAAACGCCTGAGTGCCTGACAGAACCCGTCGGGCAGGTGCTTAATGTGATTATCTCGACGCTGTTCGCCTTGGTGTTTCTGACCGCATACGTCCCGTTTTCGGAAACGGCTTGGTTTCAGGTGGGACGTAGCCATTATTTCTTCATCACTGCCGCTTTCGTCGGGGCGGGCACTATGTTTTTGGTCCTCAGCAGAATGATGATGAACTGGGTCATCAGAAAGAGCCGGCATTTCCCGTTTTGGCTTTATCTCTTGTGGCTGTTCCTCGAAATCATGATTATTGCGGTGTGCCACACCCTGATTTCCTATTTCGAAATCCGGTCCACCGACCATAGTTTTGGCTACCTTTTTGCCAAATGCGTACTCATCACTTTTGTGGCACTGGGTGTGCCTTATACTGTCACCATTCTTTCTATCTTGCTGAAAGACACGCGACAACGCCTGATGCTCACCAAGAGCGACACGGTTGAGTCGGATGACGAGGTGATGCCCCAACACACCGAAATCATCAACCTGATGGACAACAACGGCAACCTGAAACTGTCGGTAAAATTGGACAACCTCTATTACATCAAGGCGGAGGACAACTACATCAACGTGTTTTACCAACGTAGCGGCAACATTGCGAGCTATATGCTACGTTGCAAGATGCAGACCATCGCCGACAACTGCGTGGATTCCAGCAGTTTGATGCGCTGCCACCGCTCTTATATCGTCAACATTAAGAAAGTGAGCGTATTGCACAACGAGGCTGATGGCTTTGTTATGGACTTCGAGCGCGAGGGATTGGATTCGGTGCCCGTTTCCAAGACCTATTCGGCGAAGGTTTTGGAGGCGTTCAACAAGAAATAGTTTCTGCACTGCCGATGTTTCAAAAAAGATTACTACTTTTGCCTTCTGATTAAGAGACAATACCATGTCAGAGAAAGAAATCAACGCCTACCGCTTGACTTCGTTGGAAGAACCGACGGACGAGATGTTGGCGTATATCATGCGGGAAGTGGCGGAGGAAGCACGCCGCACAAATGAAGAAGCCGAAGCTCGGTTTTTTCAACAGATTCGAGAGTTGTACCTACAACAATACGGCAACAACTAGTTTTTAGAAAAAAAGTTATAACTTTGCAGTTCAATAAAAGTAATCAATTATGGAAGATTTCGTTTTATCAATACCAACCCGCGACCAAAGTTTCATGGAGATTTTAGCTTCAAGAATGGGTTGGAAACTACGCCCGCGTCGCTCATCGATTGAACAATTCATCAATTCCTGCCCGCAGACTCCCGTAATGACAGACGAGGAGATTGCCTCAGAAGTTAATGCAGTACGTTACGGAAAATGAAAGTCCTTTTCGACACCAATCTGTGGATTTCATTCATGATAGGCAAACGCCTTTCATCATTGGCGAATGTGCTTAATCGTCAAGATGTTGAGGTATATGTCAGTGAGCAACTGTTGGACGAAATCCGCATGGTTATTTCTCGTCCGAAATTCGACAAACTCATTTCTAAAGAGACTCGCTATTACTTCTTCGAGATGGTGTATGATGTTTGCCAAGTAACGGACATCACCGTTCAAGCGGATTCACCTATTCGCGACATTAAGGACTTGTATCTTCTGTCAATAGCCGAGAGCGTTCCTGTTGACTTTATTGTAAGCGGCGACAACGACCTAATTGACCTTGGTTCTCACGCAGACATTCCAATTCTGAAATATGCTAATTTTGTGAGTATGCTGTCTGCAATGGAAAAGGGAAATAATTGAACAATAAAACATACAAATAACTAACGCTAAACCCAATAAATTAAAACTAAAAAAAGACAAAACAAACCATCCTAACATAACATAACCACTGAGCTTTACGCTCTTGTTCTCAAATTGGAAATCGGCAAAATTTCGGCGTATAGGTCAAAATGCAGGCTGGAAAAACCGAGTTGTAGTCCAATGGGTCAAATTGCAGGCTGAAAATTTGCGGCTTGGTGTCAGGCGTTTGTTTCAAGTCGCTATCTTTGCCGCGCAGCCGA
>Ga0326514_10003152_pt1 | contig 10463 bp, 5 predicted proteins | sample 3_2548_0518_D_FD_203653 | JGI IMG/M metagenome (GOLD analysis project Ga0326514, IMG submission 203653) | Bovine rumen microbial communities from UC Davis, California, United States - 3_2548_0518 | ecosystem: Host-associated > Mammals > Digestive system > Stomach > Rumen | place: USA: California... | reverse complement strand
ATATTTAGAAGATGAAGAGGATGTTTATGACCTTTCTATAGAGGATGAACATAATTTTAAATTACAGTGTGGCTTATTAGCACATAATTGTGAGGATGCTGCTAATACATATAATCTGTTTAAAGCGACATATAGATATTATAAAGAGTCTGGACTGGCTGCTAAGTTAGATAATCAATGTGTCTATATTATTGGACAGTTAGAAAAAACACCATTAAATATGGATACTGATTATTTAATTAAATTAAGAGATGATGTGTATAACTATGTTCAAGAAACTGAACAGAGGATTTATGCGATAGCAGGGCATCCATTTAAAATAGCTTCAAATAGAGAGCTTACACAGGTCTTTCAAGAACAGGGTATAGACACAGGAGAAAGAACAAAAGCTGGAGATATGAAAACCTCAATAGAACTGTTAAATCTATATCTCCGTAATCATCCTGATTGTGAATTATTAAATCTCTTAATTGAATATAAAGAGAAATTTAAGCTGTATAATTCTTATCTCAAAACACTGGTGGATATAGCTAAACAACAAGATACTGTACCTCCTAGATTTTCTTATAAACTCCAATCCGTCCCTTGCCTTACCGCTAATAATTTAGTTTTACTAAAAGATAAAGGCTTAGTGTCTATAAAAGAGGTAAAAGAGCAAGATTTTATATGGACACAGTATGGTTATAAACGTGTATTATGGAATAATGCACATAAAATAAAAGATGTTATTAGAGTAGTGTTTAGTAATGGCCTTTTTATTGAAGGAACATCACATCATCCAGTGTTGGTAAACAATGGTGATATTAATAATATTAAATTAGAGTGGGCTACTTTAGGTGATTTAAGAATAGGTGAATCTGTTATTTTTAACCATCATACTCCTATTATATCCTCAGACGGTGTTGATTCCGATTTGTTAGATTTCTCTTCTTTGTTGGGTATATTGCTTTCGCCTAACCTAATCACTAAAATGTATGATGATTATTATAAAGAAGAAGTTAAAAATAATTTAGTAAAATTAAAAAACAATAAATATGTACAGCAGTTAAAAATAGATGAGTTGTTCTCTATAAACCTATTAGAGTTTATTACTTCTAATAAACCTATTTGTTGGGTAAGATTTTTACAAGGTCTTTTTACTAAGACATTTGAAACATCTATAGCTAGACAATGGAATGACGAGTCGGATTTTTCTAAATTTTATATTTACTCAGACACTCCTATATTTTTAACTATAATAATGGGTATGCTCTTTTATTTAGGTATTCCATCTGAATTAAGGTATGACAATAAGAAGAGTTATTTGTTATTAGACTCTGTGCAGTCTTTAACATTATTTAAGAATATAATTGTTGAGGATTCTGATTCTACATACTTAAAAGATTTATTTTTCAATTATAATAGATCTAATTATTTCTTAGAGTATGCAGACGCTTTTGTTTCATCTAAAGAGAGTTTAAATGATGAGCATGTAGTGTATGATATAGAAGTGGAGGATGTACATGAGTATGTAGCTAATGGTGTAGTTACACACAATACAGGCCGCTTGAGTTGTTTGTCTGGCGATACAGTAATACCTACTACATTAGGTGATATCCCTATAGAAGAGTTATCTTTATATGAAGATGGAAATGAGGTGTTTATAGATCATAAAACAACAGCACCTTTCCATACTTTATATATGGGTGAAAAAGAGTGTGTACAGTTAAATTTAAAAAATAATAAAAATATAATATGTACATTAGACCATAAATTCTTAAATTCTAAGACAGAGTGGGTAGAAGTTAAGGATTTAATGGTAGGTGATATACTATTATCTGTACAGAATAATGAATTAACAACTACCTCTATAACAAACATTATCCCTAAGGGTGTTTTACCTGTTTATACTTTATCTGTTAATCATCCAAGACATCAATACCTATCTAATACACTTATTTCACATAATTGTGGTAAAGACGCAAAGAATACTTATTTTGCACCTATTAATTTACAGTGCTTAGAAGAGAATACTATAATAAAAACAGATAGAGGAAATATACCTATTAAAAATGTAAAAGATGGAGATTTAATATGGACAGGTAATAGATATGCACCATGTAAACCTCTAGGATCTAAAAAAGAATATTGTTATAAAATAAAGACCTTGTGGGGAGAAATAGAGGCTTCTCTTGAGCATCAGTTTTTAACTCTTAATTATCAGACTTATAATATTGAGTGGCATACACTAGAGGAGTGTATTCAACATCATTATCCTATTGTTAGAGATCCACAAGCATTAGGCTCCTCTTTTGATGATATTTATAATCATTCAGATTATCGTAGTTTATACCATCTTAGAAAATCACTAAGTCTTGAAAAGTATAAATATTATCTTGAATATTATAAGGATTATAAATTTGATATTATCCTAGAATGTTCTAAAGAATTCTGGAATAAAAAATTAGATCCTGTGTGGCTAAAGAAAACGGTATATGATCTCTATGTCCCAGAGTACAACCAGTTTACAGCCAATGGGTATATCGTTCATAATTCTATACCTAAACCTAAGTCTATTAAATGTTATGGTAGAAAAGCTACACAAGAGGAAATAGACCAACATTTAGATGTATTAGGGTGGATGTTTTCACCAGACCATCCTGAATGGAGTCCCGGTAAGGTTGTTGAAGGTATGTCTGATCATTTAAACGTCAGAAAAGCCTTTGTACCAGAACATCCAGAAAATGGAGATTATGTTGTCTCTATAGACATGTGTCTTGAGGGTGGATCCCCTGTACAAACAAAGTGTGGATATATGGGGATATCAGAACTAAAGGTTGGTGATAAAGTTTATTCACCTCAAGGATGGGTAGATGTTATTCGTGTAATGCAGACAGGTGTAAAGAAACTTATTAAGGTTTTACCTGATAATGGTGGACAAGCTATTTATTGTACTGAAGATCATCATTTTATTTTAAATGGAGAAAAGATAGAGGCTAAAAACATTAAAGAACCTCTACCATCACTTTCTTTTTATTCTTATAACAAGAATATTGAAGATAGAAATATAATAATTAAGTCTTTATCACCATTACTAGATATTAATACTCTTAAAAATAAAGTAGAGTATATATTAGATAATAACCTTAAAGATATTATAGTAGAAGGTTTAAATAAATATACTAGGGCTAATATTAGTAGATGGTGTGGTGTTAGATTAAGCAGTTTTGGTCATGTACTAGAGTATTTAAATCTACCAAAGACAGGAAAATTATATCAGTGTAAGTTTGATACTTATGTAAATAATCCATTTGTAGAATGTACACCTACCTCAGCCTATTTATTAGGGTTTATTTTTGGTGATGGTAATATATCAGAATATAATAATTGTCTTACTTTGAATATATCATCAAAAGATTTACCACATTTAAAAAGAATAGGAGAGATTTTTGGTAAAGATGTTAAAATTAGATATAATATTAAGGGTAAAAATGAGTGGTTTACTTTAGATATACATAATAAAGAATTATGTGAGACTTTAATGTCTTTAGGAGTAAAAAAGAGAAAATCTTATGTGGGGTGTGATCTTCCTGTTTTTTGGTTAGGTGGTAATCTTCGTCATTTTATAAGGGGATTATTAGATTCTGATGGTAGTGTTCGTCATCAAACACACTCTTATTTAAGTTTTTCATTATCTGGACATGATTCTTATATTAAGGAATTATATGATATATCTCCAGATATTTGGAGATATGAGTTTGGTAAGTCTCTTTCTTTTTTATATTTAAATGGTACAAAAGAAGATAAAAAATTTATATATTCGTATTTATATAAGGATGCCACTATTTGGTTACAGAGAAAGAGAGATATCATAGAACAGTGGTATATAGATAACTTTGGTGATATATTTTTGCCTGTATGGAATATTACTGTAGATACAGATGAACATTTATATTATGTTAATGGTGTATTAACCTCTAACTGCGCCGAAGAGCTAAGAATCGTAACAAATCTTTATAAAGAAAAAGCATGGGCTGATGTTATTAATTCAGGTGGTGATTTGCATCATGCAAACTCTGATGCTATTTTTGGGCCTGAAAATTATACTAAGGAGACAAGGAAGAAAGCTAAGTGTTTAAGTGGTAGCTCTTTAGTCGTAACTGATCAAGGTAGTTATTATTTACGTTGTTTGTGTAGTAAAAGAATAATAGGAGAACCTATCCCTATTTCTTATATCATCTCTACACCAGAAGGTATGTGTCAGGCTACACACTTTATTTATAATGGTGTGCAAAAAACAAAAAAGATTAATTTTAAAGATGGTTCTGTTTTAGAAGCTACACATGATCACCTTGTTCAGTCTAATGGTGTATTAGTTCCTATAGAGAAATTAAATATTGGTGATACTATTGATGGCCATAGCTATAACAAAGAAATTGTGCATATAGAAGAATCAGAAGATGAAGTGTTTGATTTAACTGTAAATAATAAATCACATTTATTTTATGCTAATGGTTGTGTTGTACATAACTGTGCAGCATTCGGTATGCTCTATGGTCAGGAAGCTGCTGGTTTCCAACGTAAATTCCCAGACATGTCTTTGGATGAAGCTAAGGAATTTATGACTAAATTTAAGCAAGCTATACCTAACATTACACGTGGTCAACAACGAACCTTATCTGAAGCTAAAAGGACAGGTACCTTTTATACTTCGTTTGGCCGTCCACGTCGTGTTAAGTCATATTTAACTTCGTCTAACTATAGGGAAATAGCTTTTGGTCAACGAACCTGTTATTCTCCTGATACAGAGTTTTTAACTAAAGATGGCTGGAAATTAGCTAAGGAGATTAAAGAAGATACACTCTTAGCTTATTATGATCCTACAACAAAATGTACCTCTTTTATTAAAGCAGGTAAGCGTGTAGTAAATGTATCTACTGAGTCTATTCAATATAAAGGACGTTCTTCTTCATGGAATGTTACTCCTAATCATCGCATGTGGATACGGAATACATCTAAGGATAAATTTAGGTTTGTTGAGGCACAACATCTTCTATCTTTGAGTTATTGTCAGTGTATTGGTTCTTCTTATTTAGATACTAGTTTAGAAGATGAATCACAAACAATAGAAACTCCTTTAGGTTGGTATAGTAAAGAAGATTTAGCAGAGTTGTTTGGGTGGATACTAACAGATGGTACTATTTCAAAAAACTTTGATACTATTTCTATAAGTCAAAGTAAAATTAAAAATTTTGATAGGCTTATAGATTTAATAGAAAAGTTTCATGGTGTTTTTTATAATAAAACATTAGATAATAGAGTCCACAGCAGATCTAAATCGTTGTTATTATGTAATATATGTAAAAGTTCTTTTAATAGATGGGTAGTAGAACAAATTAAAGGTAGACTTAAAGTTGATAGACATATTCCTGAATGGATTTTTACATCTAGTCTTAATGTCAGAAAGAAATTTATAGAAGCCATGCTTTTAAGTGATGGTAGATTATATAAAGATAAAATAAGTGGTAGTTTTGACACACAAAGTAAAAGTATGGCTAATGAGTTTCAACTTATTCTTAATTTATCAGGATATAGGTCTATCGTAAAGCATTATAAGAATAAAAACAATACAGATATGTACTCAGTATCTTATTGTCTTAACGAGTATATTAACCTTGATTTTAGAACGAGAAAGAATGGTATATGTAATATTCATAAAGTTGAGCATGAGCCTTTAGAATATTCTTGTTTTACAGTACCGTCAGGTATTCTTATTACGAGGTATCATGGTTATATTTCGTATATGGGAAACTGTAAAAACGGTATAATTCAAGGCACTGCTGCTGATGTTCTTAAATTAGAGTTAGTCCGATTATGGGATTATGTTTTTACACAATACCCAGAAATTAAATGGATCTGTACCATTCACGATGAGATTAATTTTAGTGTTCCTAGAAGTCTAGCCAATAAAGTTATACCTATTTTAGTAAGGTGTATGACTGTTAAAATGAATAATTGGCTTATACCTTTGGATTGTGGGCTATCGGTAGGTATGTCTCTCGGCGATATAATACCTTTCAAATATAACTTTGAAACAAAAGAATTTGTACCTGAGTGGGAAGAAGATACACGAAAGGAAAGACATGAAGATAAGGATGATCTAGAATACGCAGACTCAGATTCTATAGAAGAGTCACCTATAGAAGAACTAGATTCCAAAATGTTTAATTTATGATATGCTTTATCTACTATAAGTAGTTATTTAATGGATTCATTTATTTAATTGAAAATTAGATAAATGAATCCATAATCATTCATATAATTATGGAGGCTTTTATGTTAGTTAGAAAAGGTAATAAGATTGTTAGAAAAGAAGGAGTTGTTGTCGGAGCGGCTGATGAAAATGTAGCAAACAATATAGATTTGGTCATCCAGAATGAGTATCGTCTTTATAAGCAGATGGAAGCTCTTGTCGATAATCTTGTAAAAAAAATCTGGGAAAGGTATTGATCTTGATAAAGAGAAGTTAGTAAAAAGCTCTGTTGTAGATCAGTTAGTAAGAGAGGCTATTCGTATATGCAAGAAAGATTATGAGGATTATTATGATGATGGGTCTGTAAATCCTTATAATTATATATCTACAGCAACACGAAATTTGGCAAAACAGTTTGTTGTAGAGACCATTTTAAGAAAAGTTGAAGATAATATTCGATTTGATCAATTAAATAACAAATAGTTATAAAGTAAATAAGGAAATCAAATAATTAAAAAGCCTATCTAAATAAGAAGTTTATATAGGCTTTATTTTTTTGAAAATAAAGGAATTATGGTATGGTTAAGTTAAATAAAAAATATGTAACTGAGGCTAAGCAGGTAGGTACTTTATATCATCTCTGTACTTTAGATGACTTAGAGTATATTATACCTAATGATATGCTTAAAAGCTCTGGTTTATACTATAATAAACTTCTCCATACGGATAAAGCCATTTCATTTACCCGTGATAAGAATTTCTTTGTTGATGTACCTAAAATGGCTCATTCTCCTGTTCTTATTCAGTTTGTTGTCGATGGTGATAAATTATCAGAGAATTATAAAATAACACCCTACAACGATTTCTACACAAGACAGAATACTCAGGATGATAAAGTTATTTTACCACAATCTCCATTACCTTATAATCCTAAATTCTTAGAAAAAGAAGAGGTGGTAATAGGGCCGATATACAATTTCTCTAATTATATTAAATCTATACGAGTTATCGTTAATGAGCTACCAGAAAAGAAATTAGCAGATATTCAATATGTGTTAGAGGATTTAATTTATTATAAAACACAGTATAATATTTCTTTAGAGCTTGTTTTAAATGACTCTACTTTAGAAGGTAAATTACAAGATGTGGATGATATCTTAGGTTATGTTCCAGAGGATATTCCTTCTTTAGATGAGTATGAGGAAAGGCTATCGTTTCTTTTCAGTACGATAACAGATAATAATTCCTTTACTTCTTTTATTAAATATCTTAATACAGTGATAGATAATGGTTATGTTTTACAGTATAAATCTCCTATAAGTAAGTCTATGTATGTAGGTGATTCTTGTTTATCATCATTAAGATATGATTTAGAAAAAGTGGATTATAAGATAGACCAACATGGAACCTATGTTGGTAGTGATAGTATAACACTCGCTTTTAAATTAAAAGGATATCCAAGCTATGGTTCTTTAGAACTTGTTCAGGATATCTAATTGTTACTTTTAAAAAAATAAAGGAATTATGGTATGGACTTAAAGCCATTTTTAAAATCACTGTTTGATTCTTTTGTAGCTGAACTTCATTCTAAAAATTCTAAGGATTTACAGGATGAGATAGCGAAAGGATTTTTAACTTATTTTGGTCAGTTTAAAGATGGTGATCTTTACATTTTAGAAGAAGATAGTTTATCTAAGCTGTCTCCTTATGAGTTATCACAGGAATTACCTTTTAAAGAAAGTGAGATTGATGAATACTTAAAATACACCAAGTCTATCTCTTTAAATACACATCTCCTTTATAATGGTATGTATATTCAGCCAGATACACATTGGGTTATAGGCGGGATTTCTACCATATTAGATGAGTTAATTATAGGTAAAATATCATATTTTACATTCCCTATTCATGTAGAGTTTTCACCTGATTTAGGTTTATCTTATGAATTATCTGTAACAATTCAGAATAATATGGTAGATGGTTTGATTATTCAGGTTAAGCCTGATTATGTGTCAAAGAGAGAGATTAAGACTTCTGCTAAGAAATATACAGGTTATTATGCTTCTGAAGACGGCACCATGGATGCACAGGTTGTCATTTCTAAATTTAATTTAAATTGGTGTAGAGCAAATACATTAAAGTATATTATTAGAGCAGGTAAAAAAGATCCTAATAGAGAAATAGAAGATTTAGAAAAAGCTAAGAAATATATCGATTATGAAATAGAAAGAATTAAAAACCTTAATTCTTTGAAGTAATTATAGAGGAGATTATTCAGTGAAAGAAGATGGTGTTCAGTTAGAAGGTATTGTTGTCGAGGCTTTTCCTAATGCAATGTTTAAGGTAGAGCTAGAGAATAAAGTAGAGGTTTTAGCTACTGTGTGTGGTAAAATACGAAAGTTTTCTATTCGTATTTTACCACAAGATAAAGTTTTAGTAGAATTATCTCCTTACGATTTAACCAGAGGTCGTATTCTTCGTAGATTATAATAGATATACCTATTTGTTTTAGGTGTTACTCATATATAGGAGGTTTATATGAAACTTCGTAAAGTTGAAGATAAAGGGACATTATCTGTTAAAGAATTATTTGATACTGTCGTAGATTCACTTAAAAAATATATTTCAATGGATTCTTCTGAATTAAATAGTGTTCTGGAAGATTGGGAGTATACCGTAGATGCAGGTGAGTCTCAGGCAGTAGAAGAGATTGTATTTAATATTCCAGTTACATTGGATTCTGATATAGAAATTCTTTTAGGTAGTAAACTTCGTTGCGAGGTAGATTCTTCTTTTGATTTAAGTGGTACTATACATCTTCAGATTGAAAGTGGTTCTTTTAGATTATTAGTTACTTTACCTTTCATTAGTAGTTTGATGGATTATTTCTGTGACTCTAATGCTGTTTTCCCAGAAGATTATCCTTTTGAAGTAGATATACGTGATGCTTCTCAGGCTAATAAATTTGCCTCGGATTGTAAGTCTTATTTAGATACTTATACAAAGAATCTAAAGACTGTGTTTGATAGTCTTAAAAAGATGGATGACTTGAGTTATAATATAACTAAGATTATCCAGAGTGAGCCTTAATGTAAAGTAATAATATCATAATCCTCTAAATAATAATCTAATAATAATATAAAGACCTTTTTGTCTTTTTTAAATGGAGGATTATGATATGAGATTGATAAAAAAAGAAGCGTTAAAGGGTGATGCATCTGTTATGCAACCTATGATAGATGCATTAAACACTCCTGTTAAGTATGTAAAAGAGCCCGGCCCTCAGCCTGTTAATTCTGATGTATCACCTTTAATTATAGCTTTTTTAAATGATGCATGTTCTTACGATTACCCAGAATTTAAAAATGCTTTAGGTGTTTTTGGCCGTAGTACTACAGGAAGACGTTTATTTGATACTCTACAGTCTATAGAAATTGTTTGGTATTTAAATAATGAGACTTTGGATGGTGAGGGTTGGAAAGCTATTGTAAATTCTTACTTAGCACAAGATAAACCTAGAGCTTTTAAAGTGAATTTACCTGCTACTTTACGTTTTGTTGTTAAGGGTTATACGATAGTAGAGTATAATGGTAAATTTTTAATGAGTGGTTCCCCTAAAGTAGATAATAAGGAAATGTATGGCCTCACATTTAAGATAAATATGGATTTAAAATATGCTCAGGCCGACGATTTCTGGACTAAGTTAAATCCACCCAGTGAGGATTATTTTTCTGGTTTAGATATGGATGAGTCTTATAAAAAAGAATACAAAAAAGTAACTCATGTTCCTTTTACTTCTTTATTTAAGTCTGGAAAAGATATACCTTTATTTAGAAGTATAAATAAATCTTTTAAGTCTTCTACATTATCGTCTTTAGTTTTATTAGCAGATGGCACCTCTTTATTAGGAGATGCTGTAGGTGTTTGTGGCGAACGTAAGAAAACAGAGATTTGGTTTGATCAAAATCCCTCTTATATTAAAGTAGAAGTTGAGGGGTTTGTTGTTTATGATGGTTTTACAAATACTTGTCCAGAGAGACCAAGACTTTTAAAGTTGATAAAAGATGAGGTAGATTCTTTACCAGAGGCTGATACTTATTTATCTGCTGAGTATGATATTCAGGCTTTTTTATATGACACAGATAAAGATTTATCGTATAAACAGTTAGCAACATTAAAAATGGTAAAGATAAAGAATGATTATTGCGGTACTATTATTAATGAAAAAGAT
>Ga0326514_10003151_pt1 | contig 10469 bp, 3 predicted proteins | sample 3_2548_0518_D_FD_203653 | JGI IMG/M metagenome (GOLD analysis project Ga0326514, IMG submission 203653) | Bovine rumen microbial communities from UC Davis, California, United States - 3_2548_0518 | ecosystem: Host-associated > Mammals > Digestive system > Stomach > Rumen | place: USA: California... | reverse complement strand
GAGCGCGATCGACAATTGTGTTATTTCATAAAGTATTGCGCTTCCCGAACGAAAGGCTTTAGGGGATACATACATCAACTCTCCGGTTCTTTTAATAAAATGATCTTTTTCTTCAGTTTGCGCATTTATCTCAGTAGCGCTGACTTGAATTGTCATATTTCCAAACTGCTGAGTTTCTAGAAAATTTCGACCCAAAATCTCTAATGCGCACATATAATCTTGAACGTATGAATGATCCAAAGTGCTCGTTTCGTGCGGGTCAACTTCATCACCAGCCCCCAAATAGTCAAACAAACTTTTCCACGTCGTTTGTCCATACGAGGCCCAGCCATCATTTGGATACTTAGCAACAACATCGTCATACTGCAAAATAGCATCGTGAAAACCATATTTTTCAACCATTGCTTTATGTAAAGTACCAGAAGCCGTTAAATATAAACGGCAACCAGCTGTCGGGTACATATTATCTGGATCGGGATTCTCACCTTGCCTTTTATACGTTCTCCACTCCAGACCAGCTCGTTGCGTTATGTCGTATGCGTACGATCGAGTATCTTTAAGCCACCATCTAGATTCGTGACTACCAGAAGAATGATTCTCGTCGTATTCATTTCCTTGAACTATTACCGATGTGGCATAAACGAAGTTACTAGAGACATCGTAATCCAATAAATTTTCGCCAAGTGATATGATCGCTTTTTTATCTCCGGATATCAGCTCTGTGCTAGCATTAAAACGATAATTCAAACGCAATTTTATTGTCGCCGCATTATCTTTGGTAATATAAAATTGCCCGCCAAAATCATTTAAAAATCTCTTTTCAAACGCATCCTTGCAACTCTCAAAATTGCACACTCTTGAGAAGTGGCTCGGCAACTTCATATTCGTCGAATACGGATTTTCTGTGTCTACGCTTATCCCGGTTATGGTTCCAACGTCTATCTTTTTATGGCTAAGATCAATTCCAAATAAGTCGCCAAGTTCAGTCACTCTCGAATTATAATGGTTTAAAATAATAGTCATTAATCCGTTTATAACTCGAACCGCGTATTCGGCATCAGACTCATTCGTATTCTGATAAACATTTATAATATGTGACAACGGTATCTTTACGTCATCCAAATAATTATAAGCGCCATCGCAAGTGATATTCGCGTTCCCTTCCAAATCGAAATCGACGTCTAACGGAGCGCCTTCCCACAGCCAGTCATCGTCTTTATAAATGGAAACACAATCTGTACGACCCAAAAGGAATTTATGTCCGTTTGATGCAGATGGCGTCGACTCGGATTTTGCATATGTCACATATGTGTCATAGTATTTATGCGTTATTGGTAAAGTAAATGAAAACGTTCCTGCGTTGTTCTTGCTCATCTCCAGTTTCGGAGATATCAATTGTAAATCTTCTTCTGTAGAGAGTGTGCTGTCGTAAATGAGCTTTCCATTAGCATAAACTTGATACACTTATAACTCACCCTCTCTAAAAATAAGTTTTAAAGATTGTATCGACATAGACGCCGATATACTTACGGTACATATGTTATCGCCGTAAGTATTGGACAAGACAACCGCATGTCCACTTTCCGCGTTCGTATATGCTTTCACGTATTTGTTATATGGGGCTTCGATTCTTGCAGCTACTTTGTAATCGTCGAATATGTCAGGGTTTGTAAACTTCACGTTAACATATGGCGTACCAGTGCCAGAAATAGGATATAATAAATATGGAACCACAGGCATTTTTCCGGTTTTTATAGATACAGGAGGAGACGGTTGAAGAGCTGAGATACCACCTTCGGGCACCAATTCAACTTCGGTCCTTTCTATTTTGATTTTGTAAGGAAAAACCTTGTACTCTATTGTTAATCCGCTCAGGGATCCATCGTTTGCGGACACCCATTGACTAATCTGTACGCTTCCTTTGTAATAATATTCAGGATCCTCATCCAAAACAATAGCAACATTTCTTCCATGAATGTGATTCAGAATATTTGTGTACTGCTTCGTAAATGACGTCAATATAGTCGCTAAAATCGGGTCTCCGTCGTGGTCTGTAATCACGTCTCCGTTATTATCTTGTACCATCGGATGCTCGCTATACTCGGTTATATAGAACGTCCAAGAACCCTCCCTATTTTCATAGAGAGGGTATCCTGTCAAACGATCAGAAACATCAACAGTTCCGTTAACAGCTTTCAGATCAATCGTGGAGGTTTTCTTTTTCGGAGGAACGAAAAACGGTCTTGCAGTCGGAACCAGATTCCAGTCTTTCCAAGTATGCGCAATTTTATTGCCTATAGGATTTAAATCATTTCCATAAGCATAAAACGTCATTGCATATTTACCGTTATACCAAACGTCCAACTTTGACCCCTCCTAAATTATTACGATTTACTTTGCTACCAAGAGCTTTGTCCATAGGATCGACAAGTTCACCGACCATGGCTTTACCATTTAGATATACTCCCATACGAGACATCTTTTCTTTCATGTCGGACATCTCGTACCGCAAATCATTTATAGCATCGATAACGTCCTTGTTGTCGGTTTCCACCTTTAGAGTATTAGTTCGCTTAGAATATTCTGCTCGATCTCTAGCTACAGCGACTCCGATGGAATAGGTATTCGAATCTTTCATCATATCTCCGATAGCGCGAAGACCAACATTAACATTAGACAAATCCATAACGGGTCTAATCGTCGGATCGACATCTTCGAAATCGATTTCGTCAACAGCTGATTTAATCGAATCGACATATTCCAGAACTTCATTACTTACATGTTCAGAAGCTTCTGAAACGGTATACGCGAATGATGTCATACCTCCGGCTATTCCAAGGTCCCAGAATTTACCAGCATCAAAGCCTATGCGTGATGGAGAATTTTCGTCTAAAGCTTCATGCGTTGTGTTGATTGCCGAATTTGCCACAGATATTGCGGCATTTATTACGGCAAATTCATTCATATAAATGCCATTCGCGATGCCCAATACAAAATTAGCGCCTATCCAGAACAAATCATCATTGAATTCGGAGAATGTTGAAATCGAGTCGGTCATGACTGTTCTAAACGTGTTGGCTATTTTGTATTCATTTTGATTTATTCCGTCTATAAATGTTGTAACGGATATGTCTGCCTGTCGAGTTATTTTATCTTTCTCGTCTTCGATGGCTGTTGCCAGTAAATCGAGAAATGTTTCGGCTGCGGAAATACATTCGGTTCTGGCATTTTCGAAAGCGGATAGAAATGCATCGACATCAGCTTTTCCCAAATCCGTCATTCCATCGGCAAAATTCTTCAAGTTATTCTTATCAAAATTTTGTAGAGCTATCGCTATATTTGCAATGGCTAAGAAACCGTCGATGGCTTCTTTAACCCTATACAAATTAACGGTCCTTATCTCTTGAGACATTAATGCGATATTCTTTCCGAGAGTAACGAGATGCTCGGAGAATTTACCGAGAGAATTATCGCCGACGAATAATGATACAAAACTTTCGCCTTCGTTCGGGATATCTTTAGCGATTTCTACTATCGATTTTGTCAATTCGACTGCAGAAGTAACAGAATCGTTATCGATTCTACCCGATACTGCAGCGCTGAAATTAGCCAAATTAGTTCCGAGACTTTCGAGTTCAGGACCAAACATAGCAAGGCTATTATCGCCAACTAGTCCGGCCAGCATTCCGCCTTCGTTCGGAATATCTCTAGCCACATCCACTATTGCTCCGGTAGCTTCCGCGGCATCTTCGATGGCCTCTTTATTTAAAATGCTATTGTTTCCCTCATCTGTGATAGCATTATTAAATCCGACAAGGCCCTCTGCGAACGCTGTTAATTTGCTTCCAAATGTATCAATATCGTTTTCGCCCATGATCTGCCCTAGGAATCCGCCGCTATTAGGAATATCTTGAGCCATGTTTGCTAAAGCAGCACCAGCTTCGGCAGCATCTTTAATAGCGCCGGTGTTAAGCTTGCTTTGGTTTTTCCCATCCGTTATGGTGTTATTGAATCCGACTAATCCACTTGCAAATGCGCGTAATTTTGTTCCGAAATCGTCGATATCATTTTCACCCATGATTTGCCCTAATAATCCGCCACTATTTGGGATTGCGGATGCAAAATCTGCTAAAGCTTTCGCAGCCTCAGCGGCATTCTTAACGGCGTTAACATTAACGCCTTTAACCGCATTTGCAAAATCTCCCATAAACGGGGCGAATGCAACTAGCTGCCGACCGAATTCAGCGTAATCGACTTTAGCGCCAAAGAATCCTGCTATTCCAGATAATAAACTAGCGCCGGTAAATGCTAAAATAACACCGCAAAGAATTAGAACGCCATCCAGTAATGATTGATTCAGAAGCTGTGCTCCCATTATGAATGGCATAAGATTAACCATGAACGCCGACAAATTTGCGGCTATCTGAGGCAAGCCCTCTGATATTCCTCCTAGCAAAGAGCCTACTAGATTTCCAACGAATGTGCCTATAGCAGTTCCTATCAATCCAAATATCTCTACACCATTTTCCATGACCTCTTTGAAGCCATCGATTTTAGTCAGTTCTCCCAAGGCTACTAAAACAGCAGTTAACGCAGCAACGACGACCATGAGACCCAAAGCACCTTTTATCGCTCCGGCTATAGGAACCATACTTATTATTAGCATAGCTCCGGAAATCGCCAAGAAAGCCTCACTTACACCGGTGGCTACATTGATGAACGATTCCGTATCCAAAGATGTAAGAACTACGAAAAGTAATCCAATCAATCCCACAAGAAGCATAAGCGCGATTACTCCGCCGATTGCTTTTTGAGCTATATTCGCGGCGGCTGCAATAACAACAAGAATAGCAGCAAATATTCCAAGCCCTATTAGCAAGCTACGCATGGATTCTTCATTGATCTCGACGCCAGCCACTTCTTTAATAGCACCTAACAGATTTTTAAAGAATTTGCCAATAGCAGCTACCAAATCTGGGGTACGATCGGCTAGCTTTTCTATTGTAGCGATGAGAATTAGGACTAGAGCATCGGTTAATTCCGGTATAAATTTAACCAAAAATCCTAAAAGTTTAGGAAGCCATTCGCGAATAAGCGGAAATACAGTTTCAAACAAGACATCAATTGTATCTCCAATTTTCGGAATGAGGTCATTTAGGGTATCTAAGACATTCGTAAATACGCTGATCACGGCATTCTTAAGAATCGGCAATGACGCTACAATCCCAGCCACAATAGCTGCTATAACGACGCCAACAGCTCGCGCGATAAGGGACGCCAATTTAACAATAGCGATCAAAAGACCGCCAAGTATAATTTCGACCATTCCTACGGAAGCGGCCAAAGGCGGTATTGCCGCGGCTAACGCCAATAATCCGGCACTAAAAGCCACCATCGCAGCACCAGTTAGAGCCATGGCGCCTGCCAAACCAAGTAAGGCATCAATATTACCGCGCTTGAGCGCATATGTTGCTCCTATCAATAGCCCAAGGGCAATCGTCAATGTGCTCAGACCTTTTACTATTCCAAAAATAGGAATGGCCGTAAACACAAGCATGGCCGCTCCGAAAACGACCAAAGAACCGGACATAGCAACTAAAGCCAACGACATCGCTTTCATGTTATTGTAATCCATTTTGATTTTGCTGAGTAAAACGATAGCCGTTAATGCAGCCAAAGCGCCGCCCATAACGGCTCCTGCTTTTCCAAGTGCTGTCCAGTCGACCTCATTTAAAAGTTTGGCTGCTGAAGCTAATCCAGCTACGGCTACTCCTAATCCAGCCAAAGCCACTCCTAATCCAACCAAGGAATCGGCATAACCTTTTCCGTTTTTGGACAATCGATCGAATGCTGTCAATATGCCTAACGTGGCAGTCATAGACAATAATATAGCGCCAAGCGCTATACCTGCTTTTTTCATGGCTTCTGGATCGACAGATTCAAAAATCTTAAAAGACAATGCAAGCATTACCATTCCTATCGAAACGGACTTTATCGTTTTAGAAAGTTTGTCCATTTCATCATGCTTAAGCTTAACCAAGGATTTTAGTGCCATGACCAAAGCAATAATAGCAGCCGTAGAAAGAGTCATGGCTAACGGATTCAATTCTGTCAAACTCTTAACGACTCCCGCTAGTTTTCCTATAGCGAAAGACATAGTAATTAATGCAGCACCAGCTTTTAATATGCCCTTATTGTTCTTCGACATCGATTCTGCCAAATTCTTTAAAGCGACCGTTATAACGGATATGGAAAACGCGCTTGCTATAAGTCGGCCAGAATCAATTTCAGCGAGAACGGCTACGGACTTTGCTAATATTTTTACAGCTAATGCCATAGCAATCAAAGATGCGGCGCCCTTTATAACACGTTTGGCATTATCTGAGGACTCCGATAACGCTCGCATAATTCCGACAAGTTCCCACAATAAACCGCTCACGACTGCCGACGCAAAAAGCAATTTCTTTGCATCCATGTTGGCAAATGTTTTTATAGCAATAGCCAAAACGAGCAATGAACTAGCCATCTTAATTAGTGCACTAGATGTCAGCGATGAGGCTGCTGATACTTTGATACTTCCCGCGTCCATAGCTTTAAACGCTTGCACCAGTTCCCAAATAAGCAAAGATACGGCCATCAATGCACCGAACATTTTTTTAGGCTCAATCATCGACAACAAAAGAACGGCGGCTGCAATTTCCAAAAGTGAAGTAGCAAAATTCTTCAAAGCCTCGGACGCTTTAGTTTTTGACAATTGCGACATATATCCTGTGAGCGAATCTACGAATTTAAGCAATCGTTCAAAAGGTGAATTCTGCTGTATTTTTTCGACCGACGTTAATATCTTTTTTACTTGCACTAATACTATTGACAACCCGGCTACTATACCACCAGAAGTAAGTACGCTAAGACCGGATGCAGGATTTAACGTATCTATCCCACTCTTGAAGATACTGAGTAAACTACTCATACCGTCAAATATAGCAGTAACGGTGGCTTTGATTAGCGGAGCGACCTTCGATGCCACACTCTTTATCGTCTCCCAAGCAATTACTAAAAATCTAGCGATCGCTTGAAGAGGGCCTGTGGACTGTTGTACGTGTTCTGTAAAAGTAGATATTCCGTCAGTCTTGATTTCCTTGAACGACTCAATCGTGGATGCGATTGAATCTCGAAAAGCAATAAATTTGTCAGAAACATTCGAAAAGAAATCATTAGCACCGCTAAATGACGTGACAAACTCTTTTGCTTTATTCCATCCGGTTTTGATACCTTCGACGATATATACAAAGGCGTTACCTATATATGATGCTGCCTTCTGTATGGTTGTCTGATGGGATATCAAGAAATCACTTAACTTGCCTAAATATTTAGAAACAAAATTTACAGCCTTTGTAAGTGCTGATCCGATTGAATCGGCAAAATTATCCCAAATATCGGAAGTTCCTTTTAGCTCCAAGCGAAGCGGCTTTAATGCACCAGTAAAGAATATCCTAAAAGCGTTAGCCAACTTCGATATGGTTCTTCCAAACGTTTGGAAAGCAGATACTAAAGGACTAAATATTCTTCTTAATAAACCAGATTCTATAAAAATTTCATGGATTTTGACTATTAGATCTCCGAGGGGAGCTAATATTTGGAATATAATACCAACAGCACGTATTGATACCTTAATTAGTGCCCCTATTATCTTTATTAAAATGCCAAGTATAGCAATCGGAGGTTTTAAAGACACGACGAGACCTTGTATGACTCTAGACAATGCTTTGTTTTTATTTAACGTGGAGTCTATTAAAGAAACAACATCCTTGATATAATCGGAAAGTCTGGTCAGCATTTTGGCAATCGTACTGGTCACTTTTAGTACGGGGTTCATACCTTTGAACGCGGATGAAGAAAATCCTTCGAAAATAGGCACTAGAACTATTTTTACAAGATTCCCTAATGAGAATAGCATGTCGATCAAATTCTTAATTGATCGTTTTATATTGCCCATACTAGAGTATCCGTCATGACCAAATTCTTCGAACATTGTCGAAATCTTAGATATCCAATCAGCGATAGTTTGCAAACCGGTAAGCTGCAATCCGTTTTCATCTTGAAAAGCAAGAGTTCGAAGCAACTTTATAGCAACATTAGATAAATGCTCCATACCTTGCTCCGCTATGGTATAAACCGGGCCAATTGTTTTCTTAACGGCGTTTAGTACGGGTATTAACTCAACGAAAAATTTTCGCATATTATCTCTATAAGGAGTCTGAAAACCTTCTCCCAATCGAGATAATGCGGCATTCACGTTTGATAGAGCGCCAGTATATGTTTCATTAGCTTTTGTAGCTTGCTTTCCGAAAGCGTTGTTCATCGCTTTAGCAAATGTCTTAAAATCCACTTGCCCTTTTGACACCATAGAACGTAACGTGGATTCATCGGTACCATAAGCTTTCGCTAATTCGGCAGCGACATTAAGACCTCTTGATGCAAACTGATTTAATTGTTCGGCCATAACTCGACCGTTACCGGCTATAGTTGTAAAAATATGACCTATTTCTTCATAAGTACTGTTTGTCATAGCGGCCACACCAGAAATACCACTTAATGCATCTTGCATATCTTGCGTTCCGGCTTCTATATTCGAGGCTAAAAGCTGTCCTGCGACTTTTGCGGCTGCATCTAGACCATAAGCGGTTCCACTAACGGCGTCATTGATTTGATTGTATAGACTTTTTCCAAGATCTAGACCTAACTGCTCCCAATCTTGTCCATCAGACAAACCAGCAATCTGAAATTTAGCTTGCTCCAAATTTGTGGCTCTATTTCTGCCGCCGGTAATCATTTGTCCTATTGTGGAGTTAGCGACTTTCTTTCCGAAATTTAGAACGCTTTTTGTTAAATCTTGAATGATGGTGGCTCCGACAATGCCCATTGTAGAAAATCTATCAGAAATCTTCTCTATATTCGCAGCCATGCTAGATGTGTCAAAACTATTCATGGCTTTATTAAGAGTTTTAAGATTATCTACATTTTCATCAAAAATTAAATCTTTCTTTAAATTTGATATAGTTTTTCTGCTTTGTGCAACTTTTTTCTCAAAAGCAGCATTGTCAAATTCCATTTGGACGACACGTGTATCCACGTTATTATTTGGCATCTATAACCCTCCTCCAAATTTCATTTGCCATATCATTAAATACGGGGCGAAGTGCAGGGTTGATAAAGTCAATACCCTGCACAAAACCACCATTCTTTGTAGCGTGACCGTATTGTATTAAAATAGCAATCGGGGTACCGTTAGATGTAACAGAATCATTGTAAAATGATAACACAATTCGGTTCCGCTCTTTTCCGATTTTGTAACTCCATGAATTCGCAGTTTCTCCAGAATCTTTTGGGGTAGCATTGCTCAGAGCTCGGACCCCTTTTTCTCCGTATCGCAATAAAATTTCATAGTAATTTGGTCTAAGAACATATTCCAAGAACGTCAATGTCCGCTCGAAATTACCTTTATGTTTGAACGAAATCATGCAACGCCCTCCAAAAATGACTCATTTTGAAATTGTGATTTGTAATTTGTCGATAGAAGACCCAAAATCTCCGGCGTATCCGTCCTGTCCGTTCGAAGTTTCATCATCATACTGCCAATCGTAATAGTTCGAGTTCAATTTCGAAACTCTGTATTTAGCTCTCAAATAACCAAGCCTGCTGGACAAAGATCCGGGTGTATTATAATAGATTCTTATTGCATCAATGGGTTTTTTATCTCCGGCGTAACCATTTTCATCGTCATTAACGTTGTAACCAGTAACGTCGTCAAGCCATCCACCATCTTTAACATGTACCGCATAACGAATGCTTCCAGAACTAACTTTGATAGCTACATCTGTTATCGCCTTTCCTTTAATACCTGCAAAATCCTCTAAATTACAGACCTCTGGTAGCCATCGACCGTCGACTCGAACTTTATATCTGACGCTCGGATAATCCGTATCATCGTCAGTTTGCCCGGAATAATTAGGACGACCCGCGCACGACACAACACCGAGTTCTCGTGTTCTTCTCATAACAGAGCCATTTCCACCGCCAGTGTTTCCCTCGATTGTTGTCAATGTGCCATTTCCATTAACGCTTTCAATTATTCCGACGTGGTCACTAACATAGGTTCCCGGAACCAATGTAGATCTTTCGCTTGTCCAATGAAAGAAAACAACGTCTCCTTTTTTATAACCGGATGTTATCAAGCGCCCATTATCTTTAAAAGCTTTTGCTGCATATCCGCAATTAGCGGTTTTTGTATAAAGCAATTCGGATGCTCCGGCTTGATTAAAAACCCATTGAACAAATGCCTCGCACCAATCGTATGCTTCGCCAGAAACAGGTCCGCCATAGAACCAATCGTTATACTTGCAACGCTTGATGTTCGTGGCCTCAGTTCCGATTTGGGAACGAGCTATCGACAGAATCTTATCCGCTGT
>Ga0326514_10003150_pt1 | contig 10469 bp, 14 predicted proteins | sample 3_2548_0518_D_FD_203653 | JGI IMG/M metagenome (GOLD analysis project Ga0326514, IMG submission 203653) | Bovine rumen microbial communities from UC Davis, California, United States - 3_2548_0518 | ecosystem: Host-associated > Mammals > Digestive system > Stomach > Rumen | place: USA... | reverse complement strand
GCCCCCTAAAAACAATTTTTGGGGTTGTCCGTATAAAGATAAGGATTGTCCCAAGATAACCGATTTAGAGCAAGATATTAAATTTTTAAGAAAGACAGTTTTTAACAATCAAAAGATTCTATATGTTATTATTGGGATGATTGCGGTTAATTGGGGTGTGTTGTTATGGTAACGGTTGATTTGTTTAAAGATAGCCCGTTTAATAATGGTTCGGTAATGTCGAATTTTAGTAGTTACGCGAATCAAAAAGCATACTTCGACAATTACGATTCGAATAAGAAAAAGTCGTTAACCGATGTTAAAATAAGTTCTCTTTATGAGCCGTTAGTATTGAATCTGGATTTAACAGATATTTATGAATATACATACGGGCGTATTATTTTTGGAACGAATAAAAGAATAATTTACTTCTCGATTAACAGATTCGAAATAGTTACAGAAAGTAAGACCCTTCTTTATTTTGATATTGATTATTGGGAAACTTACCGTTATAAGATAGATGAAAATTCTAACGGTTTGAAGTTGGCAAGAGGGAAAATTAGTAGGTGTTCGTTAGGTTTAGGGTGTCGGATTGTAAGACCTTATACACCCCAAGCAACAAAACAAAAAGTTCTTAGTATGTATCAGACAATCGTAAATTATCATACTAAGCACGTTATATTTACTTACCATTCAAATGCAAGTAATAAAAATTGGATTTATGTAATGAGCACAACCGCCGAAATTAACGATTTAATCGGGTTTGATTTTTCGGTTTGTGATTCGGGGGATATTGATGCTAACAATAATGCAATTAAGATTAATCCCGAAAATATTATAGGTTGTTGGGTTGACCCGTTCGGGGGCGAATGGTGGACAACTAAATTTAAACAAGTTTGGACCGAAACTAAAAGCAGTATTACAAGAACGTTATATCGTTGTGAAATTGGGAATTTTAACGCAAAAAGTCAAGCAATTATAAATTGGACGATTAATGAATTATCTACTTATGACCCTGCAAAAGAACAAATCGGATTAACCGATATGGCGGGTAATTTGGTATGGGTTACTGACAGTTTCCCTTATGATGGAAATATACGGCTTAGTTTAAACATTACAATGACAACCGCCCGTTGGTTTGTCTATATCTTTCGTAACGGGGTTATGACTAATGGAGAATGTCGCGCTACTATCCCGTGTGAACCGATGGATATATTTTCCGATACGTTTACGAGTTATGCTATCCAGCAAAGACCATTTACAGAAGAACAACGTTTAATCCAGAAAAACCAAACCGCAATTAACGGTTTGGCTGGTATTGGAACTTCCGCGATAGGTGGCGCGGTTGCGGGTTCGATGGTTGCCCCCGGTCCGGGTACGGTTGCGGGCGCGGTTGGCGGGGCTATATCTTCGTTAGTTGGAACGGCGGTTAATTACGGAACTACTGATATATTTAATAAGCAAATTCAAGAATCCGAGGATAAACAAGCGTTAGTTCAGACCGATAATTTAAGGTTCGAGGGTTCGGCAATTGGCGATTATCTAAGGGATTTTTGCGGTGTATCGGTTATTAAGATAGAATCGGATGATTATAGTTTTCTGGCTTATGCGAACGATATAGATGCTTTCGGATATTATTACAATACCGAATATCCTAACGTTGACAATTTGTTAAGTAACAATTCAGAATTTAAGATAACCTTAAATTGCGAAGTTGAGAACGTCCCGAAGATAGCGGAAGGTTCGATTAAAGCGAGATTGAGCGCGGGCGTAATATTCATACGTCCGAATTAATAAAATTATAAGGTTTGGTTATGAATCCCCGTAGATAGCCCTAAAACGGCGTTTACGGGGATTTTACGGTTAAAGGTATAGTTGCTTGGGTTAGTGGCGTGTTATCGGTTTTAGCACGGCTACAACGAACGAGTTTTTAGTATATAAAGAGTTTAAATATGGTTTTCGGTTGGTTTTAAATATAAGTTGTTTTTCCTAAAATGGTTAGGATTATACAATTGTAGAAATTTTTGAAATTCGTAACACTTAGTAACACGGTTTTAAAGTTTAGTGTTAAAGCCAAATTCTGGGGTAGTAACACAAAATAACACAAAAGGAAGGTTGAGTAACACGGAATGGAATTTAAGAGAATGGATGCGGGGCGTTAACTTCAAACCCGAAGAACTAACGCGCGGTTATTACTACTCGAAAATTAGTAGGTTAGCCATTAATGAGTTTGCTTATGAAGTTAAGAATTTGCATAACCCCGAACTGATAGAATACTATCTATGGGTTGATAGTAGGGTTATGATTTGGAAAAATAAAATTCTTGGTTGGATAGTTACCCGTTGTGTAGAAACCGCTTGGGATATTAACGGTTTTGCGGTTCGGTGGCGTCCCGTATATGATATGCGTAATAGTGATTTGCCCGAACCCGTCGAGATGGGTTTAGATGATGATTGTGTAGTTATCTACGATATTTATAATCGTAAATTTTCGTCTAACATTTGTTGCAAATGGATTAATGAAATTGCGGATATTAACGAAACCATACGTTCGCAAGTTTTCAACCAAAAGACCCCGTTAATAGTTCTTGCTAAGAATCCGAAAGATAAGGAAAAAATCAAGAAAGCGGTTATTGATATTGCGAATAATGTAAGGGCGTTATTTCTCGATGATGATGTTAACATTAATTCGAATATGCGGGCTTTATCAATTGATGCCCCGTTTAATATTTCGGATTTGCAAGCGTATTTAAAATGTAAGGAAAGCGAGATGTTAGAATTTTTGGGAATTGACAGTTTAAGCGGTTTCGAGAAAAAAGAACGGCTTATAACGGATGAGCAAGAATCCAACAATCAGACTTTATCTTATCTGATTAAAGATAGATATGAGAGTAGGGTTAAAGGTTGCGAGAGATTGAGAGAAAAGGGGTTAGATATTTCGGTTAGTCTTACCGTTACTTTCGCCCCCAATAATAGTGATAAAGAGATAAGCGAGGATTCGGAAGATGGAGAAAATCAGACCGTTTAAATCTATAATCGGGGATGATGAACCCTATAATACGATTCATTATAGGGACGTTCCCGATGGGTTTAGATTTGATAATATTACATTCGATAATGAAGAATATCCAGAAATAACTAAAATCTGGGATAAGGTTAAAGATTATCTTAATAAATATTATGCAAATTGGGAAATTAACGCTAATACATTTGTTGACTTCTTGGATGGTCTTAATTTATCGTTCTTCGGTAGCGCGGGGGTTATAGAAAAACGGCTTAATGCGGTTAGTCTTATTTCCCCTAATGGTGGTTCGAAAGTAACCCGTTCTAAGACGGGGGCAACTACCGAAAATGGAACGAATACGCGCAATAGAGAATATAACGAAAGTTCAGATAGTACGGTTAACGGTTCATCCGAAAATATCGTTTTGGCGTTTGATTCTTCAAATGAAGACCCAAGCGGGAAAACTAAGGATAATCAGATAACCGAAAATACGGGCGGGGGTTCGGAAGATGAAACCGTATCAAATACCCGCACGGGGTCAGATACCGAAAACGAAACCATAATAACAGATTTGGATAGTTTGACTTATTACGAAAGGATAAGCCAGATTTACCCTAATGTTATGGATGATTTTGTAAAACTCTTTAAAGAAAACTTTACATTAACGGAAGTGTTAGTTTGGTAAGAGTAGAACCTTTTGTTTATCAGAAAATCACGGCTTTTAAAGAGCGCGTCCAGATGGTAAATAAGATTAACGAAATTATAGAATCTTTAAACGGGGTTTTTGATGAAAATCAAGTTAAAGAATATGTTACTAATGAATTATTGAATTATTATACTAAGGAAGAAGTTGATAGCGCGATAGCGGATATTGATTTATCCCCTTATGCAACTAAAACTTATGTTGATGATGCGATTGATTCTATTGATTTTTCCCCTTATGCAACTAAAACTTATGTCGATGATGCGATTGATGATATTGATTTAACCCCTTATGCAACTAATGATAGGGTTAATAATGAAGTTGAAACATTAGATAATAAAATTGATAATAAGCAAAATTTAATTAGTGTTACAAAACCAATTAAAATATCTGACAATAATATTGGGTTTGAAGATTTAAAGTTTTCAAGTAGGACAGTTGATAAATGGTATCAAGATGTGGGTATAGGTAGCACGGGTATTGGGACGTTATCAACCGATGTTTTATTGATTATTATGTATGATAGTTATAATAGACTATTTGCATATTTACCAAAAGGAACACCCGTTAAAAGTAATTCGTTTCTTACTTTTTATGGAACAAACGGTGTTGTAGAAATTCTTTATTCGTCTATTTTTACATCACAGAATAGTGTGCAGGGTTATAAAAGAAATATATTTAGTAGCGACCATACGGATTATATATCATTATCAATAGAAAGCCGTAATGATGTGGCACAAACTAGTTTTAGGAAATACAATTCTATAAAAGATGAACAAAATTCTATTTGTATGATGTATAGGTGAGAAAATGGCGAAAACATACGACATTTATAAAAAGAGTTATATCGATGCAAATATGCAAACTAAATATAAAAATTTAGTAAGTGGCACAGATTATAACATTAGTTCCGATATTGATTTGTTAACGTGTGTAGTTGGAGATATTATTATAGGTGTTATAACAGTTAATAATATATCTTATTCTATTGTGGGTATAATTAGCGCAACAACTAACAAATTAAGTGTTCTTGGTAATATTGAATTTACACAGTCTATAAGCGGTTCTAATATTCCTAAGATTACAATGTATGATAACGGTATTATTGTAGATTTAACTAATGCTACTTTTGATTGTAAAGTTTTCAAACAGTAAATTATAAATATCAGTATGTGTTATAGGCAAGTAGAACAATGAACCCCGCCCCGAACGGTGGGGCAAGTTCTACCCCAGAAAAGAGGATTGATAAAGTGAGTAACTATATCAAACAGACTAAGGACGGTTCGAACTACAATTATGAAGTTCGTGCCCCCATCAGAAAAGCAAAGAAAACAGACAGTATCGAGGATATGCTTAAAGCCCCCATTATGAATATGGAGAACCGCTTTAAGTCGTCTTCGATTCTTTCCAAACTCGACGGAAAGGGCAAAACCTATTCCGATATCGAGGGCGTGTCGGTTAAGATGATTACCGAAGTTCAGGGTGACGTTATGACCGACGATGTTATCGTTCGTGGAGAGATGTCAAACTTCTATATCGTCGAGATTGACGGGGTTAAATATTCCGTTCTCAAATCGTGTGCAACATTCGTTAAAATCGAGGATTGATACAAATGCCTATCGTAAATGTCAACAACATAACCCCTAAGAAACTTAGGGGAGTCGTACCCGAAGAATACCGCAATATGCCTTACCGCGAGTTGAAGAAGGGCGACAAAATCGTTATCGGTTCTTGCGTCTTCTCAATCTACCAAGCGAGGGATAAGGAAACCCGTAAAGGTCTGACTATCGAGAACGGACCTAACGCGGGAAAGCCAATCACAAATTGCACGGTTTACTTCGGTCTTGGGGACGGTTGCTATACTTCCCTTAAAAACGACGTTGTAGAAAGTCAGATGTGCGCCCTTACGGGGTTCGAAACCGTCAATAAGGATATTGGTTACTATCCGTTCCATTTTGACCCCGAAACCGTCGAATGTATCGAGGTTAAGGTTAAGATGGGTCAGAAGGAAGTACCCGTTATTGCCTTTCAACAGTGACGATTTAAGATATAACGCCCTTCTTCGGAACGGGCGTTTAAATCTTAGATAAACTTCTTAGGGGCTAAAAGCCCCTAACATAACACGGTCTTGATGTGTCATCCCATCCCTTCTATCAAGACCGTGACCTTTAAAATAGGGATGGGTTAGAGGGATGGTATGATTCTTAGGACCTTAGAAAAGGACGATATAAGCGTTATTCTCGATTCGATAATATCGCTTGACGGGGCAACCTTTAATGAACTCGAAAAGGTTTTAGGGTTGCCTAAATATTTGTTGAGCCAGATATTAAGCGAGTTAGTATTTTTTAAGTTAATCGAGATACCCGAAAAATCGCGGAAATATTATCCTAATGAGAACAACATCAAGTTATGGAAAAAATACAACCGCGAGTTAGATTATTTGGTTTTTGCAAAATCAGATAATGCAAAAGCCGTACACGAAGGACGGGGCGTTAATTGTGACGTTCCTAAGTACGAAGACACCGAACTAAATAATATAGGATGGTTCGAAGATGAAATATATTAAGTTTACAATAATCGGGGACAACTTAGTTTATAGGAATACGGGACAATATTTTAATAAGAAATATACTATTAAGGGTTATACCGTTTACGGCGCAAACGGGCGTAAAATCGGGACAGTAGGAAAACCAACCAAGACCCAAGAAAAACGTATTGAAAGCGCAAAAAAGGGTAGGGAAAAGAAGTTAAGAAAACAGTTGAAAACGTTTGGTGTAAAGCCAGAAAAGGGAAAGTTGGGATATAAGGAACTTGCCGAAGCGGGGGAAGTTGCCCCTTATGGAGATGTGCCTTTATCCCGTTACCAGCAAGAACTTAGTAATCTCTCGATTCAACTAAGGGATTGTGTCGAAGCGGGCTTTATGACCGAAGACGTAGCACAATCATATATTAACCGTTGGATGGATTGTAAAAATGATACCGAACGTGCCCAAGTCTGGAAAGACATTAAACAGTACTTTAAAGACTGTGGCTATCAGTACCCATAAGATTTACGGTTGCGATACTGAAACATACCGCGAGGAACGGGGACGGGGTTTAAAATCAATCCAGATTTACGGGTTAGAAGAATCTCATTATTTCACGGTTGACAATTGGAATTTATCTGATGATGAAATACGGCGCAATATTGCCAGCCAATTCTTTAATTGGTTGATGGATTCAAATGATGATATAACAATAGCGTTCTTCAATATGAATTTTGACGTTAGTCAATTTCTAAAATATATGGTTAGCGAACTTGGTTTAGAATTTTGGAACGAAGCCCTATTTATTCCGAAGGGGTGTATTCAGATTTTAGAATCGGAACGGCAATTATATTTAGTTCAGATTAGGACCTTTAAAGGGCGTTTAATTAGAATGGTAGATATAGCCAATTTCTTAGTTGGCGTTACTCTTAATAAAGCGTGTCAATCGTGGCTTGGAAAGGAAAAGGTAGATATTAAATCAAAACAATTCTTAAAAGCCCCCGCTACCCCGATAGAACAAAAATATGCTATGGTTGATGCTCAATTAACTTATGAGTTATACAATGAATTAGTTAAAAATGAAGTCATAGAAGGTCAGAAAACCGTAACTATCGCGGGGCGTACTTTAAGACATTTTAAGCAATTCATTAAATCCAATTTCGGGTTATCATTTGAAGAATATTTTTATGAAGGGGCAAGCCCCGACGAAATAACCCAGATTCAAAATATGTTCGAGGACGAAATAAGATGTGGGGTTAGGGGGGCTATTACCGAAGCATACCAACGGGGCGTGTTTTATGATTGTGTTCATTACGATGCGCGTTCAATGTATCCGACACAATGCGTTAGAGATTTTATCCCAATCGGTTAGTTATTGTGTGAACCGCCCAATTCAAATTATACACGGATTGTATATCCAATCGGATTTTATGAACTTAAAAAGGGTTGCGTTCCGTGTGTTCAATGGCGTTCTAAATCTCAATGTAACGAATACAGATACAAACGTATTTATGATGCGGGGGATTATGTCGAGGATTTTTATTTAGATGGTACTTATCCAATCTGGCAAGAAGAATACGATTTGATTAAATCGGTTTACGATGTAACCAACGAAGAAATAGCGAAAGTATGGTATATCAAAATGACCGAAAACGTCATTTTAAAACCATACGTTGAAGAATTGTATAAGGGAAAACAAAATAACACGGGTTCGAAAAAACTATACTTCAAATATCTACTAAATGCGTTATATGGCAAGTTCTTAACCCGTCCCGATGGTAAAGGTATTAATTACGTTTGCATAGAGGGAGAATGGAAAAGGATTAAGGTTGAAACATTAAAGCGTGTTTACTATTTGCCGTTAGGTTCTTGGATTGCTATGATGGGGCGCGTTACGTTGATGCGTGCGGTTTAGTCTGTCCCAAGCGAGAGATTTATTTATTGTGATACTGACAGTATGATTCTTAAAAAACCCGTGTCGCCCAATATCAAGTTGGGCGCGTATTTGGGCGAATGGTCAACAGAAAACGATGATTTTAGTTGTAACGTTGTAGGACCTAAAACTTATCAAGAAATTAAGGTAACTTATGAAGGTTACAATATAACACGCCATTTGTTAACTAAATGTGGGGGTTTACCAACCGCCGATAAGGAAAAATTGAATTGGTTAGAATTAGAAGAAGGTCTTAAAGTTCATACCGCGAAACCCCGTAGGGATAGCGAAAGTTGGGCTATAAATTTCGAGGAAATAGATTATACTATCAGTTCGAGAGCGAGCGCGTTCTTATCACGTTGACTATATAAAGAATCGTCAGAAACCCCCTTAAAATCGAAAAAGTCAAGTTAGCCCATACGCGCGTATGTCCGATATAGGAAAGTGTCACAAACGGGCGGGAAAGTGGGTTAGAAAGGAAATTAGAAAAGAGGTTAGAAGATGCGGAAAGAAAGAACGATACCGATGTATCACGACAAAAACCAAGAATATTATACCGTCTTGGATTTGAAAAAACTACTTAGTTATAATGCGGATTTTACCGCCGTCAGTTCGATAAGGAACTTAGGAAAATCTTATAGCGCGATGCAATTAGCAAAAGAGAAAATCGAACACGGTAAAACGATTTTATGGGAAAGATACAATAGGGACGAATTTAGATTAGCCAAAAAGACATTAGAAAATTTCTTCGGGGATTCATTGAAGAAACCAACCGATGCGGGCGGTTATCTCGAATATGAGAACGAATTAACGGGCGGAAAGTTATTAATGTGTCAGACTTCCGTGATTAACATTAAGGGTTATGATGATGCGTTAGATAAATTGCCCGTGTTCGAAATTAAAGACGAATTTTTACCCGTCAGATATACAAATAATACCCGTTTTATTAACGAATATAACGACGCTATGGAGATTAGGAAAACATTTAAACGTAATGGTTCGATGCGTTCTATCTATTTGTCTAATTGTCTTAATTGGCTTAATCCTTATACGGTCAATTGGGGTATGACACCAATTGACACGGGGACGGCTAAATTAATCTTAGATACGTTTTCAGTCAAGACCGAAGACGGGATTATATCCGATACCCGTAGTATAATCTGGGAAAGCGTTAAACCTACTTCGGCACAAATTAAGAGGATTCTAAGAACCGAAGTATCGAGTATGAACGTTAATAGTTTGGACGATTATATAGATAATGAGTTCTATAAGGAATATGGAAAAATCGCCAAATGTCCCGATATGAGCGTTCAATTAGAGCCGATGCAATTAATGAGCGAAGGTTATTATTTTGGGTTTAGAATCTATAACGGACGGTTCTATTTCTGTAAAATCAAGCCCCGTTCAAATGTTAGAACGTATGTATCAGAAAAACCATATATTGACATTGATACGCAACATTACCGTTATCCCGCGCTTGGGTCAGAATTTGAAGATAAATTCAATGCGGGGTTATGTATCTTCGATGATACAAAAACTCTTATGGCTTATCAACGTTGGTTAATCAATCTTAGAAAGAGGGTATAAAATGAATCAAAAAATCTATTGTCCGATATGCGGAAAAGAACTAATCAAGAAATACGATAGATACGAAATCTTAATAGAATCTGGGGTTTTGTATTGTTCCGAATGTAAATGTATTCGCGGGAAATTCGAGGATTATTATGTCGAAAATTAAGCCGTTAGTATGTCCTAAATGCGGATTCGAGATTACTAAGTTCAAGATGTATTATACTACCCCGACAACAGTTAACTATCGGTTTAACTGTCCCGTTTGCTTAGTAGATGTATATATTCTCGATGAACACCAACAGAATTTAAATAAGTACCTATAATGATTTATAAATTTTGCGAAATTCCTTATATAGAATTTAGGGATGGGTTAACATTTTCAGTTAGGGAATAAGTTTATATATTCGGTTAGTATATCTATAATTATGAGATGCGAAGTTATCGTACCCGCAAACGGAAAAGTAGAAGAATACAAAACCCTTTCCCAAGCAAACGCCCGCGCCCGTAACCTTTCGGTTTACGATGGGGTTAAGGTCTTCGTTAGGGCTATCAGTCAAGACGAAATTAAGAGTATCTGGGTAAATGGAAACAATGTTAGGGGGGCTTGAAAAAATGAGTTACGATAGTAAATACAACCATTACGAAGTTAAGGGCGGGTATATTATAAACCCGTCCTACTTCGATAGATTCGAGGATGCCTTAATAGATTATTTACAACGTGTAAAATTCACTAAGAACGGGTTTGATAGTGAAA
>Ga0326514_10003148_pt1 | contig 10482 bp, 10 predicted proteins | sample 3_2548_0518_D_FD_203653 | JGI IMG/M metagenome (GOLD analysis project Ga0326514, IMG submission 203653) | Bovine rumen microbial communities from UC Davis, California, United States - 3_2548_0518 | ecosystem: Host-associated > Mammals > Digestive system > Stomach > Rumen | place: USA... | reverse complement strand
AACTGGTCCAGATAGTCCGACTGCCGCATAATCTCGTCATTCTGCATCAGCAGGACGTTGGCGTTCTCGCGGGTAACAAGTGCGGACTTGAGCAAGGTTTCCTTCTGGTATGACTGACCGTCCAAGATGGCGATGGCCAGATCCAGTATCTGGTCGCCGTGCGTAGGATAGATATAGGTGGCATCAAGCAGGGAGTCACGAACCAACTGAATACCCCCATCTCGGCCTGGCAGACCGTCAATGCCGCAGAACTTGGTCGAGAGGGGTGAGCGGTGGGCGGTGAGAAGAGCCTGACGGGCGCCCATGGCCATACGGTCGTTCTGGCCGAAGACGAAATCGACGTTACTCAGATCGTCCTGACAGTTCCTAACGGCATCGTATGCGCTCTGCTCCGTCCAATCGCCTTGTAAGGTGGCCACCACCTCTATGTTGGGGTAGTGACTGATGGCATCGGCAAAGCCCTTGTGGCGCTCGATGGCTGGCGACGAGCCTTTGAGGCCCATGACCTCCAGTACGCGGCCTCGGCCATGCAACTGCGAGGCGATGTGTTCGCCCATAACGCGTCCCATCTCGTAGTTGTCGGCACTGATAAAGGCCGTGTATTTCTGCGAATTGGTTTTCCGCTCAAACACGATGACAGGGACACCCTGGTCGTAGGCACGGTCGATGGCTGGGGAAATGGTCTGCACCTGATTCGGAGCCACGATGAGCAGGTCGATGCCCGTTGCCACCAGACTATCAATCTGCTGCACCTGCCGTTCGTCACTATCGTAGGCAGCAGCAAACCGCAGCTCCACATTACCTTGCAGGTATGCTCCCATGCGTAGCTCAGAGTTCTGTTTAACACGCCAAATGTCCTCAGAGCACTGTGAAACGCCGATACGGTATTGTACTTTGCCTCCAGAACAGGAGGCAAGCATGGCTGCTACAACAATAATGAATAATATTTTTTTACGCATATTGTCTATCCTTGGAACTTATGACAGATAAAAGTTCGGCACAAAGATACAAAAAAAAAGCAAAGTAACAAAATGTTTAGTAAAAATGTTGTTACTAACTTACCGTCTGAACATACATTTTGAACCCAAGGACGTCATCTGCTCGCGTATCAGTGACTTTGGGATTGACGGCAAGACCGCATGGCATGGAGGGGATAGCGAAGCGAACCCCGTGATCCTGGTGGGACTGGGGTCCGACACCTACGTCTGAGCAATGACCAACCTTTATTTTACTCAAAGTGATAATAATTAGAAAAAAAACACTACCTTTGCACGCAAAAGACAAAGATTGTTGAAAAATATGAAAGAAAAGATTGCATTTGTGACTGGTGCCAACAAGGGCATCGGATTTGGAATTGCCAAGCATCTCGGACAGAGTGGTTGGCAGGTGATTATTGGTGCACGTGACGAGCAGCGTGCAGAGAAGGCTATCAGCGAACTGAAGTCGGCTGGTATCGATGTGTTGGGTTGGGTGAATATCGAATTGCGCGACCTTGCCAGTATCGAGCAGGCTGCCAAGGAGATTCAGAAGAAATATGCTGGTCTCTCGCTCTTGGTCAACAATGCCGGTATCCCTGGTGATATGAGCGTCGACACCGAGCACACGAAGCTGAGCGACATCAAGGAGACGCTCGACGTGAACTTCGTCGGCACATTCGTCCTGACGAAGGCTCTGATACCCCTGCTTACTAAGAACGAGGGTCGCATCGCCAACGTCACCGTTCCCTCGGAGATCAGTCCCTACTGGCACCCTCTGGCATACGTTGCCAGTAAGGCTGCACAGAACGCCATGATGGGTGTGATGGCCATCGAACTGCAGCAAGCAGGCACGCCGTTGGAGGTCTTCTCCATACACCCGGGTCCCACCACCACCGACCTCAACGGCAACATGACCTTACCCGGTTTCCATGATATCGAGACCGTAGGCGAGAAGTTCGCCGAACTCATCAACGACGGCCAGAACCACCAAGGCGAGTTTATAGAACTCTATCCTATCGTCAAAGAAGATTAAGACGAACATGATGAATAAAAGGATCATATTAGGCATTATCATTTTGATGATGAGCCTTTCAGCAAACGCCCAGTCGGGATTGAAAAAGGTATATAACGAAGAGATCAACCCTCTGGAGCAGATTGACCAGGCACTCGTCAAGGCCAAGGCCAACGGTAAGTTCGTGGTGTGCCAGGTGGGCGGCAACTGGTGCATCTGGTGCCTGCGCTTCGCCGACTTCATCACCAACGACACCACCATCAGCCATGTCATCAGCGACAACTTTGAGTATATCCACGTCAACTATAATCCTCGTCGCTCGACCTCTGGTAGCTCATACCCGGAGGGTCTTAAGAAGTCGGAGGGTGTTGAAAAGGCCGCACAGGCTGCCGCTTTGATGACTCGCTTGGACAAATGCGGTCGTTTCGGTTTCCCCGTGTTCGTTGTCCTTGATGACGCAGGAAAGGTTATCCACATCCAAGACTCCAGCTTCCTGGAAGAAGGACAAAGCTACAGTCAGGAGAAGGTGCTACGTTTCTTCAAGAACTGGACACCCGAAGCTGTAAGAAACTAATACGACCATAACGTCAAGCCCTATTTCTTATTATTCAAGAGCATCCGAGCAAAATCGAATGCTCTTTTGCTATTTGTGCACGATAACACATTGCAACGAAATGACATGTTTTTAGCACAAAGTGTTAGCAAATAGAAAGCAAAACACATACAAAACTTTACAGTTTGTTATATTGTAAAGTGTTTAACAAACAAAAAGTAAGCAAAATATGGCTTTATTCCGTCAAATTGCATTACCTTTGCACCACAAAACAAGCAAATTGACATTATTAATTTAATAGGAAACATTATGGAAGCATTAAGATTTCAGGTTGTCGGCGAGGCTTTTAAAAAGAAGCCCCTCGACGTAAAAGCGCCAAGAGAAAGTCTACGGGTAGGCGAGTCAAGCTCGGAATTGAGACCTTACGAGTATTTCGGCAAGAAGGTTTTCAATCGTGAGAAGATGTACAAGTACCTGCCGAAGCAGGTCTATGAGAAGATGATAGACGTGATGGACAATGGTGCCCGTCTGGATCGTGATATCGCAGATGCTGTAGCCGCTGGCATGAAGCAGTGGGCTGTAGAGAATGGCGTCACGCATTATACCCACTGGTTCCAGCCTTTGACCGAGGGCACTGCCGAGAAGCACGACTCGTTTATTGAGCACGACGGCAAGGGCGGTATGGTGGAGGAGTTCACGGGCAAACTGCTCGTTCAGCAGGAGCCTGATGCCTCGTCGTTCCCCTCTGGCGGTATCCGTTCTACCTTCGAGGCTCGCGGCTACTCGGCATGGGATCCTACGTCTCCTGTATTTATCATTGACGATACACTTTGTATCCCCACCGTATTTATCAGTTATAGCGGTGAAGCCCTCGACTACAAGGCTCCCCTACTCCGTGCCCTGCATGCCGTTAACGTGGCTGCTACCGATGTTTGCCATTACTTCGACCCATCGGTTAAGAAGGTTCAGAGCAATTTGGGCTGGGAGCAAGAGTATTTCCTTGTAGATGAGGGACTCTATGCCGCCCGTCCTGACCTGCTGTTGACAGGGCGCACGCTGATGGGACACGACTCTGCCAAGAACCAACAGATGGACGACCACTACTTTGGTGCCATCCCAGAGCGTGTGGCAGCCTTTATGCGCGACCTGGAGATTCAGGCCTTAGAGCTGGGCGTACCCTGTAAGACACGCCACAACGAGGTGGCTCCTAACCAGTTTGAGCTGGCTCCTATCTTCGAGGAGACGAATCTGGCCGTTGACCATAACATGATGCTTATGTCGTTGATGAAGAGGGTGGCCCGCAAGCACGGTTTCCGCGTGCTGCTCCATGAAAAGCCCTTCGCAGGCATCAACGGTTCAGGTAAGCACAACAACTGGAGCCTCTCAACCGATAACGGCATCCTGCTGCATGCACCTGGCAAGACGCCAGAGCAGAACCTGCGCTTTGCTACCTTCATCGTTGAGACCCTGATGGGTGTCTATAAGCACAACGGACTATTGAAGGCCTCTATCATGAGCGCTACCAACGCCCATCGTCTGGGTGCTAACGAGGCTCCTCCCGCCATCGTTTCAAGCTTCCTCGGCAAGCAGGTGAGCGAGTTCCTCGACCACATCGAAAAGGCCGATAAAGATGACATTCTTGCTATGGCAGGAAAGCAGGGTTTGAAGATGGACATTCCCGAAATTCCTGAGTTGCTCATAGACAACACCGATCGTAACCGTACCTCTCCATTCGCCTTCACGGGCAACCGTTTTGAGTTCCGTGCTGTGGGTAGTGAGGCCAACTGTGCCAGCGCCATGATTGCCCTGAACAGCGCTGTAGCCGAGGCCCTCGTCAGCTTCAAGAAACGTGTAGATGCCAAGATTCCCGAGTTCGAGAAGAAACTCGCAGGCACAGAGCACAGCGCCAAGTTCCATGCCATCATCGACGTGTTGCGCGAGGACATCAATACCTGTAAGCCCATCCGCTTCGATGGTAACGGCTACTCTGATGAGTGGGTTGCCGAGGCTGGGAAGCGCGGCCTGGATGTCGAGAAGAGCTGTCCTAAAATCTTCGAGCGCTACCTCGACAAGGAGAGCATCGATATGTTCGAGAGTCTGGGTGTGATGACGAAGAAGGAGCTTGAGGCCCGCAACGAGGTGAAGTGGGAGACCTACACCAAGAAGATTCAGATTGAGGCCCGCGTACTGGGCGACCTCTCGATGAACCATATCATCCCAGTCGCCACCCGTTATCAGAGTGCTCTGCTGAAGAACGTGGACAGCGTTTCTACAGTATTCCCGATTGACAAGGCCGAGAAGTTGAATGCCCGTAACCTCAAAATCATCGAGGAAATTGCCGAGCGCACCTCTGCCATCGAGAAGGGTGTGGAGGAACTGGTGAATGCCCGTAAACTCGCCAACAAGATTGAGGATGAGCACGAGAAGGCCATCACCTACCACGACAAGGTGGAGCCTTATCTCGACACCATCCGCTATCAGATTGACAAGCTGGAGCTTATCGTCGATGATGCCCTCTGGCCACTGCCGAAATACCGTGAGTTGCTATTCATAAGATAGGCATGCCTGCAGGCCGTTTTCAGTGCCTGATAACGGCTCGTACTACAAACCAGCAGTGCAGCAGGAAGGTCTGTACGACGCCGTAATGGCGCTGCATCACAAGGTATCGCTCACGCAGCGATGCCTTGTGGTTTTTTGTAGTCTGCCCCTCCTTAGTGTAACAGGCAACAACTCGGTGAAGGTTCATAAGCGGAACATTCTCGTCAGCAGCCTGCCTCATGATGCGTATGCACCAATCTACGTCAGCAGAATAACGGAAAGCTATGTCATAAGGGTTTTGTACGGCAAAATCCACACGGGCATAGAAAGCCTGGTGACACACCAGCATACCCTGCCGGAACGACTTCCACGTCAGGTTGTCAGGAGGAGCCAGCCGCCGGTGTTGCAGGAATTTCCCCTCATTGTCAACAATGTCTGTGTCGCCGTACAGCACTGCCGGAAGCAGGTCGCCAACACTGCCGGCAATGTAGCTTGCCGTATCGTCGCTGGGCAGGAAGTCACCTGCATTGAGGAAGCAGACATAGTCACCCGTAGCCGAACGCAGTCCTTTGTTCATCGCATCATAGATGCCGTTATCTGGTTCCGAGGTCACCAGCACCTCATGGCCGTTTTCTGCTGCATTGGAACGCGATATGTAGTCTTCCACGATTGCCAGCGTCGCATCCGTCGATGCCCCGTCAACAATCAGATGGCGGATATGCGGATAATCTTGGCACAGCACGCTGTCGAGCGTCCGCCTGAGCACAGCCTCAGCGTTATAGGTAATGGTAATATAGGTAATGGTCATCATAGTCGGATATGCACTTTCTGGTTGTCCTGTCTGACGATGACCGCCGGATTACCCACCACAGTACAGCCCGCCGGCACATTCTTCGACACCACACAGCCTGCGCCGATGGTGACATCGTCGCCAATCGTAATGCCACCGAAGACAGTGGCTCCCGTATAGATGCTCACACGGTTGCCGACAGTGGGACGCCGCCCGTCCTTGCCGTTGCCCAGGGTGACAAGCTGAAGACAGTAGAAGTCGCTGCCTATGTGCTCGGCATTCAGATAGGTGGCATAGTTATGTTCAAAATGGGCACCAGGTCCGATATATGGACACCAGATGTGGAGTGTCCGCTCCGGAGGGAGCATCCACTTAATGAAAACAGACACATATTCCCCCAGTCGGTAATAGAACAGATTGCGGAACACCTGCTGTCGGGTACACACCTTGATAAAAGCCCCCACCCCTGTACCATCGGCGGAATACTTCTCCAAATCAGGATCTATCCTCTTCCGATAAACCTTATATAAAATAATATGTGGTATCATCCTTAGAGCTGATACAGAAAGGATAACCGCCTGTGCATACGGATTCATAAGCTATAGTGTTTTAGGGCCATTGCCTGATGATAGACTTCCTGATACCTCATCGCCACATGCTGCTGGGAGTAGCAATGCGTAACCTTGGCTACCGCCTGTCTGCTCAGCATATCATAGTCAGCCTCGTTCAGCACCCAGTAGATGCCATGAGCGAAGTCCTCGGCATGACGGTACTCCGCGACGTACCCGTTGCGCTTATGATCGATCTCTTCGGGAATACCCCCCACCTTGAAGCCCACACAAGGGACACCGCAAGCCATCGCCTCCATAATGGTGTTAGGCAGATTATCCTCCAAGGAAGGCAGTACAAAGACATCAGCCGAATTATAGACTTCTACAATCTTCTTCTCATCGTTGACATAGCCGATAGCATATACAGGCAGCGGCAACTGCCCTGCCACATCCTCAGAATGTCCACCCAAAACGGCGATACCAATTTTCTCCATTACCTCTGGATGATTCTTCACCAAATGGGAGACGGCATCAACGAAATATGCCATACCCTTGCGCTCGTCCGTGACCCGCTGGGATACAAACAGGATAATCTGCTTGTCCTCTGGCAAGCCCAGTCGTCTGCGTGCTGCCTGCTTGTTCTGAGGAGCATAGATATAGGTATCTATCGGATTAGGAATACTAGTTATTTTATGTTCCTTCAGCAAGGCACTGGATTTCGCCTCAGCTTCCAACCACTTGCTACATGTCACAAAGTAGATGTTACCACCGTCCAGCATCCATGTTTTTCTCTTCCAAACAGATGCTGACAAATCACTTTGTGAGCCACCTCCCTGCAACAGTTTGCAACACTGGCAGTGGCTCTTGAAATAATGACACCCCCGCGTGTAGTGACAGATGGCCGTGGCAGGCCAGATGTCATGCATCGTCCACACCACGGGCTTGCCACTTTGCAGAATCTTACGGATGCTGCGGAGTGAGAGCATTCCCTGATTGATCCAGTGCAGATGTATGATGTCAGCCTCCTGAAACTCGCGAAGACGGGTAATGTCAGTGCCTGCATTAGCTATATCTATCTCAAACAGATGTTTCCGTGAAAACCTGCAATGGATGAAAATGACCAGCCGCTCCCAGAGGAAATGCCAATGGAGCAGGGGCGATTTGGGCAGTCCAGCCACTGTCAGCGAGTTACTCTCCTTGTCGCGCACCAGCATCTTGGCCTTCACCCCGTTGTTGTTCAGGGCCGTCATCAGACGGTTGGCAGCAACGGCCGCCCCACCCGTCTTTTCACTCGTGTTGACGATGAGTACTCTCATGCTTCCTTGGCTTTTCTGCGCGCTTCCTTCTCACGACGTTTCTGCTCTTTACGAGCTTCCTTCTCACGCCGTTTCTGCTCTTTGGCCAGTTCCTTCTCACGTTTGCGCTGCTCCTTCTCCAGGCGCTTCAGCTCACGGGCATTCATCTTGGCAGCCTCCTTTTCCGTGGCGGCCTCTTCCTTGGCCTTCAAGGCTTCCTCCAGTTTTTCGCGGAGCATCTCCTTGTCAAACGTGAAGACGTGGCCGAACATGCCCACCGACAGCAGCTGGTCCTTGTCCTTCAGGTGGACCGACGTCGTGTTCCACAGCAGGTAGTTGTGAACCTCCAACTTCGAGTTCAGTGCCAGCTCGACGGTCTTCACCACCACGTTCTTACCCAGATTCGTTAACACATTGTCACCCAGTCTGCTCTCGGCTTCCTCGGCTACATACTCCTCGACGGCCTTCATCATGGCCTCCTTGTGGGCCTGCTTCTCAGGCACGCTCATAGCCATCAGCACTGCCACGAGTAGCACTATAACCACAATCAATAGTTTCTTCATTTCTCGTATCCTTTTGTTAATTGACCGCAAAGATACGAAGAATATACGAAAAACAGAAGTCCAAACATGAAAAAAACACTGTTTGCGAACACAATCCGTTGATTTACGTCAAGAATGGCGGGTTTTTATACACTTTCCATGCCAAAAAGTTTGCAGGAATAAAAAAACGCCGTACCTTTGCATCGTCAAAAGACAACAGGTTAATAGATTGTTTTAGGTTAGTAGTAATATTTATAGTTTTAGGTTTTTAGTTATTGGTAAAAGAAAGTTTTCAACTGTGGGATAACAGGTGGCCGTCGTGAGACATCCATTTAAACTTTCAAATTTTTAGCCCTTGTGGGCTGAAAATTTCTTTTAGAGAAAAGGATTTTTAGTTAAACATAGGCTTGTTCCGCTGTAGCTCGCGAGAGTTGCAGCGGACTTTTTTTCAAGACTTCAGACTAAGTCTGTAGTCTATAGTCTGAAGTCTGTCAGAACGGAGCGAAGGTGAGGCCGAATATCATATTGGCCGTCCTCAGGTATGGGTTAATATTCAGTTCGGCGAATACGGGCACCTTCGAGAAACCCATATCCAGAGTCTTCGTGGCTCTGAGCGAAGCCTCCAAGCATGCGAAGCCCTCGGCATAGTAATAAGAGGATGTCGTCAGGAGCGACGCGATACCCTCCTCGCCCAACGGTGTTGACGTGCCGGCACTCTCCATGGGGGTCACACCGCACTTCGCCAACCAGTCAACGCCACCCAAGGTAACGGGCACACCTAACTCGATATAGGTGGAATAGGCCCGGCTGCCGTCAATCTTGAGATCCTTACCCCAGAAGACGGTATATGCCTGCAGGCTGAAGTACTTGCAGGTATAGCCGATGTTGGCCTCAAGCTGGTGGGCACCTTTCATCTCGTCAAAATACAGGTAACGGTTATTCTTGTCAATACCCGTCTCCCAATAGTCCGTCACACCGATATTGATGCCCCACCGCTGGAACCCCAGCGAGAGGTCAATCTCGTGCTCATCGTCAGCAGAGAAGCCTGTGCTGCCGTACATGCCTATTGACAGTCCCTGCCAGCTCAGTGTTGCCGCTGGTTGTATGCTGAAACGTCCCTTGTCCTGGCCACGCCATACATAATGACTGATAAAATCTGCACTGACCGAGCCCTCCAGTTTCTCTTGGGCACCAGCCGGCATTGTCACCAATACTATCAGGGCCAAACAGGCCATTCTTGCTGAAAATTTCATGCTCTTCTTATCTAATTTCGGTTTGCGGCTGCAAAGTTACGAAAAGTCGAGCGCAAAACAAAGAAACTCGTTTCTTTTTTTGCCGAGACGGAGTAACTTCACGCTATTTTAGCGCAAAGGTACAAAAAAATAAGAAATAAGAAACGAGAAATGAGAAATTATTCGATTGAGCAGGTAGTGTACCTGCCAGCAAGGCAGATGTCTGAAGCCTTGGTGCTGACCTTTGGCCAGACCTTTTCTGCCCATTGTCGTGGATGGCATAGGTCAGGCAGTGCAAGTTGTCTTCTTTTAACGCCGATAATTTGGAGGTACGGGGAATAATTCGTAACTTTGCAGCCAAATTGCCAAAAGAAAAGGATATGCAAGAGACAAGACAGAACAAGATAGCCCGCCTGCTGCAGAAGGAGCTGAGCGTCATCTTCCAGGAACAGACCCGTGCCATGCACGGCACTATGGTCAGCGTCACGCGCACCAAGATCTCGCCCGACCTCAGCATCTGCACGGCCTACCTCAGCATCTTCCCGTCAGAACGGGGTGAGGAGTTGTTGCACAACATCGAGCAGAACACGAAGTCCATCCGCTATGCCTTAGGACAGCGTGTCCGCAACCAGCTGCGCATCGTCCCAGAACTGCGCTTCTTCATCGACGACTCCTTAGATTACATCGACCGTATCGACGAACTGCTGAAGAAGTGAAAAGTGAAGTCTGCGATTAATCGAGAGCAGAGCGATGCTTGCATCAACTATGCCGAGCGTGAGCAGACACGATACGAAGTATCAAAAGTGAAAAATTAGCTATTGCATGAATTTCCCTTTCTACATAGCCCGCCGCTACCTTTTCTCCAAGAAATCCACCCATGCCATCAACGTGATCAGCGGCATCTCCGTGGTAGGTGTAGCCGTGGCCACGATGGCCCTGGTGGTCACCCTGAGTGTGTTCAACGGGTTCCACGACCTTGTGGCCTCGTTCCT
>Ga0326514_10003146_pt1 | contig 10486 bp, 10 predicted proteins | sample 3_2548_0518_D_FD_203653 | JGI IMG/M metagenome (GOLD analysis project Ga0326514, IMG submission 203653) | Bovine rumen microbial communities from UC Davis, California, United States - 3_2548_0518 | ecosystem: Host-associated > Mammals > Digestive system > Stomach > Rumen | place: USA... | reverse complement strand
TGAATCTAATATGTAAGAGGAGGAACTCTAGAAAGGAGAACAACAGATTCGCTTTATTATTCTTTAATAGATTGAAGTAAGAATACACCCATCACACATTATTAAAATAGAAAGGAGCGTGCGGAAATACTTAATTTAGTGTTTGCAATAGCAAAAAAATGGCGCTATTAAAATATTTTTCATGAATATCCGAAGTAACTAAATTACAATCACGCACTTTAAATTTTAGAGGAAATTTTAGAAAACGTAGATTTTGCATTATCACCAATATAATATTATGATTTTGAAGTAACGTTTTCTCTATCACTCTATTTATATAATAACAAAATATTTCTATTTTGTCAAATATTTGGTGCGGGATAAGAGACTCGAACTCTTACGCCTTGCGGCAATGGATTTTAAGTCCACGGCGTCTGCCAATTCCGCCAATCCCGCGTTGGTTGCCGTGGATGGTTACGCTCCATCTTCGCCCGATTATAAGTCAGGTGCCCTACTATTGTGCTACACGGCATTAAAAAACTGCGGCGGAGCGAGTCACCGCAGTAGAATTCTGTGTTTTCGGGTACACAGCAACCGCTCTTCCTCGGAGATAAGGTAGTGCTCTAAGTTACAATCATGGGCATCACACCCTTCTTGTCAAGTGGTTTAATTTAATAAAATTAAAGCTTTAGACAATCAATTGCTACCAACTCCTTTTCAAGAATCACAAGCACTTATACCTATTAGAGAATTAGTTAGTAGCAATACTTGGGTACTAGCCACATATCTACTATCCAGGTTCACCGCGTGGAGGTTTCTCTAATGAACCCATACGCTTTCTTTTAGCGTCCTCTTACGGGATCGCTTAGGGCAAGAAAGCTTAACTAGCCCTGACCTTGGGGATTTCCGGACTCCCGCAAGGAACCTTTTAGACTTCATTATTTTACTTCGTGAAATCTTAAACGAAAGAGTCTTGGCTAAAGACCCAAAAAAAGCCTACGTTGCGTCACCAATATCCTTTCTGGCACCATACCCGCTCTCGGGTAGGGGTGGACTCGGACCACCAATGTATAGCAACGAGACACCACTGAGATCATGGATAAGGCGTAGCGTCCACACTCCTTAGCGACTCCATTTTCTTATTTTTAGTCCTTTGTCGCGCTCGGACTGACTTTGGTTTTACTTCCCACGTCAAAAGAAGGGCTTTGGTCAGAAGCCATAAAAATGACCTGTTAGCTAACATCATGCACCTGTTTTAGCTTAAAGGTTCTGCGCGGTAAGCATGATTTCCGCAGACGCCATCTGATTCCCTCAGTGAGTATAAATGCCCCACCAGCAATGTCGTCTTTCTTTTTTAGCTTAAAGTCTGAGGAAACAGGTTAATACTCAGACTATAAATTTTACAACCGCTTGTTAGAGAGCGCCGTTGCCGTCCCCTGTCTAAATAGCTACCACCCGATTTAGTGCTGGGGCGGTGGTAAGCCAACCTTCCCCTTGAACTGAAATTTTACGTCTAATATAGTTCACTATTAGACAACATACCATCTGTCCTTTTATATAGCGAGCTGATGTGATATGACGTTTTGTGCCCGCTAAACTTTGATTGGCTTAGCAACTTTCTGCGGCGATCCAGCCTTATCGTTCTATTCGCCCGCCATTTTCGAAGGTAGCTACTCCTTCATCTGGAATTGCTTATCTGAGGTTCCCGTCTTTGTCCCCCAGACCTGTTCCGAAAGGTGTTGCTTCTTTGAGAGTATTACCGCGGTGCTCTCAAGCCCCTATTGCCAATCTTTATTCTCTTTTTATTTTCTATATATATTATAGCATATTTTTTTACCTTCTGTCAAGAACTATTTTTTGGATTTGATTTTCTTCTTTTTAGAAGATAATCACCACCCTTCCTTGACTTTCTTTAATTATATTATAACATATTTTTTATTCTATTGTCAACCTTTATTTTTTGGATCAGGTTGCCCTTCTTGTGAGACGAAAAGAAGATACCTGCGGCGCTTGATCCCCGCTCACTCTACTAGAATATTTATCGTCTACTAGTCTAGACTAGATGCCTTTCACATCAGGTATTTCCTAAGAAGTCTCTCAACTTCTTTAATTATATTATAACATAAAATTATAGCATATGTCAAATATAATTTTTTGTCTAATTGAAAATATAATATTTATCTAAGGTTTCTGGTGCTATAATTTTCTCTAGTGTACTCTTATCCATTACAAATGAATCATCTGCAAATAAAGAAGATACATCTTTAATCCATCTTTTTTCATTAAAAGTACAATTTACATGTTTTCAATTTTGCTTAAAACAATAATCAAATATATATTGCTGTTTTGCTATATTAAGAAGATTATCTATATCTTGAATATTTAAATTACTCATAATAAATTAAGCCATAATATGTTTAAAAAGTGGAGCAAAATCGTCTCCCCATACACTCTTATTCTTAAAAGAATTAATTTTATCTAGAAGCTCTGAATAACTCTTATCTGAAAAATTAATCTTATAATCATCGTCCTCTACAGAAGAATGATCTTCTTTCTCATATTTCTTTAGCTTATTCTCAAGATCAGCGTTGCGAGCAGTTAGAGTTTGAATTTGAGCAGTTAGATCATCAATTTTCTTAGCCATGGTGGTAAGATTATCCTCTACAGGCTTTTCCGCAAGAGCCTCTTCAAGCTGATCAACAATATCCTCTAGAACATCAGATAGATCCTCTCCAACAGAATAAGCTCCAATATCCTTACCATCACTATCTTTATAAAGAAGTTCGAGCTCAATCTTTCCATCTTCATTATTTGAAAAAGTTGAATTAATACTTGCACTATACATATTTATCCTTCTTTCTTTTTAGGAACATATTCAATGTTCTTTTTATAAAGTATATTTGCTATTTCTAAAAATTGATTACATTTTCTACAAGAAGATCCATATGCACATTTATATCCACAGGTCATTTTATAATTAATAAAATCAGAAATTAAACTTTGATTTGGAATATCCATTTTTAATTGCGGATATAAATTTCTTAAATTTTCTCTCCATTCTTGTTTTTCAAATCAAATTTTATAAAGAGTTCTTAATTTGGCTTTTGAATCATTTTCTGTAAATTCAAAGACATCTATATATTGATCTAATTCATTAATTACTTCTGGCACAAAATAAGGTGTTTTAGGATCTTCATCTGCATTTTTATTTCTTGAAGGAATTTCATCTAATATAAAACGAAGTTGAATACTATTTTTATCACAAAACTTTCTAACTTTATCTAGTTGATAACATAAATCATCTACGATATATACGTCTGAAACTCCTAACGCAGCTAAATATTCTAAATTACGAAAACTATCTGCGGCATAGTCAGAAGATAAATAAAAATCAATATTTAGTTTTTTAAGAAGTTCTAAATCTTCTGGTCAATAAGTTGTAATTATAATATAAATATTAGGATTTACAATTTTAGCATATCGTAATTGTTCTAAATCAAATTCATAATTAAAAGTATCTATTTTGATATTAAATCTTATATTATTATTTTTTTCAAGAAAAGTTAATAATTTATTAAAATTATTAGGTGAATTTTCAAAAACAATATTATATTCTTGTGCTAAAAGTTGAAATTCTTCATTATTTAATCAAGGTAAAGCAACTTTCATTTTACTTCGTTCCTCCCTCCTTTAAATAATCTAATAGAGAAATTCTATCTTTTAATTGCTCTATTTTTTGCTCTAAGTTTTGACTATGTTTATTTGACTTAAAGACATATAAACTTCCTGCTTCGCGATATGTACTTGTATATCTAACTGGTTGATAACTTGATATATAAAGAAGTCGAGGACTGTTTAAAGTTTCGCTAATACGACGAATAGATAAAGATTCACCATAAGTTGCTCTAAGTCGATTAATAAACTTAATAGTATCTTTTTCAGAAAAACAATTATCAAGAAAATCATTTCTAATATCATCAAGTTGTTTACTTGTTAAACCCTGATGATCAAATATAATTGTTGCGGCACGAGCAGTTGAAAAAGCATCTTCTTTAGAAATAGCTCGATCAAGACCAGGAAAATAAATGTAATTATCACAACATCTATCATTACAAAAATTTCCAAAACGAGTTTTATATTTAATATAATAATTTGTTGTACCACATTCAGAACAATATTTATTATGATAACATTCTCCGCAAATTAAATCTGATCCAATATCATCATAATCACAAATAGTTTCACGATTACCCATTATAGCCCCGCAACAAATACAAGTTGGAGGACCAGACAGACAAAGTTTAATACTCCTAGGCACATAATTTCTATAACAATAATAGTATGGATTATGGCTTTCAATAATATCATTATACATACAATTTGTATAAACAAAAATACAATGATGATTTTTCTTTTTATCATATTGAGTATTAAAAAAATCTCTTACGTAAAAGTTACCATCAAGATTTTTCATATCTTGATACTCTTGGATTCCAAATTGATAATCCCAATTAAGATTTTCTTTTACTAGACCTTTCAACATATCTAGTACTTCAAAAGTAATTTTATCATTATGATAAGGATAAGATTTTCCACTTAGAAGAATATCTTTATGAACATAAAAAAGGCTGCGCCAACTTTTATTAGGAATGATATAAGATTCATCTTCGCTAATATTAAGTTTAAATGTTTGCGGGCCTTCAAGATAAGCTACAATAGCAAGATTGCTATTCATCATTTCTAGAGTTCCGCCACGATAAGAACCATTATGGCTCCAAGACATACAACTAGACCAATTGCAGTTATTGTCACTCATAGACATAAAATCAAGTGGATGAATACTTAGGACAAGCTTAGCTTGAATTTCATTTCCAATACTAATACAATTAACAGCATTGCGCCATTCTTCAAATAGTTCTATATTAGAATAATGTGTTATTTTTAGTAGTTTCTGAATTGTCCGAATAGTTTTCATTCCATTTTTAATAGTAGCCTTAAAACTAGAAAATTTAAATTCTCCTGGATCAGAAATTGTATCAATATATCCAGAAGAAACATTTTCTTTAGAAAAAAGTCTACTAAGAATATAAAGTTCATTAATGTTATAATTTTGATTTGCCCAATAATACAAAACATCCGCAATAAATTCATTATGAGTTGCAATGGACAGATGTTTTTTATTATTTTGAGCCATTTCTACTTCATATTCATATTTAAAAGGATATTCATCATAAACAGAAGACAGCTGTCTTTTCATAATGGCAATATCTTTTGGAATTGAAATTTGCTTTTCTATTCGTAGTTTTTTACCAAAAGCTTTAAAAAGAGTGCTTTTATTTATGTTCCAAACATTCAACACTTGAGACAAAGGGGCACTACGAGTTGCCCCATAAATCTCTAAATAGTATTGAATTGTTTTAATATCTTCATCTGTTAGAGCATCATATGGACGCATATCTCAACCCCTTTAATAAACATTTAGCTCATCAATCATATCTTTACAAGACTGCGGCAAATATTCGTACTTAATTCCCCAATCATCAAGTGCCATAGTTACCGCATCAATTGGGACTTCATCATGTCCATATTGAAAACTAAGTTCATCAACAATAGACCTAACTTTAATTTCAATATCAGACATATACCAAGAAGCAAAAGCCGCGCCAGTTTGAATAGGATTAAAAAACATTTTTCTTCCTTTCTTTTTCCTTATATATATTATATCATATTTTATAATCTAGTGTCAAATAAAATTATTTTAATAAAATAAAAACCCCAAGTTAAAAGCTTGGGGTTTAGACAGAAAGGAAAGAAAGAAGCTATATATTAATAATACTTAAAATCATTAATATATGAAGCTAGATCAATACCACTTTCCAAAAGACCAATAAACTTAAATACTTGATCACTTAGAGAAGTGATATAATGAATATGATCTCGCGGCGATAGAATTTGAGTATGATAATTTCCTAGATCAAAACTATAGCAAGATGTATTGCCAAAAATTCTATGATAATGTGAAACAGCATCTTGACCAGAATACCAAGTATTATCCATAACTTGCATATCGCTAATAATAAAGACTCGATCATAATGACGACCATCATTAGCTAGCTTAAAAGCAGGAATAATATCTGTACCATAGCCACAATTATCGTTGCGGCAAAGTTGATCAATAAGCGAAAACACATTGTCAAGTTTGTTTAGATGAACTTTACGAGCGTTGCTTCCAAATTTAATGATAGTAGCATCGGGATTAGAAAGAAATACGTTAACAGCAAAACAAGCTCCAACTTCTTTAATAGTAATATTGCTTTTAGCGCTAATAGGAGTATCCATTGATCCAGATACATCAAGGAAGATAATAGAATTACCAGTAAGATGAGGCGTATTATCGGTAGCAGTAATAAAAGCATCAGACAATGCTTGAATAACTGCTAGATTTTTAACTTTAAGATTCTTATAAGCTGTATAAATACGATAAGGAAATACTAGTGATTGATGAATTGCTCCAACATTTGTAAGCTGAGGAATTAGATACTTCTGAATCCAAGTATCATTAATATATGAACCGCAATCGAGAATATTATTGAGATTGCGTAGAAGAGCCATATAACCAAGTCGATGCTCCTGTACAAGACGCACCCATTCAAGATCTCGAGCTTCATCTGTTTCAGCAGTAGAAATCTTTACTTCCCAGGTATCAGGAGCCGCAAGGAAACCAGTCTTATAATCATTAATCACACTAGAAGTAGCGTGAGTAAGATTAATAAGATCAAACATATTATAAGTACGAGAATTAAGCTTATACTTTCCAAGAGTATAAGCATCAATATTAGAAAGATAATCCCCGCATCCACGAACTAGTGCATGAGAACGCTTATTACCAAGAAAATCAACTGCGGCAAACAGCTCTGCCACATCATCAGGACGGTGGCAGAATGCACGATAAAAAGCACGCTTATTTTTAAATAACTTATCATTAAGCCAAGCTGCGGTAAACTGACTAATCGAGCGCATACCAAGTTGACTACGAGCAAAAACAGCACATTTAGCTACAAACTCATAGCCATAAGTATCTGCAATTTTATCGGTTAGCTCTAGGAATCGACTTTGTTGAGTCGCCGCAGACTCATAGAATCCCTTCTCTAGAAAAGAAGAGAAAAGTAGATTAAGCCATTCATCAATTGCGGGCTTTTCATAAACTGCGCCACCTTCATATGAAGTTACATTGGGGTGATTATTTTTTACTTTATTAAAACCGGCCATCACAAGTTCCTCTCTCTTGGATATTAATTATACACGTGAAATTGAAATAATGTCAAAATCATTATCTGTAATACGAAAAAGCTCAACAGTCCCTCCGCCAAAATATTTTACTGTATCACAATAATCATGATAAGTATTAATGGCATCAAGAGAATCTGTAAAAGTTTCGCTATAAAAACGACCTCCATTAATTGTGTGACCAACGACAAAATAATATCGCGCATTTAGTGGATCAGTACTTACAAGACGATCTGTTTGAGCGTAAAGATCATCAACAAATTTAGTATCATAAACCTTGTTTTTAGAATAATTAGGATAAACATTTTTTTCAATTGAATCATTATAATAATTGTACTTTTTCATTTTTAATTGCTTCTCCTTTATCATTTAATAATGAAGCTGTTGGCTGATTATATATTTGATTTTGTAAAAAGTCATATATTTCAAAATAAGAATTATTTACTCATTCTAAAGGATATTGTTTTCAATAAGGAATTACTTCATCTAGATAATGAATATATTGTGCGGCAGTTTCTTCAGATACTCATTTATTGCATCCATATAAAGTATTTACTGAAGCTGTTTTTTTAGCATAAGGACACTCAATAGCGTCACAATTTCAACAATATAAACGTAAAAGAATTAAATCTTCATTATCTAGCTTTTCTAATCTCGAATTGGACAAGACCATCTTTAATTCTCTGTTTTACCTTAGGTTTATCAAGTTGTTCTTGAGCATCTTCTCTAGTAGCATAAGCCATAGCATCACTAAGTTTAGTGACACGAACTCCCCAGCTATCTAGTGCTCTAAATTGTTTGTGATAAACTGGTTGATTGGTTTTAGGATCAATTAAACCAGTACATTTTCCGTAAATAATATATGACATTTTATAAGGCTCCTTATTAAATAACAATTTTTACTTTCAATATATATATTATAATATAAAAAATATAAATAGTCAAGTAAAAATTTAATTTATTCTAAAATTTTTTCTACTGCCTCTTTTAGCTCAAGATAATCTGCATACATTTCTTTTTCATGATTCATCATTCTTTGATAATTAGTTTCAATATCAGAACAGTATTCCATAATTTTATCTAATACTTGTTTAGAAATTGCTCCTCCATTTTGATAATAACTATCAAGGAATGCCAGCAAAGGTTCACAAATATGAAAAGGCATAAAATCATTTTCAGTAGATTCTTTTGCCAAAGCAAATTCATTATCCATAATATTTGCAATAGTATAGAGTTCTTTTTTCATATCTGTTGAAATCCAACTATTATAAGCTAGATTTCTAAGTCTTTTTGCTGCTTCAGAACGGGCAGAACCATCTTTAATATACATCATAGATTCTGCAATATCATCAATTTTTTGAACTACCTCTTCAACGAAAGCTCTATCATCAAAACGATGACTTGGAGCATAAGTATGAATATAAATATTATTTAAATCCATATGATCTAAGCAATATTGTTTTGCTTTCTCGATTGCCTTAAAAACTTCAGACATAATTCTCCTTAAATTAGACCAAGATAAGTCCGACCCTTAGTAAAACATGCAGCTTTAAGAATTGCAAAATCAATCACAGGATTCTTAAAACGCTTAACAATACTAATCATTTCTTCTTCAATAAGATCATTATAAAGAAGATTTAGAAAAGCTCCAATATTCTTTCCAGAATTATCCCAAGAGTCAAGATTAAACATGACCATTACTTTTTGCTTACACTTTTCGCAATCAGCAGAAGAAACAAAAGCATTTACAATATCCTGCTCAAGTCCTTCTCGAACTTGCGGCTGCTTAAACTTTTGAGAAGTTCCCTTATGCTCAAGAAATTCTTGAGCTACAATTTTTGCAACCTGAAAATGTCCAAACTTATCACGGAAATCATAATTCCAACAAACAATTCCTTCTCCATTAATATCATCTGGAAGATTAAAATGATTATCAGTAAGAAGATTAATAATATCTTCCTTTTTTGGGTTATTAAGAATAGCTACTGGACGATCAATCTGACTATAAATATCCTCAAGAAGATGTGCATAAATATCATAGTAAAGATAATTACCAGCATCAGTATCAAACATACCGATTACCCAAAATCCTGGAGTAAGATACTGCTTAATGCTACCAGCTTGCTTTGCTCCATCTACTCCATTAAGCCATTCTCCATACACAATAAGATTAGGATTTTGGGCAAGAAAATCTCGTAGCTTTTCAGTAGAAGCGTCAGTAGAGAACCAATTCATGAAATTGGCATTATCATGATCAACAGTTACCTCTCGTTTGCGGCTGCCGCAATGAATATTGCCAGATTCGTCAGCCCATGCAACAGCATTAGTACCATCAAGCTTAGAAAAACAATAAATCTTTCCGGTAAGGAAAGCCGCAACATCAATTTTAGTATCATCAAGACGCTCTACATGAATAAAGCTCTTATAAGTTGCCATTTTAATCCTTTCTAAAAATAGAATATTTATCTTCCCTTTATTATATTATACTATAAAAATATAGCTCCCGTCAAGTAAATTAATTTGACAGGAGCTATAATATATTTCTATCCATAAATAATTTGATCTTTAAATCTAATTCGATCTTCTTCTTCTAGATCAACATAAATATCAATTTTTTCATCAGAAGTTTCTGAAAAAGTCCATTCATTAACCTCTCGATCACACAAAAAAACATAATCATCTGCGGTAGGATGCTTAATTAGAATCCAAAAGTCATGTTTAGGATCCCATAGAGTAAATTCAAAATGGCTGAGAATATTGCGAGTAAAACCAATAGTAGAAACTAGATCATTAACAAAAATCATTTTAAGTCTCCTTTACATAATTAGCAAAATCTTTTACATTATGATAAAGCATAGTATATTTATCTGTTAGAGCTCTATCATCATGGAAATGACCACCAAAATATTGCTTAAAATTATCAGAACGCTCAAATTGATTAGCAATAGTATCTAGCCATTCTTCCATAGATTTATCTACTAAATGCTGATTAATATTATCCATAAACAAATCTCGATAATATTTCTCCATTTTTAGCGGAAATGTATGTCCAACCACAAAATCAATATCAAATCCAATATCAATCCAATCTTTAACAATCATATAAAGTTCTTTTTTAACCATATCGTTAAGTTGTTCATACGGATTCCAAGGATAATTATTATCAAGTCGATAATATTTATCTACAGAATATGCTCCTGGAATAAAAAGAATATTATAT
>Ga0326514_10003145_pt1 | contig 10486 bp, 24 predicted proteins | sample 3_2548_0518_D_FD_203653 | JGI IMG/M metagenome (GOLD analysis project Ga0326514, IMG submission 203653) | Bovine rumen microbial communities from UC Davis, California, United States - 3_2548_0518 | ecosystem: Host-associated > Mammals > Digestive system > Stomach > Rumen | place: USA... | reverse complement strand
TCGCAACCCATACAATGATATGAATTGTAATCCCATCTACATTCTTTACAAGTGTAAGTTTCAAAAACCATAATAATTCACCTCTAAAACTTTTTAACTAAAAGGTTCTCTTTTAGTTTTTCAATGATTGGAAATTGGTTTGAAAATCCAGTCATTGAAAAAATAAAAAAGAAAAGAAATGGCTACTTATTCATAGTACCCATTTATTGGAACATCTGACCCATTGATGAACTCCACTCTTGGTCTTGGGTTTGGATTACTGTAAAGGTCTACTTTTTTACCATAGACTTGGTAACCATCAAAACGAATAAATTTCTCAATGATTTCCCATCTTTTTTCATTCATCTCCATTTCTGCTAATTTTCTGTATTCAGTTCCTTTTCCACCACAGTATTTGTATGGATTAAAGACTTCGTGTTTTTCGTGGATTTCAAGTGTTCCCCAGTCCATTTTTTCCCATTCGCCATCGTAGTTTTGGAATCTTTGGGGGGTATAGTGGAGTACATATTCATCGTAGTAGCCTAACCATTTGTTTTCACAGTTGAAGCCCCTATCGATTAATCTCATATTCAACATTTCAATGGCTTTTGGAAGCCATTCATTTTCTTTAATTAATTGTTGTTTTCTTTCAGTATAATCCATTTTTTCACCTTGATAATTTTTTTGGGGTGTAAGGGTTTCGTGGGATTTAAACCCTACAGAAACCCATATGAAAATCAAAAATATAAAAAGAAAAAGATGATGGGGAATATTTAATCCCTATCTTTGTAGTAATCATCATCTTCAAAAAGTTCATCTTGTAAAGCAAATTCCACAGAACTGCTTGAAAGTTTGTTGTATGCTTTGTCAAATGCTCTGACTTCTTTAGGGGTTAATATGTCCTTTTGAATAGCATAATTGTAAAGGTTGCTTAAACTAAAATGTGCATTTTTCAACCCTAAAACTCCTTTGTAAGCATCAAGTTTGTATTCTTTCCTCATTGGGAAAGGTTGCCAGTCATCATCAGAACTGTAGATCCCTTTGAACTCAATACATTCAACATCTTCACCATATTCGTATTTCAAGTGTTCGGTTGGATTATTTGCGAACATTACTGCAAGGTTGGTGTAATCTTCGATGGTTGCTTTCCATTCTCTGATTACTCTGCCAGTAGTTTTGGTGTCAATTCCACCATCAGAGTAGGTTTCACCAGTTGGGCTTGTTGTTGCCCTACTGAACTCAATTTCTTCAGTCTTGGTGTTGTAGGATAAGTAGTAACTTACTCCATAACATTCAAAGTCCATTTCACAGTTGTTTCCGATGATTTCGGTACATTCTTTTATGATTGATGTTCTTGCCATTTTTTCACATCTCCTAATTTTTAATATTAATCACTATGAAGTAATTGTTAATAATATTATCTCATTCATAGTATATAAAGGTTTTGTATAAAATGGTGTAAAAAAAATAGGAGTTTATAGGATTCCCATTTGTTTGGCAATCAGTATAAACTCTTCTGCTTTGGCATTGTATTCGCCAGTTTCGATGACTTCATCAAGGTTTTCTAAATCGGTTTGTAAATCAGAGAGATATGGTAGTTTGAGTTCTTTACCATTATCAAGTATTATGCGATTGGTGTAACTGCCACTATACTTGTGATATGTTTTTTCGCTATGTTTTTGCAATAATATCAATAAACCGATTATGCTATCACGAAGTTCTTCGCTAATCAAGTATTCTGTCATCGTAGTAATCTCCTTTCCCATATTTCACTTTTGTTAAATAGTTTTTCATCTTTGTCTAATGTATCGTGTACTGTGTTGAATTGGAAAATGAATGTGGATTGTTTATGACATACTGGGCAATGATAATGATATTGGTTTGAAAAAATAAACCTTAACTTCAGTAGCCAAAATGGTATCCATTTGTCTGATCCACAATGGTTGCAATGCAATCGGTATAATTTCCAAAGTTTCCCATCTTTTTCGTTTAATCGTTGCATTGGTATCGCTCCATTTTCATATGTATGAATGTTATGAGTAGGGCTTCAAGGTGGTCTGCTCTACTGGTTCTTGGTCTTTCGTTGCAGTAATCCACAAATTCCTTAAGTATGTGTTTGTATTTTTGAGAATATGTTGCACCTATTCAAACACCACCTTGTTGTTGAGTTCGGCTATTTCTTGGTAGTTTTCAATGATGTCTTTTTGCAATCGGTTAATCAGTTTCAATCTACGATTTTCCCTTTCTAATCTACAAATCTTTTTGTCTTTATCTTCAGTCATTCTAACCATCTCTGAATATAATATAGCAGTCCAACAAGCATTAAACCAATCAATGTTAATCCTATTGTATCATTCAATGTTCTACTCTCCCACTTCTTTTAATATTCTATCTTGTACCTTTAACTGATATTGTGTAAGGTCAATTATCTTTTGCAATCGTTCAATTTCGGCTTGTTGCTCATCAACTTTCCTTTCCAGTTCTCTTCTACTGTATAGTTTAGTGTTTGCAGTTAGTTCCAGTTCATCATTTAACTTGTTGATGGTGGCTTGTTGTTTCATCAGTATGTCTATGAGTTCTTGTAGATTGTATTCCTTGCCAGTTTCATCACGAACACAGTTTATGACATCACCATAAAAAATGACTTCAAATCGCTTCTCACTCATTCTATCGCTTCCTTTGGAGTTCCGAATAACAAACCATTTAATCTCTCATTCTCTTCTTGCAATTGAACAATTTGCTCATACTGTTCAATATTGGTCGGTTTTAATAATTTTATCTCATTTCGCAATTTCATATTTTCTCCATCTGATTTGCCACACAAGTCTTGAAGTTTACGAATGGTGGATTGTTGCTCATTCAACAAAACCACAACATCATCATCAGATAATTGGCTTTCACCATCATAAAAACAATGCTCACAATAATTCAAATCTTCCCATTCTTTCAATGAAAATCGTTTCTCACTCATTTAATAATCACCACCTAATACATCAAGTTTAACCAATCTTGTTTTACTACAATTCTTATACAATTTATCCATCGCAGACTCCACATCTAAATCAAAAACCTTAACACAATGCTCATCAACAAGACATTCCAAAAGATTAGGTGGAATGATTTTCACCATTCCACACTTATAACATTCCTTATCCAATTTTTATGCTCTCCTTAAATAATATCTGCTCCAACTGTACTTTTCTTTCCCTATTACTGCATCGTAATCTGCCCCACATCTTCGGCAAGTCCATTCGTGTTCAAACCTTGCTTGATATTTATGAGCATCATACAACACACCATAACGATGACAATGGGGGCAATAATCCACAAAACTACGATAATACCATTTATAAGGCAAACCACATCTCACACTTGGTCTTGCCCACATCGAAACTATTGGATATTTCGGTTTAACACTCACAACATTATAAGTATGAATATGGTTCTTTGAACGATTAACAATCATATCATCGTAATGCACACCATTGATTTCAGTACAGTTAGTAACATTAACTTGACTCTGATTAGCAGTAACTGTAATGTTATCATCTGCATAATCAACACTCACACAAACACATAGCAACAAAAACACAATGAAAATCCAAAACAATAAACCTTTAATGTAGTCAATAATCACTCTCCCATCATATCTAAAAACAATTCCTTATTCTCAACTGTAAACCGAATAGTAACCAAATACTCCATCTCCCAAAGACCCACAAGTTTACCACTTTGTGGATTAAGGATTTGAAAATCACCTAATCCAAATTCGTGCATATGTCTGAAGATTCCAGTAGGGATCTGATAACCATTATGAATATAATAATAACCTTTCGTATCCACCTCATACACATCAGAAACATCACTTACCCTACGAATATCTTCAACATCCAAATCACCATCAAAGAACTCTTTTAACTTCTCAATCAAACTTTCAACTCCCAATTATCAAAAATATTCTTAATTACTGGAACAGTAACTGCATTACCAAGACACTTATACCTTTGACTATCACTTATCAACTCTCCATCTGCACCATACTTTGTATAATTATCAACAAAACCTTGCAATCGCTCACATTCAACTGGAGTCAATTTTCGGATATGATAATCTTCAGTAACAGTACCCCAGATCCCACCAGTCTGCAAACAACCACAATGCTCCCTACGAACAATACCCTTTGCAATTTTACGATTGCCTCTATTCAATAAAACACCATCATTAGGATATGCCTCTTTATAACCTTTCTTTGTGGTTTCCCTAATCGGCAAATATGGTTTATCTTTCACTACATTGTTCTTTCGTTTCTCATTAAAACATCCATCTGTTCTTGTGTTAAGAAATATTTCATTTCCACATCTTTCTCTAAAATATCCTTTAATGAAGATTCGCTCTCTCCTTTGGGGAACGAATTCTTGGCTATTATACATCTCCCATTCCACATCATACCCCATCTTGGCAAAAATTTCAAGTATTCTCTTGTAAGTTTCTCCCTTGTTATTAGATAGTAAACCTCTAACATTTTCGAGTAGAAAATACTTGGGTCTTTTGTCTTTGAGAATCCTTGCGATTTCAAAAAAGAGAGTTCCTCTTGTGTCATCGAATCCTCTTTTATTCCCACTATTTGAGAAAGATTGGCAAGGAAATCCCCCAATGAGCAAGTCGAAGTTTGGCAACTCCTCTGTTCTGATTTCTCTGACATCTCCCAAGTTTGTATGGTTTGGGAAGTGTCTACGATAAATCGACTTTGCATATTTATCAATCTCCGAATAATTTATACAATTCAACATTTCTGATTTATTTGATTGTTGGATTCCACATTCAAACCCACCAATACCACTAAATAAACTTAAATAATCAATCAATCTTATCACCAAATATGATTATCCAGTAATTCGATTTCCATTGTGTAAGGCAAGGAGAAATCCCTCTTGAATCATACACTCTATTTTGCATTTTCCATTGAGTTCTATTGTTAGAGTTTTTTTCTCCAATCCCACCATATACAATAACTTTTCTTTCACATTCTTTCATTGAACTGAAAGCACTCTATCACATCTTCACAGTTCTTCGCATATACCCTACAATATCCATCATCATAAAATTGGCATTTTTGACAAAAATCACAAGGTTCAATAAACACTTGCTTGGTAGTCATAGGATCAGCCCCATCTTCACTAATATATGAAAGACAAATGTCCTCTGAATCTGTTAGACTTATATTTGCATTAGGGTTAAATCCTTTCAGTTCCTTTTGCAATTCATTTACTTTCATCAAAATCACCATTGGATTTCTGCTCACTATAATAATACAAATCTGCACGAATATCTTGCAAATCACTAATGATAGCAAGTTCAACAATCAAAATTATCAATCCCACGAAAAAATTACACAACAATAAAAATTCACTCATAATGTTTCATCTCCTACGAACAATCGAAATTCACTCACCAAAATTTTCACAAATTGTCGATCCAATCCAACACAGTAGCACCATCATACTCCTTATCCCAAACAAACCAAGCAAAGCAAATAGCACTACCTTTCAAAGTGTCAGAATCATTAGGATAACATCTCATTCTCTTAACGAACACCAAAACTTTCTTCGGTGGATTATCTTTCAACAATTTTTCATATCTCTTTTTGCTTTCAAGGAACTGAATCCTTAAAAACATAGCAACCTTACGATTACTTAACTCTAATGCTTTATCTACAAATTCCAAAGCAAGATTATAAGGTGGATTCGTGATAATATCACCATCAAACACCTGATCTTGGACAAGAAAATCAATGCTTTCTTCTTCCCCATAGCCACGATACACCAAATCGGTGCTTTTCACATTATGTCCTTTTTCCTTTAATCTCTCTGACAGTTTACCACTACCACAAGCACACTCCCAAACATTCACATCAAAATCTTCGTGTTCCAATAAATAATCAATAGCAATTGGGTTTGTGGAATAATAATCATTACCTACTCTTGCAGTATTGCTATGATTACTTGCACCTAATGTAGAACCTAATGTTTTACTGTTTCCCATTATCTAACTCCTATTTCCATCTTTGTATTCTTCCCAAGTCCTTGTCTTGAATATAATCTTGTTGTTGCACCATCTTGCAATGTCCTTTTGATAGCGATTGAACTTATCATAGGGCATCACGAAAGGATGGATCTTGTAGTCATCCCAAAGATGATGTATTCTCATTAAATCTTCTTCTTCAGTAGACCAATATCCAACAAGCACATAACACATCAATTTGTAAGGTTTGATGTATTCAAGCAAATGCTCAATCTTACTGTCAAGGTTTTCTCTTGGATTATCCCAAGCAATCTTTATCGCTTTTTGGTGTTTGAGTTCTTGCAATGCTACTCCTTGCTCATCATTAAATAAGCGAATATCAATGCCTTGTAAGTCTACTTTTTGATCCCATTCTAACAATTGGTCTACTGCACTCTGCCAGTTAGGATTAGCAAAGAAATTGTTATCTTGCACTTGAATCCATTTCCCATTAGGATTAAGGTTCTTCGGCTCAACAGAATGTATATAATCTTCCTTTTGTCTTACAACACAGAAAGGACAGTTTCTAATACAACCCCTACTGAACCAAACAATACTGAAATCACAATTAGGATACAAAGACCAGTCATAATTGCAATCTTCAATCTCCTTTGGCAACCTTGAAGTTATGTCAAACCCAGTACCACCAGTAATCATATCTGAAGTTACATAACCCTTATCAGTAAAATCAAACAAACTAAAAGCATAAATCTTATCATAAGAATCGTGGTATAATGGGCTATATATATATATCATCGCCAAGACTCTTGTGATAAGCACTTACTTGCATCATTGCAGTATTCACAATCTTCGGTTCAAGATTATACAATCCAATTTTCATTTTAATCGATCTCTGCAAAGTATTGGTGGCATTTCACAAGTCTATTTTGGTTTACTGTTATTAACTGCCAACTTGGTGGCTCTAATTGTAAGTATTGTTGGTCTGGGTAACCATCGTAGCCCAAGAAATGCCCACAATATCCATAAAATATTTGTTTATAACCAGTAGGAAACCTTTTAAACTCCGACCACCAAATATTTTTATGATTATGACCCTCAAGGTACATATCTGCAACAATATGTTCAGTATTTCTCTCCAATTTACCCATAGCCAATGGTTTGGTCTTTGATGAACCTTTACCGTGCCTACAAAAGACACTAAAATCAAAATCATTAATAGAAAATGTATCTAAATTCTGATTGCAATAAGGAATCCCCAACTCTCTACACATATCTTTAACAATATTGAAACCAAATTCCTTGTTTAAACGATATTCGTGATTACCCATACAGTAACAAACAATATCCTCCTTGAATGGTTTGATATTATTAATAAAATATTCTCTCTGCTCTTCAACAGTACAATCTTGCCCATAAGCACTATCCCCAACATTCTTACTTGCAACTTCCAACATATCACCAAGTAAATAAATTCGGCGATTTTTAAGAGGTTTTATAGTTTTAAGCATCTGCTTAAACAAATCCTTATTAAAAGTAGGATTCCCTATGTGCAAATCTGAAATAGGAATGATATTCACTACTGTTTTTGAGTTCAAAGCATATTGATCCAACACCATTATATATCACCATCTAATTTTTTCCATTCAAATCCTTGTTTTTTAACTTCTTTTTCTAAATCTTCTAAATTAACCCTTGAAATATGTTTATGGTAAATTTTCCCATTATTATCTCTTAAGTTAATAACATATCTCCAAAGGAATCCTTGTTTGCAACTATTACATTTAACTGTTGAAACTCTATAGTATCCAGTAGTGTTCGTGGAATTATGTTTATTTGTACAAGATTTAGTCATCTTTATCTTATCTTCTATGCTCCAAATTTTTCCAAAATTAGGATGCTTTTCACCACTCATAGCATTACTTATTTTGTCTTTCGCTTCTTTAGAATGGTGTTTCCCATACATTGGATGAAGTTCCCCACATCTCCCATAACAATGATGCTCTTTTCCATATTTTGCATCATTTTTTCTATGAAATTTATCGTGGACATCTTTTGGAACACATTGTAAATTTTGGATTCGGTTGTCTGTTTTATTGTAATTAATATGGTGAATTACACAATTTTTTGGAATTGGTTTTCCATAATGTTCTTCCCATATCAAACGATGTAATAACTGGTTATTATTCCCTTGCTTTTGTGAACTAATTTTATAATACCCATAATTATTCAATGTAGCATTTCCATATTTCGTTTCAATCAATCTTATTCACCTTTTCCTTTTGTTTATTCCTAATCTTCGTAATTCGCCTCTGATTTGTCTTAATTCATCATCAAAGTTTTCTTTTCTTTTTTCGGTTATGTATCCAGTTCCATTTTCTTTTGGTTTTATCCATTTGGTTCTTTTCCATTCGTTTTTTTGGTCTTGCAATGCTTTCTTACTGCAACTTTTGGTGCAGTATACTTGTCTATGGTGAGTTGGTGTATAGTAATTGCCACAATAATGGCATTTTTTCACTATACTTGCTTTATTTAAATGCAACACTTCACCATTCGTATACTTTCCTCTTAACCATTGGATTTCCTTGTACGATAATTTAATTATTCTCATCTCCTAACCATTCGTACTCATCATCAGTTTCATCTTCATTGAAACCAAGTTCAAAATCATAATGACCGAAACATAACTCATTCAATAATAAGAACACCACTATAACAATGCTCCAATAATAATGACCAGTAGCATTAGACAAGTTGGCTACAAACATACTAACCATCAACATACAATACTGGCATAATAAGAAGATGAAAAAAAGAATGAAATAAAAGATTGGATTCATACTATTCATCACCGATTTCCTTGAGCATTATTTGGAACAGTCTTTTTTTCATATCGATTTCGTTTCTTAACTTGTGATAATGCACTCTTCTATCTCCAAGTTCCATTTCAATGTAAGCATCTTTCTCTGCAACTGTAGGTTTTGCTTTACCAATTGCAGTTGCCCAGTCAGTATTCAATAAAATATTTGCTTTGTCTTGTTCATAATCTCCTTTAAATTCCCAGTATCCATCTTCTAACTCTTCAATCTCTTCGTTAAGTTTTCTTATCTCATCGTTCATTGTGATTCCTCATTGGTTTTATGTTGAGTTGTTTTCTAATCTTGTTTAACTGGTTTTTATCCCAATCTACTTTGATAAGTTCCTTTTTCACTTTCCTTGCGATTTCAAGGGTTTCATAATTGCCAAAATAAACATTGTTTTTCCTTATGATAAACCCTTTTCTACCTTTCAATATGCTAATATAAGTATCATTGAAATCTCTATGTGCCTTTTTTCGTGGAAGTCCAGTTGCTTTCCTTGAAAAACCATCTTTTCGTATTATTTTTCGCATAATCCACCTATACTGTCTTGGAGTAAGTGTGTATTTTGCTTGAAGATTATAGGCACTCATTCCTTGATCCAAGTCTTTTAGAAAGTTAGTCCAGTTTATTGTTGGCTCTACCATCATCATTTTCACCTATTGTATCGGTAAAGTTTACTATTGTTGCTCTGTTTTTGCACTTCTAAATCACGAAAGTAATTCTTTTTTAAAAGGTTGCTCACTTTCGCAGAGGATAATCCTTTACCTAATTTGCCTAATTTGAAATCGTTCCCTTGTAGAAATTCGCTTATTTCTTTTGCAGAAATCCACTTGCCTTTATTAAGTACGAAGTAGCATTTGATTACTCCTTTTGCTCTTTCTTCCATTGGTTATCACATCTTTTCGGTTCTTATGATGTAATGACTTGCTCTGAAGTCATCTTCATATCTGCTTGGGGTTGTTTTGTCTTGGCTTTGGTAGTGGTTGCTTGAGTAACTGTACTCTCTATCGTTAGGTTGTTCAAGTTTCTCTACAACTAATTGACATATTCTGCAACCATCTTCTAATATGATTGGGTATTTGTTCAAGTTCACTATTTCAAGTGTGATGTGTCCTCTGAAGTTTGGATCAATGAAACCACTTGTAATATGCACTAATAATCCAATCCTTGCAAGACTTGAAACACCCTCAACTCTCCCAACGAAGCCATTAGGGATGTGTACTTTCTCCAAAGTGGAAATCAATACCAATTCGTTTGGTGGTATCACTACACGATTAAAGTTTTCCACTACATCAGTTTCATCTGCTAATGGTGGAACTATAACTCCCTTGTTTAACCTAAAGTGCAAATCAATACTGCTTGGTTGCAAATATAATGAATTAAAGGGTTGTATGAAGTCAGAATGTTTTTTCTGCAACTCCAACAATCCTTTATCGCTTAAAATACTCAATTATTCACCATCCTTTTTAAACCATATATTGAAATTATTGCTCATTGTAGTAGTATGGATTTCTTTTATCTCTCCAAACTCCTCTTCAAATGCTCTTAACAATTCCATTGGTAAAAAATCAACAGTCCAAATTATAATAAATCTGTCTTGGTTGAAATTGAACCAAGCAAGATTCTTA
>Ga0326514_10003144_pt1 | contig 10487 bp, 28 predicted proteins | sample 3_2548_0518_D_FD_203653 | JGI IMG/M metagenome (GOLD analysis project Ga0326514, IMG submission 203653) | Bovine rumen microbial communities from UC Davis, California, United States - 3_2548_0518 | ecosystem: Host-associated > Mammals > Digestive system > Stomach > Rumen | place: USA... | reverse complement strand
CTCCAGGATGCTCTCAAAGAATTTGGGGAGCTTTTTATAATCTGATATGGTCCTGACTGACAGGACGCCTGTCCTGTTATTGATATATGATTCCATGGCCTTGGCTACAGTCATATGTGTCTCTTCAAGATGAGTCTCAAAGAGCCATTCTCTGGCCTGCTTTTCAGAGAGCGCTTTGGCTTTTTTCCAATCGTCACCACATTCATCAGGGTGGACAGTGAAACTCTTGCGGACCTGTTGACCGTTGATCATTTTCGTGGCGCGTGTCCTCCAGGCCCCGGAAGGTAATTTTTTAGCGTTTGCCATCTTATTCCTCCAATTTCACAAGCAAATCAGTGTCAAAACTTGAGCCATCAGCCTGGATCTTTACATGAGCAGCAGATATCTTTTTGCTTATAAATGATTTTCTTAATTGTTCATAGTTCCCATCTGAAAAGAAGATCGTGCCAATTCGTAAATCATTAACAAAAACAGCCAATGCATCAGTTTTGGTGGAGCAGGTTAAAAACTCCAAACGGATTGTCTGTCCTGTTAACTTGAATTGACTGTCAACAGACTGCAAAGCTCTCAAATCATTTTGAGCCTCATCATATCCATAGTTGGATATATGAAATTTCTTAAAACCACGGAAATGCTCTGATTGAATGAATTCCATGACAGGACCTGGTTGAGGTTCATCCGTTTTTTTGAAAAGATTCTTTAAAAAGTCCATAGTCAATCCTCCTTTTTGTGATCAAGTAAAATGTTGATTGTTTCTTTTATTGATAAAGGCGCAAGCCTATATTTTAGAATCAATTCTTTTTCAGCCGGGGAGATAGTTAATTTATCATTCTCATTTTGCTTGTCAACAAGGGCCGACAATGTACAATTGAAATATGCTGCAATTCTTTTGAGCATAGAAACAGAGGGAACAGCTTTTCCTGTTGCCCATTGATTAAAAGTCGGCGGATTGACGTCCAGATCGATCGCAATTGTCTTTTGATTTTTCCCGGACAGCTCAATATAATATGTTAAGTTAGTGGCTAAAATTCTTTTTTGTTCTTGATCGTCATTATATGATCCCATCAATACGTCCTCCATGCGCTCATTATACGCAATTAATAAGAAAATATCAATTATTCATAATTCAATATTGACAATTCATTTAAAATGAATAGAATAAGATACATGAGGCGCAATATATAGTATTTTTTAAAATGGGAGGACAACATCATGGAGGTCAGCATTGCGGCTTGTCGCGTTAATGCCAAGATGACTCAGACAGAATTTGCTGAGGCTGTTGGTGTATCATTACCGACAATAACAAATTGGGAAATGGGAAGGACTGAGCCCAGGCTTGGACAGCTTAGAAAAATCAGCGAAATATCAGGGATTCCAATTGATAACATTGCTGTCGGCGGTTCAAAAAATATGAATTGCAATTCATAATACATTATGAATTGGTGGAAATTATGAGAAATAATCAGACAAAAAAAGGAGTCAAGTTTGAGGCTGAGTGTAAAAAATACATGATCCTCAGGCATATAAACTCAAAGGAACAATTGAGAAGTCTCACGACAGTGGGCTCCAACAGGACATTTTTGAAATATTTCAAAGATCCTGACCTCATGCCTCTGGGAGTGGCAAATGAGATCATGGAGGCGCTCAAGGTTCCAAATTTAGAAAGAGCATCATTCATTGAGATGCTGATGGGAGGAAATTAAATCATGGGGGGAGCTATCTTGCCATTTATCATGGCATTCTGCTGCGTAATGCAGCCGATCAATGAGGCAGGTCTGCCTAGTGAAAAATCACCGGAATGCATTGAATTATCAATTGAGGATGCTCAGCTGATGCTGGGCGTGGCTCAGAGTGAGTCAGGCAATCAAGGGCCTGATGGGGCTTGGATGGTCTTATCTGTCATATGGAACAGAGTACAATCTGAGGACTATCCCAACACAGTCAAGGATGTTGTGTCTGCCTCTCATCAGTTTGCTGATCCAGCAGCTCTTGAGGATGTCTGTCCAGATGTCCATCTTGCCCTTGCAAGATTAGAGTCCGGGGACGTTTGTCCTGGGATCATAGCTTTTGAGGGAATCAAGTCAAATGTTCTGTCGAAATATGCAAAGTATGCATTCACATACCGACAGCACAAATTTTATACGAAAAAAGAGGATTGAGATGAAATAAATACAAAAAAATAAGCTGGGGGGACAGCTTATTTTTGGGTAAATAATTTGGAAATATAGACCAATTGTATTATTCCCTTACGTGGGGGATTAGTTACATTGATATATTACCATGAGATATCCCCACCATCAATAAAATCAAGGATTATTCTCACTCTTTTAGGAGCGATTAAAAATATTAACTTTGATGACATTGGTGAAAGTAAATAAGTTTTAGGAGGAGATCCTGGATGTATATCAGGAGGGAATATTTTGCGGGGAATCATGTTCTGATAAAGAATCACAGTGCCAAAGTGATTGGCATACCATTTAAGCAAAGGATCAAGAGGATGAGGGAGACGCCTGAGGCAATGAAAAAGTATAACAATGCAAAGAGGGCGGAAAAGCTCCAGCTTTTGATCATGCTGAATTTTGATCAGGGATTCCATATCACATTAGATTATCCCAAAGAGGACAGGCCGCAGACGTATGAAGAGGCAGAGGACAACCTAAAAAAGTGCCTATATAAGACAGCCCGGAGGCTGAAACGTCAGGGCAAGGAATTCAAATATATAGCAGTCACGGAGAGAGGTAAAAAGGCAGCAGCTCTCCATCATCATGTCATCATAGAGGGCAAGTCAGACATTCTGGAGGAGCTCATGCACAATTGGGGCTCACACATGAAGATCTCCACCATGTATCAGGAGGGATTATATAAAGACCTTGCAGAATATTTGGTCAAGATCGAGACAAAAGAGGAGCTAGCCAAAGGGAAAAGTAAATATCACAGGTCAAGGAATCTCAAGAAGCCTGTTGAAAAGACAATCATCATGAGAGGCCCGATCAAAGATGATCCTCTGATCCCGAAGGGATTCAAACTTGTTGAGAATTCCCTTGTAAATGGATTCAATGAGGTCATTGGAGTGAAGCATCAAAAATATATGATTGAGAGATGTCCAGAACCTAAAAAGGTGCCTAAATCAGTCCCCAAAAGTGACGCAAAAAGGAATAAAAAGGGAAGTATTTGGGAATCCATAAAGAAATTATTTAGGAGGCGTTAATGAGATTAGAGATCTATGTGAGCAACATCCGAAATCCCGCCATCCAAAAACATGCTCAGGCAAGATGGATGATCTGCGCTTATCAGGGGGACAAGGTCCAGGATCAGAGAAAAGGATCCGTGACACTCTCCAACGCCACCACTAAAAAGGCGGCTCTTGTGGCGTTGAGGGATGCCTTGAAGAGATTCAACAAGGCAGCAGTCATCAAGATATATGTCCAGGATGATTTTGTCAGAAACATGCTCCGGGCGAAAATGCCTGAGAGATGGGCGGCAAATAATTGGAGGCTGCTGAGGTATAACAGAGAGATCCATCATCTTGAGCTATGGCAGGAGATCTCCTGCCTGTTAAAGATCCATGCAGTAAGCTACGCCGGAGCAGATGAGACGGCTGGCAATATAAAAATCAAAGAATTGGAGGAATTAATAAAAAATGTCAGAAACTAATATCGGGACCTGTAAATATTGCGGACAGACAAGAGTGATCGAGACAGCCGGTGATATCTCTGAGGCTGAGCGCAATGCCATGGCGACAGACTTATGCTCCTGTGGAGCAGCACAGGCAGAAAAAAGAGCTCGTGAAAGAAGAGAACATATAAACAGCTTTATTGATGACAATTTTGATGATTTTGACGGAAAGATCATCAGGGAGATCATTGACCAGGTAGAGCAGCAGATTTGGAAATCAGTGACGATCAACATGGATGAGGACAGATCATGCAAGATTTGGCTTGATTCTGATGCATATCTCAACATGAGAATCAAGGCACTGACCACAAAGGAGCTCAAAGTGTGATGCATAAAAGGACTAAGGAATGCGCGATTGATCCAAAAGTTAAAAAGAAAGTAGAGGAGAGGGATGATCACTGTTGCATTTTCTGCGGGAAAAGTGGCAGAGGAGAGGCCCATGTCATTCCAAGGTCCCAGGGAGGGCTGGGCATTGAGCAGAATCTTGTCACAGCCTGCAGGGAATGTCACAGGCTCATGGACAACACTGCCCTAAGGCCGATATATCTGAGCATTGCCAAAGGCTATCTAAAAAACATATATCAGGGGTGGTCTGAGGATGATGTTATTTATAGAAAAGGCGAAAAGACAAAGGCTCAAGGCTCATGGATAAATAAAAACCTAGTAAATAACGGGGATTCATACATTGAAAATATGAAAAAGCCCGAAAAGACAAAGGACGAGAAAATAGTATTTTTTGAGGATTACATTGAGGGGATTGATAAGAAATGAGATCAACAGATATGGAGATGGTCCTTGAGACATATGACCATGCAGAGAATAAGCGCAAGGCAATTGAGGCAACATCAAAGCTGCTCAACGTGTCTCCGGAAGAGATCAAAGAGGTATTGCAGAAAAATGGGAGGGTGATTGATTTCCAAAAGCCCATAAAGACAAAGGAAGAGAGGGCAAAGGCGTCAATAAAACCAAGGGCCATGGAACCGCCCAAAGAGGCTGATCCACCGGAGCCAGCAAAAGAGGCAGCAGCTCCTGAGCCTATGCCCGAATATGTCAAAGAGGTCCTTATGAATGGGATGGACCAGCTTGAGCAGGAAATCCAGGAAGCCACCCAGCGCCTCAAAATGCTTGAGGGTAATTACAAAGTATTGACGGACTACATTTTCAAACAATGACCTTTTGGCGGGAATTTATCACAGTGAAAGCCATTGGAACATAAAACGCCCCACAAAAAGTGGGGCAGAGAGGAGGTCAAAAGGGGAATGATTGACAGTGATGTCCCTCAGGAGGAAAGTTTTGAGCACATAGAGGAAACCATGAACAAGAGGCGCAAGAGGCATGTCCAAGAGTGCGCAATGAGACGGCCCTACTATGGCACAAGTTTAGATAAGGAGTTAAAAGATGCAAAGAACAGAGCGAGAGCTCACAGACGTGGAGATGATTGATCTCTTTTTTGAGATTGTTCAGATCATGCTGGATGCATACAACAAGCCACTCAGACCAGATTTTGAAAAGAGGTCAAGGACGGCACAGGCAGGATATGACATCATGATCCTGCTACATAAAAAGGGAATAATTGCGCCGGGAGAGGCACAGGGAAAATTGAAATTATAGGAGGATGACATGACAAAAAGTAAAATGGTCGAATTTTTCAAGAGATTTGATGATGAGAAATTCCACACATATGAGCACGGGACAGATTTTGATTTTGTAATTCATGACCAGGAGCACAATCAATTTATCCATACCGGAATAGGAACCGGGGACAGTATGTCCATGATGCTGTTATATAGTGCAATCAGTTTATACAGAGCAGGGCAGCAGGATCCCAAGGCGAAAAGAGTCTCAATTGAGGACTATGCTGAGAGCGTAAAGCAGGGAATCATCAAGGCATGGACAGAGAATGTTTTTGATCTGGAGGACATTCATACTTTTGACGGAGACAAAGGATGATTAGACCAGAGAAAAAACGGAACCGAAAAACGGAGCGAAATTTGCAGATCTGTCTCCTGAGGCAGCAGGGCCAGAGCTACAAAGCCATTGCTGAGAGATATCAGATCAGCGTGGCAAGAGTGAGGCAGATATTGGAGGTGTGGGATGAATCAGAGATTGAAGCCGGGGGACAGGATCAAGTGCCACAGCAATGCTGACATGCACATGTACGAGAGAATGTTGGTCAAACATGGTTACAAGGTCCAAACAGATTTCAGAGATTACACGGTAATCATATTAGAGGATGAACATGAACAAGAGACAGACAGTAAAACATTATAAAAGAAAATGGCGTCAGCTCCTGGCCGACGTATTTAATGACAAGCTAAACATCAGGGTCAAGCCTTCCAGGATAAAGACCTACATCAGAAAAAGCGAGCATGCTGTCCTGGTGGGAGGAATCGCAAACGGATATATCCTGGAGCTAAACTTCACGGCGAAGGAGGAAAAAGATGAGCGCAGCAAAGAAATGTGACAGATGCAAAGAGTTTTATGATCCATTTAATCCAGGGCGTTACATTGTAGAAGGGAACAAAGCATTGGGTGACAAAATCGTCGATCTGTGCCCAAATTGCGCAGATACACTTAAAAAATGGCTAAAAGGTGATGTGCAGATGATTGTTTTCACAGGGGATGAGGAGATCAAAGATGACGAATCAGAGACGGAATAATCCTCAGGACATGAACGTGAGGGAGCAGATCGAGAAGATCCAGGAGGATCTCTGTGATATGGTCTGTAAATATTATCAATCGGCGGAGGACAAGATCAACGCCATAAAAGGCAATGATCAGACACTGAGACAGGAAATAATTGAGGTATGTCAGAAAGAATTAGCAAGGCATTGCGAACAGTGCCCACTCAAAAGACTATAAAGTTATATCTGAAAGTGACAAAAGACAAGTATGAGCTCCCTCTTGCAGTGGCGGAATCGCCCAGGGAGCTTGCCATGATGTGTGGGACGACAGCCAATTGTGTGATGAGTGCTATATCCCATCACCACAAGGGATGGCTAAAAATAGAGATAGGAGAAGAATATGAGCAGAGTAACAGCGTGGAATGATGCAAATGACGATATGAACAAAAAAATAGACGGTTTAAGCATTGAGCAGAAGGATGCAGTGTTAAAGATGTTTAATCTTGTAGAGATTAATAAAAGCCTGGCATTGATAGCAGACAATCTGACAAAGATTGCAAAAGAACAGAATTTGCAGACTCTTGAAATGAAGAGGCGGAAATGATCGGATATATTATAGCAGGCTTAGGATTCATTTTCTTGGCGTTTATAGCTGGCTATATCACCGGATATCATGATTGTTTTGATTATCTAAGGAATGAGCTGGACAGATTCAAGGCTGAAAAGGATAAAAGCGAATGAAACAGATTGACGGACAGATGAGTCTGTTTGATTTTATTCCAGAAAAACCAATTTGTGATCACTCCGGGCATACATGCAACAAGCAAAATCTCTGGGAGATTGCTGATACATTGGATGATCTGCAGTGCCCTCATGTATGTTGCAGGCTATGCAGCATAAAGAATTGTGGAGCCCGTTGCAATGGATCAGAGGAGCCCAAAGAGCAGACAGATGATTATATTAAAGAAAATCCGACATGTTTTTATGTCTTTGGACATTACCTTGACAGGGCAAGCGGCTGGCATAAAGTCCCTGATGAGCTCCCTATATTTAACACTTGGAGACTGATTGACGTTGTCGTTTACGGCAAGAAAACAGGGACCGCTTGGATGGAACACGAAAAATGGGAGGCTAAAGATTGGGCTTTTAGAAGTGTTGACGACAGAGGAAACGCGGAGACAACGGAAGTCCTGGCATGGAAACTTTCAGAATTAGAAAACACGCAGGATTTGGAGAATGTCACTCTGGAGGAATTGAACAAAAAAATCACAGAGAAGACAGGGATTAAGTTCGAGGAAAATCCAAAATATCCCGGTGAATATGTCGCAAAGATAAAAGGCGGCTATACGTTAGAGTTTTCTTTTAGCACATATATGACAGAAGATGGCGGGGATGGCAAAAAAATGATTCTTTTGGGATGGAGCAACAAAAAAGGCGAGGGCGGAGGCTCTCCAGGAGACTCGATTGAGGAGGCCGTTGATTATTTCAAAAAGGCGCTTGAGCGAATAGAGAAGCTCAAAAAGAACGCTCCAAAGGCAGCAGGTGACAAAATAGGAGGAGACAAATGCCAGAAGACGGAATAAAAATGATAATGAACGAGGACGGAGTCTTTGAGAAATACAATGATGAGTATGATCTTACGATTCATTTTGAAAGCCAGGAAGAACAGGATGTCTTCATAAAAAATGCACAGACAGCAGTCACAAGAGAAAAAATCGAACAGATTAAGGAGGATGCGCTTCATGACATATACATGGCAGGTGTCAACATGACGGGAGAATATCACGGCTGTTGGGTACGTTTTAAAGATATTGAAAACATTGTAAACGAACATTTTTCGGGTGGACTCGATAAAAACTCGCAAAAACTCGAACTACAAGAGCAAGAGCCAAAGCCAATGGTAGAAATAGACCTTTATTCAGTTATCAAGCAGAAATACATTGAGCGTAAAGTTCTAGATAAGATAAGAGAACAGATTAAGAGCTATTTAAGGGGTGTGGAGATCACGCTAGAGGTTTTAGTTGAAAACGACCCGTTAAGACCCAAGATGGAAGGGGCAAAAGACACCTTGGAAGAGTGCTTGGAGCTTATCGACAAGGCAGAAACGGAGAACCCATGAGTGAAGAAAATGGAAAAGTCTGTTGTAATTGCAGACACAACATAAGGACAGGAGAAATAACAAACATACAGTGTCATTGCGACATTGATGGGAGTTGGTTGTCTTATATCATTGTTATGACACATTGGTGCAGACACTGGAGCAGAGAAAAGGCAGAAGTGAGGGAACATGAGCAAGCATTGGATAGATGATGCAGACCATTGGATATGTCCAGATTGCGGATTTATAACGCCAAATCCAAATAGATATGCAGGTTGTAAATGTCCTAAGTGTGGATTTCAAGACGAAAAAGACAAAGTAGAAAGTGAGGCAGAAGATGGCAAATGTAAATAATGACGTAACAGTAACATTATCACAGGAGGATAAGGACTTACTTATAGCGGCAATAAAGAAGTGCCAAGAGATTGCAAATGATTGTAATTATAATTCTGATATGTTTATTGGAGCAGACACAGTATTTGCTGAAATCTGTGACGAATTTAAAAATGGCGAACTTCCTACAGTAATACATTTATATGAGTGAGGTAGACGATGGAACGAACTAAAGATGGAAAGAAGTTTCTGACTATAGAAGAAGCAACAGCATTGTTACCAGATGGCGAAACTATACACACATTTTATTCAACGGGAATGTGCCTAGTTGGTGGCGATTGGGATAGGGCTGATATATTACAGAAACTTGTAGAGGTAGACAAGATTGAACTTGCAGGAGATTTTAGTAGAAGTATGGGGCATGGGTTAGCGGCCTATAAGGATGGGGCAAAATTGATTGATGTTTTGTTTATAGAAACAGACAAGGATAAAATAGATGCTTTTGACCCATTAGAGAAATAGGAGAATGAAGATGGGAAAAATAATTAAACATATCAAGCGGTGGAATGTGTGGAGAAAACATAATAATAATGGCATTGTTCATAAAATATTAGTTCTGTTTGGCATTATTAAATCTCCAACATTCTATCATACGTGGACAAAGGATGAGTGCAAAGCATTTTATGACGGATTTATGGAGGGATTGAAAGAAGGTGGAGAAAATGACAGATAAAAAGTTGGGGAAAATAACAAGATTTTTAATGGCAGCAGTGCTCGTTATGTGGGCCATTGCTGCCATAATAGGGCTAGGGAAAGGATGACATTATGAAACTGAGCATAATAATCCCGTGTTATAATGCAGAGCCATACATCCATGAGCTGATCAAGGTCCTAGAGCCTCAGATCAGGGAAGGTGTGGAGGTTTTGATAATTGACGACGGCAGCAGGCGTCCACTCAAGACTGACAGCACCAAAGTGAAAATCATAAGACAGAAAAACAAAGGATGTTCAGCGGCGCGAAATGCAGGAATAGACAAAGCAAAAGGCGATTATATTTCTTTTATTGACGCTGATGACGTCATTTCCAGAGAATTTGTGTCGAAAATCCTTGAAAAGACAAAGGATGAGCCCGACGTGATTGAGTTGAGTTGGAAGTCTCTGACTGATAAAAATTGGAACATAGATAGAAAATTAAACTCAGATCAGGACAGGCTCCCAAATCCATCTGTCTGCACAAGAGTCTTTAAGCGATCATTTATTGGTGATGTCAGATTCAACACTCAAAAGGATTCCACAGAGGATGAGGACTTTTCACGCAAGATCGGGATCCTTGATCCTGAGAACAATTACAAAAGAGCAGTGATCACTGATTATATGTATTTTTATCGGGATGATGTCCCATTGTCCAAGACAAAGAGATATGCTCGGGGCCTTATGAGGACCAAAAAGGTTGTATATTATTATGACCAGGTCACAAGTGACATGACAGATCTCCTGGAAGAGATCAAAAAAGAGGATGAGATCAATGAGGTATTCCTGCAGACAAACAGATGTGACATTCCAGAGCTAAAGAAATATTGTCAGATAGTAAAGCCCCGAAATGATTGGGGACACATCATCAGAGGAGAGGCTTGTGATCATCTGACAAGAAGGGAGCCACCACTGAGGACACAGATTGTCATTTATCGCCGTATTATCAATGATATAGGTGGCCTCATGACTTTTATCCTCAATTATGTGGACCAGATGGGGCAGGA